>Ga0075158_10000819_pt1 | contig 24737 bp, 18 predicted proteins | sample JI91814BDNA_FD_70968 | JGI IMG/M metagenome (GOLD analysis project Ga0075158, IMG submission 70968) | Wastewater effluent complex algal communities from Wisconsin, to seasonally profile nutrient transformation and Carbon sequestration -... | ecosystem: Engineered > WWTP > Effluent > Algae... | reverse complement strand
ATCCACAGGAAATGCAGGAATTATCAAAAACACATTGGACACCTATTCGCGTAGCAACCGAAGCTGTGCGAATGCTAGCTACCACGGAAAGAACTAGAGTCCTGGACGTAGGCTCTGGTTGTGGCAAATTTTGCTTAGTCGCTTCTCTATTGAGTAAAGGAAGTTTTGTAGGTGTAGAGATTCGCCAGAATCTATACGAAATCGCCAATCGAAAAAAGGAAAAACTGCAAGCGGATAATGTAGAATTTCTGCTCGGAGATATGTCAGAACTCAATTGGACTAAGTTCGATGCATTTTATCTTTACAATCCATTTTACGAAAATGTCGCAAGCTACAATCTAATCGACAATGCAATTCCGCTCACAAAAGAGCATTTTTCTCGCTATACCGCCACTGTCACCGCTCAATTACGAAAGTGTAAAGTAAATACTCGCGTCGTAACCTACCACGGATTTGGTGGCGATATGCCCAATGATTATTTCTGTGAAGAAACCAAAAAAATCGGCTCCGGTGAATTAAATCTTTGGATTAAGCAATAATTAAGCAAGTTTTTCTAGTGCTTTTGCGTAGTTTGGTTCTTGGGCGATTTCGGGAACTTGTTCGGTATATACCACTTTGCCGCTTTCATCAACAATGACTACCGCGCGTGAGAATACGCCTGCTAAAGGTCCGTCCGAAATACGAACGCCGTATTTTTCTCCGAACTCATGATTACGAAGCTCGGAAACAGGGATAACATCTTTTAGCCCCTCAGCTCCACAAAAACGATTCAAAGCAAACGGCATATCAGTAGATACACAAAGCACTACTGTATTTGCGAATTTACTTGCCTCTGCGTTAAACTTGCGAACAGATGTTGCGCAAACAGGAGTATCAATACTTGGGAAAATATTTAATACGACTTTTTTTCCTGCAAAGTCTTTGTTGGTTACATCACTCAAATCTGTTTTGGTTAGCGTAAATGCTGGTGCTGTATCCCCTACTTTTGGAAGATTGCCCACTGTATGAATTGAATTGCCTTTTAATGTTATATCAGCCATTTTTGTTCCTTTCTGAAAGATTATATCTATTAGATTCGTTTTATCCTCACAAGAATTGGTTATTCTACGATTGTATATCTTTTTTTTACAAATTTTGCAGGAAAGGCATCGTAATGCCACCATTCATTTGGTCTTTGCTCAAACCCGGCTTGCAATAGTATATTTCTTAAAATTTTACGATTTGCGAATTGCGAAGGAGTGAGTTTTCCCTTTTTAAAAAATGCTTTTTCCTGAGTGGGTTCCGACAAAGAAGTAAAATCATCAAACAGAGTTCCCATATCTAACTCTTTTCCATTTTCATCAAGCAAGGATAGATCAAGGGCAAAACCAAAGTTATGAATCGATCCTTTTTCTGGATTTGCTACATAAGGCTCTTTAGAAGTTCCTTTTACTTTTTCCCAAAGTTTGTATTGAATAGACCTGGGACGAAGGCAATCATACAAAATAAATCTCCGCCTTGACTTTGACTCCTTTAGCAACTGGATCGCTTTTTGAAATTTTACAAATGCATCTTTGTGCAGATAACAAGAATTAAACTCTCTGTAGAGATTCTCTTTCATAAAATTATCCGAGCTTGCGTATTTCAAAAGAATTTTGACTTCCGCAGTTTCTTCCAGTTTTACAAACTCTGTTCTAGAGCCCAAAGCCTCCCCTACTCCCTCTTGGGAAAAAAGAATACCACCGATGGACACCGATAAAAAAACGATAAAAAATGATATGACCTCAATCCAAATTGAAAATAATCTTTTATAATCGTATCTTTCCCTTCGACCCAGCTCAGGGCAAATATCGGTGACCTCGGTGTCCATCGGTGGTAATCTTTGAAATTACGACATTCCATTTGCGAATGCTTTGTAGTCAGGAATTCCAGAATTGCGAACGAGTGCCAGTGCTTCGGCATAGGAATATAAAAGACTTAGGGCATAGGGAATTCGCTTTCGTAGATAGGTATCTTCGTCTAAAGGATTTTCTGGACTTGGGTTTAATACTTGCTTTGCGTTACGAACGATGATATGCTCTGGCATATAACAGATTTGTGTATTTTTGTAGCTACTCGCTCTTAGCTCCGAAACAGGATACGCACCACCGCGAGCCGCAGAAACAGTAACAATTAAGCCAGGTTTATGTGCAAGTTCTTGCTTAGAGCAAAGCAAGAAGAAGTTTTTTAAAGCAGGTGCTGCCATTCCTCCATATTCGGGAGAGACGATGACAATTCCATCAGATGATTTGAGTTCTTCTGAATAGGGACTCCACAGCTTCTTCCAGCCTGCATCATCAGACCAAACGGATTCTTCCCAGAGAGGTATACCCGCTGTTCCTAGATTTAAAATATAGGTTTCTTTCTTTTCTGACTGAATTAAATTAGATAAGTAAGAGCTGACCTTTAGAGATTCTGAATCTTTTCTATGACTTCCGCAAATAATCGCAATTTTCAAATGAAGCCTCCTTTTACAGAAAGTATTTTAATACATGCTTACTTGAAAACTGATTTATTCCCCTACTCCACCAAAAAATTTCCGTGACTGAGAGCCTCTATGGCAAAAAGCATTCAATAGCTATGCTTATCTTTTCCTTTTTTGGACGACTGACTTTATTTTTGTCTTAGATTTAGATTTCCTTTTGCGGATCATTCCATCTTGGGCTTCTAGTTTACTCAAAGAAGAAACGGAAAGTATTTTAGGAGTAGAAACACCCTGTTGAAAGAAAGTATCTTGTAAATTATCGTCAAACTCTAATTCTATCGGAAATATCTCTACGAAACTAAGATGATTGGCGATGTGGATGGAATGAAATTTTTCCCAAGTTGGTTTATCCATCGTGTCATAAAGTGGATGAATGGCAAAATCCTTATTGAACTTTCGAAAAGAATAGATTGCTGCTTTTAATTGGGATAAAGCTAGTCTATCATCTCCTTCAATCCTGGCTGTTTCTAATTGTCCATTGTAGCCATCTGGCAACATATATCCTCTCTCTAAGAGCTTAGATAGTAGATATTTACCAACCGTCTTACGTAAGAATGGACTGTAGGTATAAGGAAATCCAGTCATGGAAAATTCTATATGGTCTGTGCAATGCTTCAGAATCTGGTAGTAAGACCAGGCACCTGTTGTTTCTACAAACTGCGTTCTTTCTAAAATATCAATTTGCTCTAAAACCTGAACAAAATCAGTGAAAACATACTTTCTTGCATTGATGGTTATCATTAGAACCCTACCCGTAAAGAAATCGAATAGGTTTCAGATTATTTTTTATTTGGCAAGCAAAATATTGTTCAGATTGAGAATAAAATGGCAATAAGATAAGTGGGACCTCTTAAAGAATACCACCGATGAACACCGATAAAAAACGATAAATTAAACAAATTGCAAACCAACCATTATATGAAGCTATAACAGGGGCAACATTCAATTGAGAACGTGGAGTTTACAGAGGGTAATATCAATTACCCGCAAAAAACAAAAAGGAATATAGATTCAAACCAAACTATTAACATGGAAGACCTATCGTATCTTTTATCGGTGTCCCGACCCCCCTTCGCTCCAAGTATTCACGACCAACGCCTTCGCATATGCATCGGTGGTAATCTTGAATAATTTCTATATCTCAATTCCGTATTTTTTCGCTATTGGCTTAATTTCCCGTAAGAATGCTTCTCTTTGTTTTGCACTGATACCTTTTAGATTAATCGAAAGTTTTTCTTTCTTAACGGAGGGTGAAATCATTTCATCCCCCCTACCCTCTTTTAATCTCAATAACCTTTCTAGATTTTTAACTGAGGGCTCATTTCCCTGTCCTAGAAATTCAGTCACGTGCTTAACGTCTAATCTTGCTATGGAACTGAGTTGCTTAACATAGCGCTCTGTATATCCCAGAATTTCTCCGACTTCTAAAGCTGTTTTCTTTCTTTCTTTGCGAAGATACTGAATGGCTTTGCCTACTTCCCAGGGATTGAGACTTTTCCTTTTTTCATTTTCAGCCAATGCCATTTCATAGCATAGTTCAGGATTTGCTTCTGTAATGATGGCAGGAATTTCCTTCCATCCCAATCTTTCTGCCGCATGAAATCTTCTCTCACCGGCTACGATCATATACTTGGAATTATTTTTTCTTACAACGATAGGCTCAATTAAGCCCATTCGTTTCATAGAGTCCACTAAATCATCTACATTATTTTTTCCAAATTGTCTGGGTTGATTGGGACTCGGTTCAATGTCTTTCAAACTAATTGTTTCGGTTGATTTAGTTTTCCCTTCATAGGCAGAAATTAAGTCCAGCGTAGAAAAATCATTTTTCTTTGACATCTATTTTGCTCCTTACTTCTTTTGCTAATTCCAAAAAAGAATTATATGTATCTTTATCACAGGCGCTCAACATCTTACGTTTTGCCTGTGCCTGCGGAATACTTTCCTTTCTGTATATATTTGTTTTAAATACCGGGAAATATTTCTTTACTGTCTCGGACAAGCCCGACAAAGCTCGATTCCCTTCAAATTGATTGAATACTGCACCGAGCAATTTTAACTTGGGATTTACTTTTTGCTGAATCTTCTGAATGGTTTCATATAAATCCTTTAAGCCTTGAACACTAAACGCCCTGGTCTGAACCGGCACTAAAATAAAATCAGCAGCTATCAAAGCGTTCTCCAATCCAAGTCCAAGAGACGGCGGACAATCAATAATAATATAATCATACGAAGAAAGGATTGGTAGCAAAGCATCTTTTAATAATTCGAAATCGCTTCTTTCAAACGCAGTAGTAAAATTGGCTAAGGATAAAGAAGAAGGCAATAAGTGTAGACGTGAATTCACCTGAATTATGACAGTCTCAACAGAAGATTTTGGATTCTTTCGATAACCCAAACAATCAAAGACTGTTCTTTCTGGCTCGTTTATAAAAAGCCGAGTTGCATTCGCTTGCGGATCCCAATCCACCAACAATACTTTTGCATCCAAAGATAGAGCCTCGGATAAAAACAAAGAAATGGTAGTTTTTCCTTCTCCGCCTTTCTGATTGGAAATGGCTATAATATTTGCAAGGTGAGAATTCTCTTCAGTCTTTCGGAAGTATTTTTCAAGAACATCTTCGCTATAATTTCCTGTTTTTAAAACTGGAATTTTTAATTCCTTTACCTTCTTCAGAAAATCATCCAAAGAAAAGCCGAACGTATTGGCTGCTTCTTTTGAACTAAGTTCAATAGCTTGTTTTTTTCTTTTAGTCATATTACCCAATTTAATAATCGACGATATTACATGAAAGCAAAAACGATTAACTTCTGTCTTTAGATTTAAGTTTTTTTACCGTGAAATCATTTCACGGTAAAAAGACAGACTCTTTCCTTTTCAGCCTAATATTGTAAAAATTAACAAAAATGAATTGCCACAGAGGCACAAAGACACAGAGGAATTTCAAGAGAGCTTTACGCATAAAACACTCTTTATTTTCATCATTAAAAATTGTTTTGATTCAAGAGAGTTGTTCGAAATCGAAAAGATTGTCATGGTGAGCTTGTCCATGACTTTATTAAGAAAGATCGCCCTTCGATAGGTTCAGGGTGACAATTATGCAACAACTCTAACTATAATCCATTTATTCAATTCTGATTTTTCCATCGACTCTCTTTTACACGATGCACATAAATAAAAATGGTAAAGCATCATTACTCTCCGTGACTCTGTGCCTCTGTGGCAAAACGCACCGAGTAGTTGCCAAAAACTCTAAATCAAAGGAATCTTTGATTTACTTTTATTCAAGTATAGAACTTCATGGCTGAGTGAATCTTTTAAAAGTCTTTATCCTAATCTTCCTTTTCTATTGCAATTCAATTCTAGCCGATGGTTACATAGGATTGGTAGGAGTTCGAAATGAAGGAGAGCATATCTTTGAAACAGGGAATAAATATCCCAATCTTTCTGGTATTCGGGGAGGCTCTAGAATTACTTACCAGAGAAATTTCAACCTGGGTGGAATCGAAGGCGGCTACTTCAAAAACAAATTTTCCATAAGAGGTAAATTCCTTTCGAGTGGTTGGTATCAAAACTCCGGCGGAACAAGAGATGAAGACTTTTTCTTAAATAACACCTCTAGCGAGAAAGGCTCAAAATTTTCACCGGGACAGGGAATCCTTCATGACACTGCCTATACCTACACAGGGACTACAAATTTTGCAGATGGAAAAGGCCGCTCAACTGTATATGAATACAATGCAGAAGGTTTTTTTAGATACCATTTTGGTGAAGCTTCTCCAAATCCATGGGCAACAGGTTCTGGACTCTTTCTTTCTGCCGGATTGAGGTATTCTTATTCTAAGTATATTGTATACGATGTAATGCAGTTTGTTGCATCTAGACCGATTTTCTACGGACCGATTGGTTCTGGTTTATCTTATACAAATTCCTTCACAGAATTTCCTATCGGTGCTGGTTATATCTATTCTTTTGGAGCATTCAAAATAGAGCCTTCTTTTCATTTACTTTACACATTTATTAAAACAAGAGATTTTCATGTTCAGAGGGCTTTAAACTTTTTATCCTATACTTCAGGACCGGGATTCTTAGTTAGAATAGAAACAAGCTATATGCTATCAGAAACTTCTCTCTTAAAAATCGGAATTACAGGTCATCGACAATTCACTACAGGCGCTTTTACAACCAAGGGCGGGCTTTACGAAAGTGATATCCTTTCCAATTATCTTGGATCTTTTAGAAGCTACATCAATACAAAAGAAGTAACGTTTGATTTCGGCTTTAACAAAAGACTCTAAAAAAATAAGTTGACGTAAATAGAAAAAGAACAGCTACTGATTCTACCGTTGGGGGTGGGTATTTTTTACTCTGAGAGAGTCCCTAATTGACCTGATCTGGATAATGCCAGCGTAGGAAAACGGATTTATACTATTATTATTTGATTGTAAAAATCTCACTAACGGATTTCTAAAAAAGGACCTATGAGATTTATGAATCTACCAAATCAAATTCCTCAAAACTTTAACACACTCGCAAATCAATTTCCTATCAAAGACGATGTTCAGCTAGACGGACACGAGATTCCTTCTAAGAAGATAAAACTTTCGAATGGAACAGAGGCTTGTCTTTACAATACGGAAGGACCAACGGGATATGACCCAAAACAAGGAATCCCGAAAAGAAGATTAGAATGGATTCAAGAGAGAATCAAAAGAGGGGATTCCAATCTATCGCAAATGCATTATGCCAAAAAGGGAATCATAACAGAAGAGATGAAATTCGTCGCACTGAGAGAGGGAATTGATCCAGAATTTGTAAGAAGTGAAATTGCTCGCGGTAGAGCGATTATTCCCGCAAACATCAATCATCCAGAATTAGAACCAATGATTATCGGTCGGAATTTTTTAGTTAAAATAAATGCAAATATTGGAAACTCGGTCATCTCATCATCCATAGAAGAAGAAGTCGAAAAGCTGAAGTGGTCAGTCAAATGGGGCGCCGACACGGTAATGGATTTGTCCACCGGAAAAAATATTCACGAGACTAGAGAATGGATCATTCGAAATTCACCCGTTCCAATTGGCACTGTTCCCATTTACCAAGCACTTGAAAAAGTAAACGGAAAAGCAGAAAACCTAACCATTGATTTGTTCATCGAAACTTTAATAGAACAAGCAGAGCAGGGCGTAGATTACTTCACCATCCATGCTGGAGTCTTACTTAAATATGTCCCATTAACAGCCAAGCGGATAACAGGCATTGTCTCCAGAGGTGGCTCTATTATGGCGAAATGGTGCCTTGCCCATCACAAAGAAAATTTCCTATACACCAATTTTGAGCGTATCTGTGAAGTAATGAAAAAATACGATGTATCCTTTTCCCTTGGAGATGGACTTCGTCCCGGATGCACGGCAGACGCAAATGATGAAGCTCAATTTGGAGAATTACAGACGTTAGGCGAACTGACCAAGATTGCATGGAAGCACGATGTGCAAGTTATGATTGAAGGTCCCGGTCATGTGCCAATGCATTTAATAAAAGAAAACATGGACAAACAATTAGAGATTTGTCATGAGGCACCATTTTACACACTAGGACCCTTAGTTACTGATATTGCTCCCGGCTACGACCATATTACATCAGGAATTGGTGCCGCTATGATTGGATGGATGGGAACGGCTATGCTCTGTTATGTGACACCTAAAGAGCATTTAGGTCTTCCCAATAAGGAAGATGTTAAGACCGGAGTTATCACTTACAAAATTGCCGCTCATGCCGCAGACTTAGCAAAAGGACATCCTGGTGCTAGATTAAGAGATGACTTATTAAGCAAGGCGAGATTTGAATTTAGATGGGAAGATCAATTTAACTTATCTCTAGATCCCGAAACAGCAAGAAAGTTCCACGATGAAACTCTTCCGCAAGAAAGAATGAAGGAAGCGCATTTTTGTTCTATGTGCGGACCTCATTTCTGCTCTATGAAATTGACCCAAGATGTAAGAGAGTTTGCTGAAAAAAATGGGTATTCTGAAAACGATGCCTTAGAAAAAGGAATGCAAGACAAAGCAGAAGAATTCAAAGAGAAGGGCGCCAACCTTTACGTGCCGGTATGATTAAGAAAGTATCTCTCACAGAGAGCACAGAGTTCGCAGAGAGTATTGATTCTATTGATTCTTTACTTCGTGTGCTCTGTGAGAAAATCTTGCTTTTACACAATTCCAGTTTTACTTTACGAATATACCTCTCCAATTTCTAGGTATATTTATGAAAGTAACCTTAATCAATCTTGGTGGTCCTAGAAATTCAGAAGAGATAGAACAATTCTTATTGGATTTGTTTTGTGATCCGCTTGTATTTGATCTACCCTTGCCTGAATTTCTAAGAATCAGATTAGCGCGATTTATTGCTCGAAAAAGAGCGCCGAAAGTAGCTCACACATACGCCTCTATGGGTTTTGGTGGAGGATCGCCACTTGTTGATGAAACAAACAAGCAAGCAAAAGCACTAGAAGTTTGTCTCCAAAAGAAAACTGGTAAAGATTGGAAAGTCCAAGTTGCAATGGCCTGTGGATATCCGAATCTGCGTGACCTTCCCAAAGAAGATTTAATAGCTTCCAAGGATAATATCATTTTACCACTATTCCCTCATTTCTCTAGATCTACGACAATGAGTATTGCCAAAATATTGGAAGCTCTAACTGGACAATGTCCGGCGAATATACAAGATGGCTCCTGTGGCAATCATTGTGGTTCAAATAAGAAAGGAGGAATCTGTCCGATCAATCGGAAAGGATTTATTGGACAATTTCATCGACACCCCGAATTCCTGACAGCAACGCAAAATCTAATCTTAGATTACTTTAAGGGGAAATTAAAATCAGAAGATTTTCTTCATTTAGATACAAAAACAGGAATCCCTGATTGGGAGAATATTACAATTCTATTCTCAGCACACGGAATTCCAATGCGCCTAATTAAGAAAGGCGATATTTATAGAAAAGAAATTGAAGAAAACGTTAAAAATTTAAATGAACTCCTTATTAAATCTGGTTTTAAAGGAAAAACTTTTCTTTCTTTTCAGAGTAGGGTAGGACCTTCTAAGTGGACAGAGCCAAACACTATTGATATGCTACAACACCTAGGAAAAGAAGGTTATAAAAGAATTGCGATTTTTCCAATTAGCTTTGTTAGTGATCACTTGGAAACGTTAGAAGAAATCGGCGTTCAATTAAAAGAAATTGCACTAGCAAGTGGAGTTAAAGAATATTATCGAATACCCGCTCATGGAACTTATCCTGAATTTATCAATGCCTTAGCGAGTTTAGTATTGAAGTAGTTTTCTTTTTGCCTTCGACGAAAAAAATTTAACAAATAAGATCTTATGAATATTTTTGTTGACTTTAGCAATAAAGAAATACGAATTTTGTAAAGAGTGTTTCTAAAAATGCAGAGTCTTTTTAGTTTTAATTCTAAGAAGCTCTGCACTTAGTAAAGCTAAAATTAAATGAATCAATCCTGTTTCTTTTTTTAAACAACTATGAGTTGTGGAAAATGGGAAGTTAATCTGACATTAATGAATAAAGGGAATAACGTATGAATCTATTTGCATTTTTTGAAAAATTCAATCAAAACGTAAAGATTAGAACAAAAATGATCATTTTGATCAGCAGTGTAGTGTTAATCAGCGTGCTTCCGCTTTCCCTGATAGTTTTGTATCGCAATCAAGCTGTCGTTCTAAATAAGACATTTGAGGTTTGTAGTAACCTTGCTCAGAATATTTCTAATTTAGCTACGGAAGAACTTTTAATGAATGAAACGTATGATACGACTAGAACTTCCATTAAGCGTTTAAAAGACAGTAATATCACGGGTCTTTTAGAATCTTACGTCATCAATGTAGACGGAAAGTATGTAGCTGATTTAAATGAAAAACGCTTAGAGCAAAAGATATCGGATACAGACAAAGACTATTTCAAAAAGTTGGAAAAATTGGAAATGAAAGAAGTATCTATTTCGGGAAGTCCTGTAATTCTACGTTTTTCTTATCCTATTTTCATTCTTGATGAAAACAAAAGAGAGCTAAGAGGTGGAACTGCAGTCTTTGAGTTCGATAAGAAAAAAGTCTATGAACCTGTTGTGCAAATTCGAACAACCATTATAGGAGTTGCAGGAGTCCTATTTATAGTCGGGATTATAATTGCAGCATACGCAGCGTTTGTATTTTCGAAACCAATTCAAAAACTTTCCGAAGGTGCGCAAAAAATCGGGGGAGGGGATTTAAACCATCGAATTAAACTATCAGGTAAAGATGAACTAGGTCAACTCGCAAAAAGCTTTAATCAGATGACTTCCCAAATCCAAGACTTCACTCAGAACTTGGAACTGAAAGTTGCACAAAGAACGGAAGAGTTGAATAAAACTCTCCAAGAAGTCCAAGCTCTTAAGATCGCGCAAGATGGAGATTATTATCTGACTTCTATTTTATTAAACCCGTTGCAACCGAATAACAATAGCAGTGCCAAAGTAAAAACGGATTTTTTCATAGAACAAAAAAAGAAGTTCTCTTTTCGTAAATGGAATTCACAAATTGGGGGTGATATTTGCATTACCGATACAATTCTATTAAATGGAAAAGAATACACTGTTTTTATAAATGGAGATGCAATGGGCAAATCCATTCAAGGAGCAGGAGGAGCTCTTGTCCTGGGTGTAGTATTTAACGCAGGTTTGATTAGATCTAAAATTGAAAAATTTCAAAAGACCTATCCGGAAATTTGGCTGAAGGAAAGATTTTTAGACTTACATAATGTTTTTCTTTCCTTTGAAGGATCCATGTATATTTCCATTTGTTTGGGGCTAATAGACAATACAACAGGCGTTCTATACTATGTTAATGCGGAACATCCATGGACTGTATTATATCGCGATGGAAAAGCCTCCTTTTTGGAGCAAGAGCTTTCATTGCGAAAGATTGGAACTCCTGATCAGGAAGATCAGCTTTATATACGAATATTTAACCTCATGCCAGGAGACGTGATTATAACAGGCTCAGATGGTCGTGACGATTTGGTTCTAAGAAATCAAGATGGAGTAGAATTTATCCAAGAAGATGAACAACAATTTTTAATGAGAGTAGAAGAAGGAGATGGAAAACTTTCTCGTATTGCCCAAAGAGTAAAGGAAACCGGCGCTTTAATGGACGATTTTTCGTTGCTTCGCATTTCTTTTGATGAGTCTCTAACAGAGACAGAGCTTCCCAAAGAAATACCAGATCAGGTCAATGAATCTGTAATGGCAGGAATGGAATTAATCGAGGAAGGAAATGCTGAAGACGCAATAAAAAAAGTGGAGAACTTTCTCTCAGAATATAGCGATTTTCCGGAAATGCTAAAACTACTTGGTAAAGTTTATTTCCAAAAGGGAGAATTTCCAAAAGCAATTGAGTGCTTTGAGCAATATCTGACACTCAATCCTAGCGATAACGAGTATCTATATGCACTTTCGAATACCTATCGAGTTTACGGTAAATTGAATTTAGCCGCTGATATCGCAGAGAGATTGTATCTTAGAGACCAAAAACATTTCCTGAATCTAATGAACCTTGCATCCGTTTATTTAGGACTTAGAGTTTATGGTCGAGCAGAGATAATGATCAAGCGCGCGCTAAATATTCAACCGGAAAACAATCAAGCAACATTACTCTATGAAATGATTAGGGATGCGATCTCCGAAAAATCTTCCCCTAACTCCATTCGCGAAAGAACTCAGTCTGTTTGGGAAAAATTAAAAGCTGAGAATGAAAATTTATTAGAACTAGCTGAAGATAAATATAAAAGTAAAGAATATCAAAGTGCTTTAATCTTGTATGAACAGTTATTAGATGAAGAGAATGCAGAGAATTCAAGAATTCTTTTAAGAATAGCGAATTGTCATTCCTTCTTAAATCGCCTAGATCAGGCAATCATGTTCTACGAAAGGACATTGAAGACAGACCCGCTAAACTACCATGCATATAATAATTTGGGTGGGATTTTTTTTAAACAAGGTCTATACCTAAAAGCGAAGAATCAATGGTCAAAAAGTTTAGAAATTAAGACAGATTTCAAACCTGCGGAAATAAATCTCCAAAGGTTAGGAAAAATGGAAAGTAAGCTTAGTTAAGAAGATTAAAAGAGAGGAATTCATCAATATGAAAGATTGGAAGAAAATAATTTTTACAGTATTTTTCCTAACGCATTCAATTTATGCAAACAAACCGATTGAAGTTTTGCTTTCGTCGGACAATCGAATTTATGAGCAAGGGCTTTACGGCATACAGTCAGTATTCGAAGGCGAATTGAAAATTTCCTATTTGGATATTATTACGGCAGAGCAGCCAGACATTGCTGGTTATTTTAAAGCGATTGATGATTCAGAAGCTCCCCTTTTTATTACCATTGGACCTGCAGCAACGAAGGTTGCAAAAGAGAATCTAAAGAAAACGCCCATTGTATTTTCAATGGTAAATTCCCCAAAATCACTTGGCATTGATGGGGGAAATCTTTGCGGAGTAAGCATGGATATTAGCATAGGTGAATTTTTTCAAGCATTGAAAGACATTAAGCCAAATGCAAGAACAGTTTCTGCTTTCTATACAACGAATGATGGAGAATACTCTGCCGGGGAAGGGGAGTATACAGATTTAAAATACAAACTAATTTACAATCGTAAGAAACTGGCAGACAAAAAAGAATTTAAGTTAGCCCTAGAAGAACTAAAAGGAAAAACAGACGCATTCTTCATGGTTAATGATCCTTTGTATTCGAATGTTGAATTTGAACAATTGTCTGAATTTGCAAAGAAAAACAATATTATACTCATGACGAGTTTTCCAGCTCTTGTCAAAGTTGGTGCAACATTTGGTATTAGCCCCGACTATAGTAAAATTGGAGTTCTCACAGGACAAATAGCAAATAGGATTAATATGAAAACATCTACTTGCGGAGAAGAAAGAGTTATCCTTCCAGACCAATCTTCTTTTTTCTTGAATGAGAAATATGCGCAAGACTCTGGAGTTGCAGTTCCTGACGCAATCGTTGAGCGTGCAAAACTAACAAAGCTATTTGATGTAGGTTTAAATCTTTTCAATGAAGGAAAGTTAAACTCGGCTAAAATCGTATTCGAAGCGATTTTAAAAAGAGACCCGGGTAATAAGTCAGCATTCTCTTTTCAACAGATTATTCTAGAAAAACTTTCCGGAGCAAAAACGAGAGAATTATTAAATAGTGCGGAGACCCACTTTAAAAACAAGAACTATGCACAAGCTAGGACAGACTATCAAAAAGTTCTAGCAATCAATCCAAGTATAGCAGCGGCGAAAGAAGGTATACAAGCAAGCTTACTTGCTCAAAGCGAGCAAGAAAGAATGCAAGGAACAGATTTAGCAAAACGAGGAAAGCCATTCGAAGCAATTAAAATGTTCATGGCTTCCTTGAGAACCCTTCCATCAAATGCGCAAGCCAACTCTGATTTGAATACAATACGTAACTTTGAAAATTCAAACATGAAAGCCTATGTTGAAACTGGAATTGGACATTACAACGAGCGCAATTACAATTCTTCCATCGAAATCTTTGAAAATGCATTGCTGGTTGCTCCAAGCAATAAGGAAGCCTTAGAATACTTACGATTATCCTACAAAAAGAGAGATGCAATGATTGTGCTTAGAAAAAAATTAGAAAATCAATAGGTAAAAGTAATCATACGGTAAGTTCTGCAATTTTTCACAAAAGGCATATCCCCAATTGCAAAAAGAAAGTTATATATTTTAAAAACGTAATTTACTTTTAGCAATTTTCTTAACCAATATCGAACAATAAAAAACTATTATCATTAGTTTTTTATTGTTCAGACAAATTAAAATTATCCGCGAATAAAAATCAAAGATAAGATTTTATAAAAAAATAAATTTCTTTGCAATAAAATCTCATTATCTGTTTGACATAGTTTTAATTAATCTTTAATCATGAAAATCTAGGTAAGGGTATTTCTGATACCTGATTGTTTAATAGCGAATAGCCCTAATTCGAAAAATACATCTCGCTCCATAGTTATTTCCATGAGGTTTTTTATATGAAAGCATTTCTTATCGCGATTTTTATTTTTTTGTCTGTAACTATTTTTCCGCAAGAGACTCAAAATAAATCAAAGACTATTTACCTAACGCATTTTAATCCATATAAATCCCAAAAATCCGATGCAATTGCTAACAAAATCTTTTTGAATCTCGAGGAAAGCTTTAAAGCCAATGGTTTTGATATTAAAGAATCAAAATCGGATTTAAAAACAACATTAGCAATAGCAAAAGGAAATGGTGCAAAGTTTGTAGTTGATGGCTATTATAAATTAAATGAATCGGAAGGCGTAAATATTTATTCTCAAATTTACAATCCTGATACAGGTTATATGATCGATGCCTTAAATGTCACAGATGAATTATCTGGCATTGAAGGAGTAACTTTAGATCCAAACGAAACCAAGAAAACGGCAGACTCATCCATTGACGAACTAAAAAAGAAAATTGCAATTCGAGTTCGCACAAATACCAAAAGAACGGAAAGACGAGAAAATATAAACGATGCTATAACCAGCACAACTCTAGGCAAAGATAAAGACCTTTATTTTCCTATCGCGGAAGAAAATGTCGCAAGTGCATCTGCCGATGTATTTAAAATCCTTGCCGAAAAAGAAACAGTGTCCGTAGCGTCTAACGTTATCAAAGATGCAAAGAAACAACCAGCATCCGTCTCAGTCATAACAAAAGAGCAAATCAAAATGAGTGGAGCAAGAACTGTAAACGAAGTATTAACAACATATGTCCCTGGTTTTTTTACAGTAGAAGATCAGGACGACACCATTGCTGGCTTTAGAGGATTCGCATCGGATAACAATGCAAAAGTGCTACTTCTAATCAACGGACACAATATGAACACGGAATGGTTTTGGGGTCCGCCCGATTCAATCATCAATGGAATGAATATGGAATACATTGAAAGAATAGAAGTGATTCGAGGTCCGGGCTCTGTTACTTTGGGACAAGGCGCATTATTAGGTGTAATCAATATTATTACAAAAAATGGAAATACTACAAACGGAACGACAATTTCTGGTTCAATGGGTCAAAATAATTATTCAACAGGAACCTTACAGGCAGGCGGAAGTGGAAAAGAAAATCCGGATTTAAAAACATTTTTTCAAATATCAACTGCTCGTTATAACGGACAGGAAATACGAAGTGAAGGTTGGGCAAGATCACAAACTCTTTCTGGTCAAGAGGGCTATTATGATTATCAAAGAGGATTAACAGAATTAGTCCCTACATCTAAAATACCAAATGATGCAGTAAGAATGTTCGATACATACACGCCTGACCCTTCCGGTGGATTTAATTCTGTTGTCACACGCAGGAATGTAGCAACTAGTGGTGCCAGATTAAAAAGAACTGATAGTGATGTAGTGACCGGAGTTATCAATTATAAAAATTTAGAACTCACGGGCTTTTATACTAATCAAACTAGAGACTTGTATAACTTCTATCGTGATAGAAATAAATTACAAAATACTGTTAAGAGTGGAACTAGCACTTATACCTATGATATTAGTGATAAAATTTCTTTAAAATTTAAAAATTATTATACGATAGACGATATATTTCTTCGAAGCCAAAATGGTTTAGCCCTCGGCGGAACGCGCGAATATAGATATGGTGGCTCAGTCATATTAAGTCTAAATGAGTTAATAAAAAATAACAATGCAGCCATTGGAGTTGAATACAGAAAATACGATATGGGACAAGTGAATTCAGAGAGTAATAATTATATTCTGAATTATTCACAAAACGTAGCGGATAACGCATTATTATTAGATACTAGTGGCAAAAGTCCAAATGAAAGAAATAGATATGTATACCCTGGCAGTATCTCAGTAAAAAGTTTTTTCATGGAAGACTTTTATAAACTTTCAGACAAGGTCGATATTTTCGGAGCCTTTCGTTATGACAAACATCCCTATTGGGGAAGTAATGTTGCTCCGCGTATTGGAGCTCTATACGGAATGACAAAAGATTTACGATTTCGTTTTTCCTATCAAGAAGGTTTTCGCGGAGTAGTAGGGGTGTCTTATGCAGGTGGTTTTGAAGGAGACGGACATTTACGAATTCAAAATTTCCCCTATATTCAAGCTTCTAATATTCCTAACTCTTTCGATGGACAAGGTTTTCCAACTAGTTATTATAGAGACGTGCCCAAAACAAAGCCAGAAAAAATGCGAAGCTTTGAATTCGCGACTAATTACAATTTTACTTCCAATCTTTCAATGGAGAATATAATGTTCTTTAATAAAGTGGAAAAGGTAATTGATGTAGGTGTTTTATATTGTGATAAACCATCGACACCGTCTGCAACAACTCCGGGTCCTAATGGATGCAACATGCCAAGACTTGGAAATGATGTGCCGGGAAACTGGAATGGATATTGGTTTTATAAAAATAATCCCGGTGAGATTCGGCAGGGAGGTGCGGAACTATCTATTAGCTACAAAACAAGAATGATATCAACAACATTTAGTCAATCGATTGTAAAACTACTAACTGCTTCTCCGGGGCAAACGGATAGTGTCTACTTAACCAGCGATCAAAATAATCGACAATTTAGAGGATATCCAAGCAATGTCACGAGGTGGCATACATTATTTTACCCCGTTGATAAGGTTACTATCTCAGTGACTTATCTCTATTATCCATCATGGTATTCACCAAAGAATCAACGAGTTGAAGGAAATCATTTAGCAAACATTGGATTTAATTTTAAGTTTTTAGAAAATATGGAATTTTATTTTATGATTAAGAATCTATTTGCTGCTGGAAATTTATACCCTATGATTAACAATTCTGGAGGTCCTGATCTTTCAAACGGAACTCCAGCAGTTGAAAAAAGAACTTTCTGGGGAGGTTTTAGTTATACATTTTAGAATCCACCTTGTAATAATCCACCTCCACCAAAAAAATCTTTTGGAGAAATATTGCAGGTGAACTTCGCAGAGTCAGCACAAGATACGAATAATATGCTTTTAACGCAAGCATCGATATCCTTTGTTGCATAGTAGGCACCATCTAAATTCTTTCGATCACTTACAGTATACCGTGTAACAAGTAATTTAGCATTGTCTGAATTAAAACCGCAGGATGCAATTTTTACAAGATACGCATCATTGATCTTAGCCACAGCATCATTTCTAGAAATAACATCTGGTCCATCAATTCCATAATAGACTCCAGTGCAACTTTGAAAAATTAAAATTAGAATTAGTATATTTATTTTTTTAAAAATCATATCCACATATTGAGAATTAAATAGAAAAAGGAAAGTATAATTTTAATAAATGGAGAGAAGAATAGAGATTTCCAAAAAAATATCGAGATAATTTATTTTCCTAATTTTTTCTGAACATGGGACGAAACTATAGCAAGCACTCAAGATGACACATTCATTGTTTTGAGAATTATGCGGATTAATCTCTAATAATTCATCAACATCTTATTCATATTTAAACATATAGGGTATTGTCTTTGTTTCAAATAAAATGTATATCATTAATCCTTGGATTTCTTATGTTCATAAATCAGCTCCATTCGCAAGAGATTAAGAATAAAAAAATTATTTTAAATGCATTTAATCCTTACAAAACTGCAAAGGAAATAAGTATTTCCCAGAAAATTCAAGAAAGACTATCGAACAAACTAATTAGTCTTGGGTATGAAGTAATTCAAGTAGATTCCTCCGATCTAAAGCAAAACATAAATAAAGCCAAACAAGAAAATGCCCTGTTACTTATAGATGGTTATTATAAAAGAGAAGACAGCGGCAACTTAAACTTATACGGTCAAATCTATCATCCAGAAAGAGAAGTTTTGATTGATGCATTTAATTTATCGAACGATTTATCTGGAGTAGAAGGTCTTACTTTAGATCCGAATGAGACAAAAGTTTCGGACGATCAGAATATAAACGAATTCACGAATAAAATTTCAACTAGAATCAAATCAAACGTTAAGCGCTCTGAGCGAGGCGAGAATATAAATGAATTTGTAAAAAATAATTCCATCGGTAAAGACTTTACATTTCCTTTACCAAAAGAAGATCTTGCTGCTGCATCCGAAGAAGTTTTCAAAATTCTTTCTGAAAAAGATGATGTAGTAGTATCAGTCTCTAAATTTGCACAGAAAACATCAGAAGCGCCGGCAGATGTAACAGTCATTAGCCGTGAACAAATACGTAGATCTGGATTTAGAAATCTTACGGAAGCTCTTAATTTTGTTCCGCAGGTTTATACACATTGGGTTGGTCAAAATTGGAGTTCTGATTTCAGGGGACTCTTTGTAAATAATCAAATAGAGCGCCGCGTTCTTTATTTGCAAGACGGTAAAAAATTAAATGACTATTTTCATTTTGGAGAATTTTATTCAGACGTTTACACAGATATGGAACGAATCGAAAAAATCGAAGTAATCAAAGGTCCTGGTGCGGCGCTATATGGAAATAATTCTATCACAGGCGTAGTAAATATTATTACCCGCAAGCCAACCAAAAAAAACGAAATGGAATTGGTTACAGAATATGATTCTGTTTTAAAAAACCTAACAACTAGAGCATTATATTATTCCAAGTTTAGTGATAAATTTTCTGTTTCGTTGGATGCGTCTCGTTTTGAAGGCAAAGGACTATATACCTCTGGATACAATTCATGGGGCGGCAATAGATTCTATGATCAAAATCTTGGAGCCAATGCGGCTAACTTCAATTCCACGCCAACCAATTCAACACTTGGCACAAGTGAATATGGAAGAAATACTGCTGAAGTAGAGACTGGGCAGAGAATGTGGACATCGACGGGGCTAATGGCAGAAAACGGGAAATGGTTTCCGAACTACAATTTAGATATTAAATACGGAGATTGGAATCTCAAATCCTTTTATATGTCAAAACGAACTAGTTGGATTCCTCCGCAATTGGATGGCGGAGGTTTTGGAGGAGATACAACATACGGCTCTCCGAATAATGATAGGATTTGGGGAATGGGAACGGTTTCACTTGATTACACCCCATCCTTCTTGGAGAAATATGAGGCGAGTGTCAAAATCTTTCGCCAACTAAATATAAATAGTGATTACAGAGATAAGGATTACCAAGGTTTTTCGCAAGCTAACAATCCGATAGGGGCTCCTGCATCCTATGGGAATAGCTCTGGGACAAGATTATCCTCTCCTACCTATTTAAATTATATGAAAGCAATGGGAGGAGGGGTAATAAAGCGTTATGCGTCAACAGCTAAAGCAGAAGGAATCGAATTTCAAATAACGCCTTATAAGATAGAGAATAAAGATTCAATTGTCAAAGCACTGCGTTTTATGACCGGTGGAAATATGCAAAATGTAGATTATATCAACTACCAGGTAAACGTTGGACGAAATGGTCTAATGGAGAGGAGGCAACAGGGAATAGCCGATGATGGACGACAATTCGGTTTATGGACGCAGATCACGACCACTTTCAAAACAGATACAACTTTAGTTCTTGGTTTGCGATATGACGCTCAAAAGATAAACAATGTATTCCGACACCAAAATGGAATGGAAACGGATGTTGCAAATGAGTCAATTACAGATCCTTTTCTTAGAACTCCGAGCACAGGTGGAACCCAGCCCTATGTAGGGCCAGGAAATACAATAAATCTAACAAATCCTGTAAACGATTCTTTTGGTAATCGAACGGCTAATGGCTACGTTCAACCATTTCAAAGAAAAGATGTAGTTACAGAAGATAAAACGCCACGAATTGCATTAATTCAGAATATCAAATCAACTAATACCACAATTAAATTTATGTATGCGGAAGCATTTAGAATGGTAACCCCACAAGAGTTAATTCGATTGCCTCGCGAATTAGGAAATGCTCAGTCCGAAAAAGTAAGGAACAAAGAGATTAACTTAATTCAGCCACTAATGAAGGGTGCTCTCATATTAAATGCTGATTTTTTCAGAATGACTGGTAGCACGATATACGCATATAATGCCGCAACACTCTCTTTCGGACAATCACCGGAATGGAGTAATACCGGCGGGTCTCTAGCAGCAACATATGTCATTGACAGTAAATGGCGGGCTAATGCTAGTTATTCAAGCTACCAACTTAGAAGACCTAGTGATTCATCCTTCTTAAATACTCTTTTTACTCCCAAACCACAAGCTCTAAATTCTCCTACAAAATTATGGAAAGCCGCTTTGTCTAGATCAGTGATTAATGACAATTACACGATAAGCTTAGAATTCTATTACAACGGTTCAATCTACTTAATGGAAAATCCTCCAAGAATAAATTCACAAGTTCTAAACAATGATGGAAGTTTTCGCGAATTACCGCCATTACCCGGTGAAACTGCAAATGCTTCTACCTATTTTGGTTACGGAGTAGGCGGAGGTATTACTCGCTACAGGGTTTGGAAAGTCCCTGAAAGTAAATTCTTTAACTTAACATTCTCATCCAATTTGGGTAACGATCTAATCCTTGTTATCTCCGCGAAAAATATTTTCAACCAAAGAGTTCTATTTCCATTGGATATTGAAAGTGGTAGCTTTACTTCTCCAACCATTGACCCACATCAACTATTAGGCTTTGGCAGAGAGCTTTATTTCAAACTAGGGTATAGGTTTTAATAATGAATTTAATTGCAAAAATATCATTAATCTCGATCGTAATTTTATTACTGCATTGTCCAATTACAAACAAGCTATTCATAAAACCCGCCAATGTTAAAGGTGCAGAAGCTAAGGAAATAATTCAGAATCGTATTGCCTCTTTCTTTGTAAATGATATATCAACAAGTAGCAATAATTCATTAGCCGCTGATTTTTTAATTCCTTCTCTAGCAGGAATTCAGGACGATAAAATTTATAGCCGACGAGATGTAGAAAATTGTGCCACTAAAATATTTCTTGCTGCAATTGCCATTGATCAGCCAAACATTATTGCAAATAGGAATAAAAAGAGTTCGGATCCATTACGAACAAGCAATCCGAATAGTAGATTGGCTCCACCGATGCTTTGTCAATTAAAAGCCATCGATAAGATCATTGATATCGACTAACGCATTAGATTGCCTGGATTTTAGCGTTAGTTTTCTGCTTTTGCTTTTTAGGATGGAGCTTTTGTTCTTCCGAATCCAATCTGTAATGCGGCAAATGCATCTTAGCTATCTTGTGCGTCAATTCTACCATTTTTTCAAACCCTAGTAACTCTATTAATTCTAAGCTTTTCTCAAATCCAATGCTATGAATAAAAACAAGCATATTCTCAGCTCCTATCGCATGAATTAGTTGCGGAATTTCATTTAGCCCGCGTTTCTTTATCCACTTTTTGCATTGAGGCAATGTCAAGGTATTGACAATGGGTATAAGATGGTCGATATTCACATCGCGGATAATTTTTACTAAATTATCAGATCCAATGTATTTGATTAACCCAATCGCTTTATCTGTGCCAATATTTTTTAGAAGCTCAATTGCTCCTTCTTTGCCAAGTCCACCTGCTAACTTCGTTATATCCGAAGGTGGGACAGACGTTGCAATTTTTTTCAAATCCTCAATCGAAAGACTGTGGATATAGTATATTAACTGCTCATCAGAGTTAGCCTCAACAATTTCAATTAATTCTTTCTCTGGAATTTGAGTAATAAGTTCAAGGATTTTTGCATCCGAAAGTTTTTGAGCTAAATAGATCAATCTTTCTTTTTTTAGCTTAGAAGAGAGTGAAATAACTTTTTCATAACCCAAATTTTTCATGAGTTGAATGGATTTTGCTGGACCTAACTTTTCTAAATATTCATATGCATTTTGTATGGTCAATATTAAAGTCATAACCAATCCTATTCTAAAAGCATATTTATTATTGCAACAAAATTAAATACTTGCAACGGGATTTAGTAAAACCAATATATATTATGCAAACACTTAAAGATAGACTAAATAAATTAAGGCCAATATATTTAATTTGCGGATACTTATTATTACTCCTAATTCTAACCTATTTTAAAATTCAACCCTACAACTACAATCTCTCATCATTAATTGGTCTTTGGAAAGGATTTGTAGAATTAAATCCATCACTCATAGACAAAGCATTTGTTGTTTACAATGACGGTGGCTATGATGGACAATTTTTTTATTTAATCGCAAAATCTTTATTTACAGAAGGACTTAACTCCTTTCCAATCATGGACTCTTTCTTTATAAGATTTAATCGCATAGGTTTATCCTTATTAGCCGGTTCTTTATCAGGCATTTTTGGTTTCGACTCCTATCCTATTATTACTTTAGGCCTACTAACTCTATTTCATATTTATTCATTCAAGTTACTATTTGGAATATTGGATACTGAATTAAAATATTTGTCCTACTTCTATCTATTTTCTCCTTTTAGTTTGAATTCTAATTTACTACTTGTATCAGACTCTCTCTTCGCATCCTTTCTAATTATCTGCGTTTATGTTTTAAAAGTAAATGGTTCTAATTTAGGCAATTTAAAATTAGCCGCATCAAATAGTAGTTATAAATTTGTTTTTATTTTACTTACCATGGCCTTTCTATGTTTCATAAGAGAATCAGGCATCATCATTGTTGGAACATTCTTGCTATTAAGTTTTCTAGATAAAGAATTTAGAATTTCAATTCTACTTTTACTATCACTCGGAACCTACTTATTTATAATAGAATCGATCAAATTAATCCCGAATTTCCATCCGGGAACCAATCCATTAGGATTTTCGGATTTAATTGATTATCCGCTATTCGGATTCTTTAAGAGCATCAAATTTCAATCTCTATCTGGAATGAAAAATATATTTAGAGAATTAGCAAAATTTCCAATATTCATTTTCTATATTATATTAGCACTAAATTTAACGAATATTAAGAACCGTCGCGATTTAATTCTTTATATTCCCATTTATTTTATTTTATTCACGGCGGGAGTAGGGGAGGTAGGATACTGGCTTTCCTTTGATAATATTTCTCGGATGTTTACCATCAGTTTGCCATGGCTTATATTTTTAAAACAAGAAAACAAAGCACATAATGATTATTATGCGCTCAGATTAAGTTTCATTGTTTTATTATTGCTTATAATAAGAATACTCTATATAAAAACACCAATGGAATTTTACATTTTTCAATGACTATTTATTTAGAGGAATTATTTTTTCCATTAATGCTTTCTTTCCGCCCTCTGCTTTGTAAGACAAAGAACACTCACATTCCGAAAATGTTTTTTCAGCGGAGGTAGGTTTGCAATTGCTAACTTCAATTTTTTGCAAATCATCTTTGCTTATCTTCGATACTAAACTAACAATCGTTTCTGGTTTAATTTCTGAACCCAAAGATAAAAAAGCAGATTCAATCAAAGACTTTCCATTTTCTTTTTTTACTGTTTGTTTACAACTAGACTCCATATAAGATGGAGACTTTAATTCAATGGATCTGCTAGCTGCTTTTCCTGAATATTTTTTCGTATACCAGCTAACATCTGTTATCCCATTTACATCTTTTACATTAGAAGACTCTCTTGGATTGACACCCCAACCATCTTCTACGATAGCAACGGGCATTGATTTAACTTCAGGTGTAGATGAAATGGTTGCAGGCGCGTTAGTATTCGCTGCCTTAGTTGAATCAGAACTAGAAGCACATCCAATCAGGAGGAGACTTACTATTCCTAGAACCAAGAAACTCTTTTGAATTATTAATTTGCTCACATTAAACTCCTATTAAATTAAAGATTTCATTATATCAATGGTAGCTCTAGATTGATTTAAAGTATAAAAATGAATCCCTGACACACCCATAGACAATAATTCTTTGCATTGGGAAACAGTAAACTCTATACTCCTTTTGAGAAAGTCAGAAGGATGGTCTTTCAAAAGCGTCAACTCCTGAACTAATTCTTGCGGAATTTCACAGTTAGCCATTCCTTTAAAACGCTCGATCTGACTAAAAGAGGTAATGGGCATTATCCCCGGAATCACTGGAACCGAAATTCCAATGAGCTTTATTTTTTCTAGAAACTGTTGAAAAAGTTGATTGGAAAAAAATAGCTGAGTGATTAGAAACTCCGCGCCGGCATCTACTTTTTGTTTTAGAAATTGAATG
>Ga0075158_10000813_pt1 | contig 24874 bp, 61 predicted proteins | sample JI91814BDNA_FD_70968 | JGI IMG/M metagenome (GOLD analysis project Ga0075158, IMG submission 70968) | Wastewater effluent complex algal communities from Wisconsin, to seasonally profile nutrient transformation and Carbon sequestration -... | ecosystem: Engineered > WWTP > Effluent > Algae... | reverse complement strand
TTTCTGGCTCGACGTACGCTTGAGCCGACGCCAATGGATCCTGAGACCCTCATGGCGAATCACTTCCAGGTGAGTGGTGGCACAGCGACGCTCATGGACGACACCCAGTTTGTTGCCGCACTGCGTGAGTCGTTCATGTTCTGGCGTTCACGAGCTCTGTGTAAACCCATGTGAGCCGTGATACAATAGGTCACCACCATGACCAAGACCAAGGACAACTCCAAGGCGATCATCGGCATCATCACGATCTACAGCACCATCATCATGGGGTTCATGATCTCGCTCGGCGTGTAAACACGTCATCGATTCGATAACATCGAACTGATAAGAAGTGAAGTGTAATCCAGGACACACTTTAGATGCCAGTGACCAGGGTCATTAGGATTGATTAGGTCGACCGGTACGGGTTACCATGGCCCGCGATTTGGGAACGTTCAGGACGTCACGTGGGTGATGTGGCCTATGTTGACGAAGGGCGTGACCTGTTGGCCAAGGAAGACGACGAAAATCCATTCGTGTAATCTTTCAGACATCATGGTACAATAAGACCACGATGGCCAAGCACGAGAACAAGACTGTTTACGTTCGTGACCAACGAGGCGACTGGTACCGTGACGACAAGCGTCTTCCGTACCCGCCACCGATGAATGTGATCATGATCGCTCTCCGCAAACAGCTCGAGTGTAAGATTGTCGTCAAGAAGTGAGGTGTACACATGTCAGACATTCAGGAATTGAAGAGTGAAGTAGTCCTAGGACTGAAGAGTGACGCAGTCAAGGCGATCGAGGTTGCACTCGAGCTTGCGATCGATGAGTGTCTGGCCCTAGAGGCCGGCATCATCAGCACGCTGGTCAACAGCGAGCAGCGTCGGACAGATCTTCGTCGTGGTCATGACTTTCAGCCGCGCATCGATAGCACGTTACATGCTGACGCAAAGCTCACCAACGCGCGCGATCGCGTACGGAAACTCGGCGCGGCCATCAGCGCGTTGAAGGCCGGCGGTTGGAGTCAGGTGGATGCACCGCAGATCAAATCTGCATCTTGTGGTGATCATGGTGGCGCGCTCAGCGCATCGAGAGATGCATGTCCCACGTGTCAATCTGATGCATCCCATCAGGAACATGAGCCTCCCCAACGCATTCGGTCGCACGCACGTGTTCTACTGTGGTGAGCACGGCGGCGCCCCCGGCAATTCTCAGAAGTACTGTCCAGCATGTCGGTTGCATGACGCAAGTGTCATTCGCGGTGGGGCATGGAAGCTTTGGAAGCCGAACAGATGACTGATGCAACGATTGTTCAGCACCTGGTGAAGGCATACAAGGCATGTGACCCGGGTCAGGGCATGAAGCGTGGTGAGGAGGCATTCCGAACTGTGTTTATGACGATTGCACGGAAGATCCCTGGAGCCCTGAAGAACAAGGCCACGCTCCAGGAAGCCTACATGCGTGTCGGCCTCATGTTCCTTCGTGCGGCACGCTCGATCATGACTGTGTAAACCAACCTCGAACCTGGTACAATGGGATCATGATGGAAACGCTCACCTCGAGACATCAAGAAGTCATGACCCAACTGACCATCGCCGGCCAGGTTGGTATGACATACGATGAGCTTGTCGAGTCATTGCCTGATGTCACACCATTCACACTTGCTGGTCTCATCGCTGAGCTCATGGACAAGCGTATGTTGACAGCGTATTACAGCGTACGTGATCCAGCCGGCAATCACATCACCAACTTCGATAAGGCAGCTGACATTCCGAAGTACCTGACAGACACATGTGGCATGCAGTTTGCCATCCATCCTGTCAAACACGTGTCTGTGTACTTCCGTCGCGTGACCTAGGTCGACCTAGGTCACGCCTAGGCGATGTGTAATCCTCGCTGCAATCAGGTATAATGGACTCACCATGACGAAGCCGGTGCTCTACCTTCACACGAGTAAGGAACTTGTGACCTCGTACAACGTTGGCAGCGGACCAATTCGTGGGTATGCAGAGACACAGCGTGCCAATGCCGATGACTTCATCGACAACTGGTTCGGTTCGGACTATCCAGTCACGTGGACTGACGAGGGTGACGACCGATGCTACTGGATCGAGACCAGCGGTATGCGTTACCATATCGCGACGTTCACAGCCACACCTAAGGCTGGTATTCTCATTCGTCCACCAGAGAAGGCGCCGGCGCGTTTGAGCATGTGGCAGCGATTCGTCAAGTACTGCACCCGGAGTTGACACGTGAGCGTGTATTGGAACTGGCGCAACGAAGACAGGAAACAGGCTGAGGTTGAGGCAGTTGAGCTGTTCGATCGACATGAACGCGCCTGGCACGTCGATGCGATCGAGCGGTTGTACGCCGACCATGATAAAGCCATCGACGCGATGCTTGACCACGAGACTGATTGCAATGAGTGGGCTATCTCACTCATGGGGAAGGACACGTACGAGGCCTGGTGCAAGTGGAACTGGCGTGAGGAGCTCGGTCGTGTGTTCGAGTCATGGGAGACGCCGCGGTGGAGTGCATGTGCTGCGGCATCCAACCAGCCGATCGAGGTCGATCCCCAGGACAACGTCGAGCTGTCACGGTTGATCGCAGTAGGTCGCTTCAACAAGTGATGTGTAATCTTCACATCAGACGTGATATAATGGTAACATGATCACCAAGGGTGTAGTCAAGGACGCAGCTGTCCAATTGGGTCGCCTTGAGTATGCACTCATTGGGTCTTGTCTTGATGACAAGTACGTTGAAGCTGTACCGAATGCCATTCGCATCCTCAGGGCAGTCGCCGACGATGACGTACTTGAGGTTGTGAATCTCAAGCGACAGCTCGAGGCGACAGAGGCACAGGTTCGGACCCAGCAGGCGATGATTGACTCCTATCAAGCGGAGCTCAAGGTCCTCAAGGAAGAGCTCGAGGCTCACACACGGGAACTGGATGGGCTTCATGAGTCGGATCCCCTCACCGACTACCGCTACTTCATTCCGTAATCCAGGTTACACATTTCTGGGTCGATGACCAGGTGACACCTAGGACGTCCCAAGTTTGACCCATGGGTAACCCATTGTCGGCCGGCCCGGGAACACCTAGACGTCACGTGGGTGATCAGGGTTATAGCCAGGATTAGAAGTCAGGATGTATGTCTGCATACGTGTCTTGTGTAATCCCTGCTCGAACCTGGTATAATGGAAACATCATGGCGAACGAACATCCGGACGAGATCTCCCGTAAGGCTGCGCTCGAGCACTTCATGAATGCCCGGCGTGATGAACTCAAGGTTGCACTGCGACGGTTCGTGTCGGCCGCGGCAAGGGCCGAGCATGTTCGGCGACCCTCGGTGGAGCTGCAAGAGCAGTTCAACGACAAACTCGAGGAGTGGATTGTCTCGATGGCTGGCTCGGTCATCAACGAACACGGGAAGCTCTAACATACCACGGGTGGAGGTGTAAATCCTCCACCCGCCTGGTACAATGGACACATTATGGACAAGTCACAACGCGGCGCAGACGGTCGTCTGACACATGAGAGCTTGGCCCTCGCCGCTCTGCTTGAAGTCGTTCCGTGGAGACTGGACGACTGGCAAGATACCATGCCGGCAGATGTGATACCTCTGTTCACAGAGGTGGCTGAGCTGCAGCGGCAGCTTGACGAACGTATGCAAGCAATGGGACTTCCTTACCGCGTGCGTATGTGTCTGGTGTCGCTGTGATACGATCCGACGATCCTCACTTCGGTGTCCTTGACGTGATCGAGGTTGACGGTGATATCGTCTGGTACAGGACTGTCACGATGCTCGTCGGCGTGACGTCGTGGCGCCACATGATGAAACGCAGCATCGAACGAATGAAAGACAACTCTGAGAGAGTACAGCCTTTCTCGTCAGTGAGTGTGAGGAGACCATGACCAAGCTAACGACCAAGGACATCAAGGCTCACATCGCGAACACGGTGACGCAGGAAGACGTCGCGAAGGTGATCAGGCGAATCAACGCTGAGACATATGGGTTTGGACTCCCGCTCGATGTTGAGGAGAACATGCTGACCACCATGCGTACGCCGGCGAAACTCGTACGTGGTGCGAAGGACATCATGTACGACAAGCGGATCGCTCGAGAGTTCACGATCAAGCCGTATGCGACCGATCTTGGAATGATTCGGGCGATCACCGACGTGACAGACACGCAGGTCCTTGAGGTTCGTTACGGGTCTCTATACACACCTGACGAGTTCGTATTTGCCCTTGTCGAGTCTGATGCACACGACGTACCACACTTTATCGTCACGTCACGTGCATTGTGGGAGAAGAAGGGTCATCTCGATGACCGGTCGCCGGCCGATCAGCTCATGACAGAGCTCGGTCTCGAGCGTTTGTCTGAGTGCATGTACGAGCTAAACTCGTGTGACACTTGCAGTCTGCCTGCCATGTGTCGGAGGCTCATTGATTTGGGTTACGTGCAAAGTGATTCGTTGAAAGATGCAATGACCGATCATGGGACGGTCGATGATCATATGCGACCGAAGTGGATGCATGAGCAGTCTGCGGTCGACAGCGACGAGGATGACTTCGAATGTGACGGTGACATTCAACCCGGTGACCATGTCAAGTACACAACCGAAGGATACGAAGTGACGGGCATCGTCCTCATTGTCAAGCCCAACGGCAAACATGGCATGTGGTGTGAGGTGTGGTCGAAGACGCAGTCGATCGGGCCACGCATGGGCGACGAGATTGGTGGCATCTCGTCGCGCCCAGTGACGAGTGTGAAGCGTGTGCCAGGCCCACGAGGACACTGACATGTTCAGTCTAGCACGTAACGCATGCATGGTGCATGAGAACATATTGGCGCTCAAGTTCGAGTACTGCTGTACCAGTTCACCGCTGTATCACTTTACAAATGCTAGCTTGGGATGGTGGGGCTTCTACCTGCACGCGTCTGATGACATGGTTGTGAAATGCGGCCGCGGCGAGAGCTACACAGATCACTTCTACCTGTTCTCATCGGTGAGTGTAACGTCATGATCGATCTCAATTGTAGCGCATGCATGATCCACATCGATGCCATGGCGCTCGAGCGCTGTTACACATGCGGTACCGCGCCGCTACGTCACCGTACGAACGAGATTGAACAGTGGAAGTACTTCTACCTTCGTGTGAAGGGTGACATGACACCACTGAGTTATGTTGTTGATGCTTATCATGATGAGTGGTTCATGAAGCTCTCGTCTGTTAGTGTAAATCCACCGTGAACCTGGTACAATGGGAACACCACCATGAAGACCAACTTCACTGCAGTTCGTGAGAATGTACGCAAAACTCTCGCCAAGCTCCGTGATCTTCGTGTGGAGCTCGAGGCCAAGCGCCGCGAGATTCGCGAGTGCGAGGAGTTCCTTAGTCGGCAGGAACGCGCGCTCGAAACTCTCTACAAGAGTTCCTCCAAATCCGTGTAATCCTCGATCGAGCCTGGTATAATGGAAGTACGATGGTGGATACGAAGGAAACTCAGGTCTCGATTCGTGCTCTCATGAATCTCAAGGTCAACGACTTGATCGAAGTGAAGCTTCGATCGGGTCGGGTGATCGTTGGGAAGCTGCGAAAGCGTCCCGAGCTTGTCTACCGGGGAAAGCCTGGGATCAATCGTGTAAACCTCGAAGTGGATGACGTCGAGGCCTTGGAAAAGCTGTCGGATAAAGCGGCGATGTTCGCTCACCTACCACACATCCACTCCGTCTCGGGTGATCGGGTCGTCTCGATCAAGTCCACCTGAGATGTAATCTGTGTTACACTTCCTGGGGACATCACCCAGGAAGCTTCTGGATCGACCGCACGTCAGGCCAAGGTAACCTATTGGTCTGAATCCACGTGACACCAGGACGACACGTGGGTGATCGAGGCGGGCTACATTGTGGGATCCCGTGAGTCACAGGTCTGATATGCTAACGTGTAATCCTCGTCAGACCGTGGTACAATAAGATCACGATGGCAAACGAACCAAAGACCAACTTCGAGTGTCGTGGCTGCGGATGTTTGGTATCTGAGGTGACCCTCACAGAGCTCGTTGCACTCGGATGGGGCGAGGTGAAACGTATTGACGGACCGAACAAGGTCTGTCCCGACTGTCTGGGTGATGAGTCCGCGTGCACTGCGCTCGAGTACATCTTTAAGGAAAATGGATATTTTGCGGCGCACATCGTGCCACTTGTGTAATCCTCGCCGGACTGCGGTATAATGGTACCACCATGCGCCACCTCAAGAAGATCCTGCTCCTCGTCGTCCTGGCCACCACCTCGGTGGCTAGCCTCGGCTGTGAGACTGAGAACGGTCGCAGCGACGTCGTACACGTGCAGACCCTCTTCGGTCAAGTGGGCTACTCGGCTGAGACCCTTGCCGGTGCTGAGGAGATCCTCGGCCTTGAGTTGAATACGGACCATGTCGCCGAGGGCGCCGGCACCATCCTGGCCTTCACCGACGATGTGACCGACTACGAAGGTGGTACCGACCGTCAGAACCCGTGCAATCCCGTGATCTGGTCGATCGACAATGACCTGCACATGGCTCACGAGATCGGTCACGCACTTGGCCTCGGTCACGTCGATGATCCGAACAATCTCATGAACGAAGACGGTACTGGCACCGAACTGACCGATGAGCAGGTCGATACCATGCGCGAGTGGGCGTGGTGGCTCGAGGTGAAGTGCGGCTGAGACGTGATCAGTACCCACACACCCAGGCACCGAGCACGAGCATGCACTCCGCCTGGGTCTCGTCGTTCGCCTTGGGACAGCCACCATGTGGCTTCGATGGATCACACACGATCACACAGTGACCCGGACTGCCTAGGCATGTCTCGCCACTCACACCGCTCGAGCAGTGATCGTCTGAGGCGCAGTTCGACGTGCATGCACCCATGGGTCCACAAGTCAACACTGGACCGGGACACGCGTCATCCTCTCCTCCGCTGCTGTCAGCGGCAGGTGCATCACATGGGCACTGTGACTCGCCAGGACACTGGAGGACCGGTGTCGGATCCGACCCGACGTCACGCCGCGGCTGTGAACCGTCAGTGAACCCGCTGTCGGTGGTGGGTTGGGTCGGGCCATTGATGCATGCACCGAGTAACGAGAGAGCTAACACGAGAGGGTAATTCGTCTTCACGGGTGCACAATACACATTCGTGTCACCCGTGTACATCCACCTCGAACCTGGTATAATAGGATCACGATGGCACACCCCGACAATGTCTCTGACTTCGCTCGCGAGCTAGCTGCGGCATACAGCAAATTCCAAGACTTGGCCGACAGTTGCGATGGTAGCATTGGATGGTACGATATGGCAGAATTCTACAAGGGATCCCGTCCGGACATCGTCGCGTTCGCCACCAAGCTAGCTGATGACCCGAATCTCAACTGGTGTGATCTTCGTGACGAGTTCGAAGAGATTACCGGTGATCTTGGTGACGGCACGGAGCCGGAATTCATCCAGTATTGTATTGATCGTCACAGTACTGACAGTTGACTGAATGAGGTGTAAACCCCGTTCGAACCTGGTACAATGGAAACACCACCATGGACAAGCCACTCAAGCTCAAGTTCCGTATCAAGTCTGACACGTGCTATGCTCGGGCGGCTGATGGTGGGCTGGACTTCACACGAGGTACTGTGCACATCTCGCTGATGCTGAATCAGGGTGAAGTCTTCACGCAAGCTTTCCCCTTCATTGGGCTCGACCACGAACCACGTGTGGAGAGTCGCGGCCGCGACCTGATCGAGCAGAAGTTCGCGAACGCGCTCAGTAAGCTTATGGCGGCTGAGCCTGACATCGTGTAAACCCCGTTCGAACCTGGTACAATGGGACTATCATGACGAACACCAAGTCGATCAACCAAAGCGCGCCGGCTGTCATCTCCCCCGCGTTGGAGCACGTGCTCGACATGGTCGAGCGCTTCGTCGTCGACGCGCACGGCGGCCATCACGTGGATCAGGATCGTGGCCAGGTCCGCTACTCGGTTAACGCCTCGGAGCGTGTCTATGGGTGCAACTCCACCAGTGGAGAGCTTGAGGGCGAGTCGGGTCACATTCGCGGTTGCTGGCTGGTCCTCGAGCCGGGTGAAGAGTGGCCGCGCGAGGTGAGGGAGTAGGGTGTAATCCCAACTGCAACCTGGTACAATAGGAACATCATGGCACGTCTCACCTATGACGACCTCGATACCGATCGCGAACTTCGCGAAGCTCTTCAGGCCGTTGCTAGCGGGTGCAGTGAATGGATCTCAGATGATCCACGGCTTCGGAAGTTGAACGAGATCGACCAGGACCTCCTGTGGTACCGTGAGGTCGGCAGGGATAAGTGGGAGATCCACTTGGGTTCATCTGGTCATGCATACCTTCGTGGCCTGGCTGTCGGGCTTCGCCTCGCGGCCGGCCGGGCTGACATGTAATCCCCGCTTCAACCTGGTACAATGGGATCACCATGACGACCAAGACACGCATTACAAAAATCATCGTTGCAACCATGCCGATTGGGTGTGACATGTATGCAGCTAGCGTTTTCAAAGTCCGAGGTGATAAGCTCATTCGTGTGTACTCTACACAACGGTCTGATCGTGAACGCGGCGCGCGGGCTGCAATCAACGAGTATGGAAGGTCTGTGAAAACGACACACTTTCATGTTGACCGTCGCGACCTCGAAGTGTTCTCCCATGATGAGACAGCGGCTGTGAAACACGAATTGGAATACAGAAAACAGCACGAGCTGTTCCCTGGACAGTGTAACCTCACGCTAGTTGAGGTACAATAGGATCACCATGACGACCAAGCACACCGACAAGACTGAGATGCTCACCATCGCGTGGGAGGTAGGCCCCGGTGGGGATACTCCATGCGAAGCGCCCGAGGTAGGGGCCATCGTTCGGCACCTATGGGCCGGCCCGACGCACACCATTGGCCCCTGGTATCTGTTGGGGTTAAGGGGTCTTACCCTTCCGGGGATTAGACGTAGTCCATGGCCACACAACGGCCAGGAAACTTGCAACCCCGACAACACCCTACCGCGTCAATTGGGCCGCTTCAATCCGCGGGCCAATGCTAAGTCGGTCCTACACTTTAACTTGTATAGCTGTCACTGGCACACCATGGGCATAGATGCGGTCGCGACCTTCATCGGTCTGTCGGTGTGCTTCTTCGCGCTGTGTAGCTGACGTGTAATCCTCACCTCAACCTGGTACAATAGGAACACCACCATGAAGAACCAAGTCTACGTCATCAGCCTCTGGAATGGCGACGAATTCACGCTCTCCGCCGTGCGTTCTTCACCTGAGCTCGTCGTCGAATACATCCGAACCGGCGACGTTGCCAGACTTGAGGCCGAGCTCATTCCCGGCCCGACGTGGCTGATGAATGACGATGGTGATGAGTACCAGATCGAACTGATCGACGTCATCTGACGTGTAATCCAGGTTACATCTCCTGGGTGGGTGATCGTCATCACCCAGGAGCCTCCCTGGTCGACCCGAGGTCATGACCATGGTAACCGGTTGGGTCAGGTCATGGGTTGATCAGGACGTCACGTAGATGACGTGGCACAGGTTGAGACCGGTCTAGACCCGACACACAATCAAACGTGGCAGCGTGTAAACCTTGTCGTGAGTTGGTACAATGGGATCACCATGGCGACCAAGACCATCCCCGTCGAAAACTGTCCTGATCCGGAAGACCCGACCACGCTCGAGCGGTGCTGCTTCTGTCGGACGCGTACGTCTTGGTGGACCAAGCTCCCGAACCGGACCGGCGGGCAGCAGGTCGCGTGCTGTGAGTCCTGCTCGAAGAAGCACGTACCCGACGCAGTACCGACGAAGACCGAGTGGTGTGAAAAAGAGCGACGCCTGACTCCTCGCTTCGTGTAAACCCCGCTGCAACCTGGTACAATAGGATCACCACAATGAAGAACGCCAAGAACATCCACGTTCGTGACTTCGCCACCCGCGGCTTCATCTCGGTCGGTCACCCCGGTGGCCATGGTCGCACCGTGTTCCTCCGCAAGGGCAAGAAGTTCATTCCCTGTGAGGGTGAAGCTCACCGTGGCGACGGTGCAGGTCACGTCGACCATTGCGGTCTGTGCATGCATGCCCTGTGGGGATGGTGCATCGTCGACGGTACCCCGAACGGGGTGTAAATCAACCTCGAACCTGGTACAATGGGATCACACCATGGCAAAGACCAAGACACCCAAGTCACAGAAGCCCAAGTACTCGGCGGCCGAGAAGCAGCTCTTCCGACTCAGTGCTGAGCGTGACATCGAGAATTACACCCAAGAGATTGAGCAGATCAAACTGCTCCTGATCGTGAAGCAGGAACTGCTGGCCGAAGCGCGAGCCTGGCTCAAGGCTGTGAAGCAGGAATTGCTGGCCGACGCCCGGGCGTGACTCAAGCAAGTGTAATCCTCGCTGCAACCTGGTACAATGGATTCACGATGGCACGCAACAAGGAACTCCTCCAGCTGCTCAAGTCATGGGCACTCCGGTATAATCGGCAGCTCCGCGACTACAGTACGCCTGAGTCATATGACCTCGAGACGTGCATCGCCGAGCTGTGTGAGGTGCTCCGGCTCAACGATGCCATCGTGGTACCCGGGCTGGGCATGCGCGCGCTCGATGCCTTGATCACTGAGCAGCCGCTGCCCGACCACTGTGAGTGGTATCTCCTCGACTAGCTTGTGTAATCCCCGCCGCAGCCTGGTATAATGGACTCACGATGGCAAACACCGAGATCACCCTCCCCTGTGCAGTCCGCTGGATGGAGTTCAACCGCAAGGGTGAGCTGGTCACCAAGGAGAAGGAGTTCAAGACCGCGGCGGCCCGGGAGAAGTTCCTGGACACCATCGACAGCCGGCCGAACTACCACTCGCTCGTCGCCATCAGCTCCTGAACCTCGTGTAATCCCCGCTGCAGCCTGGTACAATAGGATCATCATGAAGGCCACAACCAAGTTCGTCAAGACCGCCGCGGCTCTCATCGTGGTTGGCGATGTCATCAAGGACCGGTCGCGAAAGCTGGTGGTGCGCTCGGTCACTGAGCGACCTGATCTCATGATTGCCATCGACACCGGTGACTCTGAGCTCGATCGTCTGTATCTGTTCAAGCCTCAGGAGCTCGTCATCCTGGTTGTCCCGCGCTGAACCTCGTGTAAACACCGCTCCGACCTGGTACAATAGGAACACACCATGGCAAACACCGGCATCACCAACAACATCACCTTCCTCCGCCTCGTCATCATGGTCGTGAGCGACATGGCAGTCGATACCATGGGCACTTCTCGCTTCGAAGCATTGCTTCTCCTCCATGAGGAGGTGACCCGCCGAGTCAAGAACTATGCCAACTACTGTGACCTCAACGAGGTTCAGACGGCTGAGTTGGTCACCAAGGCCCGTGTCATGGTCGACACGATGTGCGCGATTTCTATGTAATCCTCGCTTGAACCTGGTACAATAGGATCACCACCACCATGGCAAACCTCTTCCTCCTGGCACACGACTCATGCGAACACACTGGTGACATCGACAATGACCACAAGGTCATGCGCGCTGCAGGCCTGAAGTTCAAGGTCCTGTACGTACGAACTTGTCACGGTCCCGAAGAAGGTGCTAGCCTCATCGAGACGTCGGCAACTCAGGCACAGGTCGTCGCGGCTGCTGACGCGTCGTGCATTCGGTACGTCGAGCCGGCCACAGGTCGTGCCGACGTCGACAACTTCATCGCACAAACCGAGGCCGAGTGGAAGGCAGAGAACGAGTCGTCTGGCTGGTGACTCGTGTGTAAACCCCGCTGCAACCTGGTACAATAGGATCACACCATGGCAAACGCAACCCTCTTCCTCACCTCCGCAATCCAAGTCCTGCTCTTCAACAAGGAGATCACCGGGCAGCTGAGCGATGGGTACTGGGAGAACTCGGCGCCCTTCGAGCATTGGAAGTTCTGGTCGTGTGTCGGTGCTAGCTTCGCCGTTGGTCATCAGCCCGGTATCGAGATCTCGACGGCAATGTATGTCCGTTGCAACCGCAACAACTACGGCCTCGAGCGCCTGCTGAAGTTCGATGAACCGCGTGAGCGGATGCTCGCGCTTGGTCGGTCGATCGATCCGAGTTACACCGAGAAGCAGCTGCGCGCCGACCTGAAGGTGATCAAGATGGCAATGCGGACCGTGCGGTACGTGTGAGGTGAGGTGGGGGCAGGACGCCCACGCGTGGGATGACATGGCAGGTGGCCCTAGGCGGGGGCCACGGTTGGGCTCTTGGCGGGGCCTTGGTTGGGCCCTGTGTTGGGCCCTTCTTTGGGCCCTGGTCTTGGGCCCCTTCTTGGGCCCTGCAACATGTGTCAGCAGAGGGCTACTTTGCGGGGCTAAGCTTTTTCTCATGTGAAAATTTCCGGAAAATTTTTCAATATCTTACAGCATCGCGCCAGGGTCAACACCAGGGATCTGCTTAAGCATTGTCTCACCGTGATCACACGAAAATTTCTGGAGAATTTTTCAATGTTCAATGTCTTACAGCGTCGCGCCAGGGATCTGCCACAGATTCGCTAGGGAATATCTCCCGGAACGCGAGCGAGAAATTTTTCGGCGTTGTCTAGTGCATTGCTAGTGTGACACACTAGGGCTACATTATCGCTTGTGTATAGTCGACCACGTAGTGGTATGATAATAATGTGGACTTGTGGAAACCAAGTCAGATAACTCGGCTTGTCGTGATTCAATCTGTGACCGTGACAGACACATATGTCTATCGATCTTACGATGATTGGTCGAATCGCAGACCATTACTGTATGCATTCAAGCCAACGGGTGTGGTCGTCGCAGGTGAAGTGCGCGGAATTGTGTTCTCTTCAGCGTCCACGGTACACACGATGACCTCGATGTATGATGATGTTTCTGTCGTCTATCCCACGTATCCTACGCAATCTGTCATGTTTATAACATATAACATATTGAACCTGACAATTAAATCGTTGCACTTGGTGAAACTGTGCCAGACACGTGACATTGTGACCTTCGACGACGTTGTTCTCTCGTCAGTGAACGTCACGCGTTGATCGGTGTGACATCTTCGCTCGTGTATAATTCACAGCACTGTGGTATTATGATAATAAGATGTCGATCGTGTCAGATAGTCCATCGAATTGTGATAACCAGGATCACTTCGACCTGATACTTGAGAACAAGTATGCGAATTACTTCGCAGGGTATGGTGTTGTGAGCACGTATTATACGTACGAAAGTTGGGCAACCCGGCGTGAACTTGTGTACAGGATCATAACAGGATGTATGTCTAGTGTTGTGTTCTCTTCAGCGGAGGTGTGCACATGAACACAAGCATGTCGTTGTACAACGATGTCGTTGTCATCTACCCAATGACTGTATCTGACGTGCCCGACACGCCGAGCTGTGCTAAGTTAAACTTCCTTGCTCGGCCAGGGCATCTAGCGTGGATGTGTCGCAAGGGTGATATCGAACGCTCGGAGGGCGCGCTGTTATCGTCAGTGGGGGTACTAAGTGGGTACTAAGCAATACAAGGACGTGCTTGTTGTTTATCCTGTCTATCATGGATCGCGGACCGGAATACATCATCCCCGTTATGGGTATTCACATTTGGGGTACTCTGCCACGTCAGATCAACTCGTGTGGTTTCATCGCACATATCATGTAATGCGCACAGAAATGCACACAGATACAGCAGTAATGCCTACGTTCATGTCATCAGTGGGGGTGTTGTGTGAATAATATGTTGTACAGCGGTGTGTTCGTAATCTATCGCGGCGGCGAGGTATACGGTCACATTGCATATTCTACGTTGCCACTGGCAGTTAAACCGATGCACATTGCATGGTTGTGTCAGGCGCGTGACATCACCAAGTACGACGGTGGGATCTTCTCTTCAACGAAGGTGCAACTTGATTAGGACAATGTACAAGGATATGCACATCATCGATCGGGTGGTTGACATCGACATCGGCGGGTATGCAACTAATTGTCGCAAACGCAAACGCTGCGCGCGTGTATTTGGATATGCACTTGATTCCATGGAACTCACGTATTTGTTACGTACGCGGCTCCATGTACGTGGATGGGATCCAGACATCATCTTCTCTTCGGTGCAGGTACCGCATGGGTGAATTGTCATACAAGAATGTAGACGTCGTCAGCGTACTTAGTGTTGACACCTTCGGTCAACCGAGTTTGACACCTATCACGTTCAACGTATGTGTACATAAGTGTTACGTCACATGTGAGTGGAACACGAGTAAGTTACAGTTTGCAAAAATGTGTAATGCTCCAGGAGGTGTGATTTCACACGGAAGAGCTCATTACACAGTGTTCTCATCGGTGGGGGTACCACGTGCGTGATCGACAACTCATGGTGTATCATGACATGCACGTTGTCAGTGACATTCCAGTGTCTGGATCACAACGGTTACGTCATGTAACTCATGACGAGAAAATTCCGCAATTGTACTATTATGCATGGACGTTCGAAGCTAGTTCAATCGATCTTGCGTGGGTGTATAAAAATGCCTTACTGAGTAGACGTATTGTAACGTCGAATTTCGTGCGTGTAGAACCAATCTTCTCATCGGTGAGGGTACCAATGTGATCAAGCAACGAAGTATATTGTACAACAACGTATATGTCGTGCAGGGTTCGGCAGGCATACATGGGTGCTACTATGTGTGGGCATCTAGTTCGATGTCAGGTGAAATTGTCTGGCTAATAGATCGTGTCGATTCTCTTCACTTAGAGCGCGCTGATATACGCTTCTCATCTGCACGGATGCCAACGTGATAAAGTTTCCACAGTTATATCTAGATGTGCGTGTTGTCTGTGGGCCGACTTGTGTCTCGCCGCGTCACTCTGGACACGAGTGTTATGTGTTGAGTAACTCTGTGACGTCCTGGGACATTGCATGGTTGTGTCGTGACAAACGCTCCGTGGGTACGGATTCTGCCTTCTCTTCGACGAGGGTATCAATGTGACGCATGGATTGTACAGTGACGTTCGTGGCATCTTCCTTGTTGTGAGGAATCCATTTACCTCAGCCGACCGACATTTTGTCATGCGATACAGCACTGGATTCGCAGCAGATTTAAGACGTCTTGCATCAATGTGTCAACAGATGAAAACCCAGATCGCGGGATACATCGACATAAACTTCTCATCTGTGAAAGTATCACGTGAACAAACAACATAATATGACATACGGTAACATGTACGTCGTACAGGCGGTTGATATCGGTCTACGTGGATATTACTACATATGGGCACATATTGCTGCAACTCGCGACATTGTCCGAGTGCTTAACATAACGTCCCGGCCGATGAAATGTATCGATCTGCGTTTCTCGTCTGTACAGGTGTCACGTGAATAAGTCACCTTATAGGAACGTGAATATCATCCGATTTGATCAGGATGTACAGTACAATATTTGCTTTCTTAAGGTGTATAACGACGAAATTATTGCGCGGTACATTATGTCAGTTGTACTTCGCAATAAGATCATACACGATGCACTCTTCTCCTCGGCGCGAATATCATATGTCTAATTCATCAGATAGCACTTACGACGACATGTGTGTTGTGAGTCTCACATGGTGCGCCACTGTCGGTACTGATGACAGCGGAACGTTCATGTTGATGATGCCTTCGATGAAGTATTATGCATATGGATGTGGCTTGCTTGCTTACACTATCGCTCATCACTGCATGAGACTCTCGAATAAACATATGAGAGACAAGTGTGTGTTCTTCTCATCAGTGAAAGTTCCACATGGTTAGACTCTCACATTCATACGACGACTGTTGTATCATTCGCCTCGAGTGGATGGATCGTAATGCGCTAGCGATCACCTTACCAGAGGTGACGTACTATGCATATGACTTCGACGTTGGTACTGAATTTGTCGCGTTGACATGTCGTGAGCCCAAGCGGCGACGCCGCGTGACGTCATATCATGAGATAATCTTCTCGTCAGTAACGGTGTTAACATGACACGCTCAAGATTTGACGACATGAATGTCATACGTTACGAGTGGGAGAGTTTGCATAGTCCCACGATGTGTTGTGTCACGTATGCATACAACATTGGAACACAATTCGTTGTGACGTTGTGTAACTCACCGACGAGAACGATGCAGCTCATGAGTCGTTCGAACATCACCTTCTCATCCGTAATCGTGTCATGATCGAGCCACGATACTGTATCCAAAAAGAACCGCCCAGGTATGCTGGATTATGCATATTTCGAATCATCGACATTGAATCAGTAGAACATGGGGATCTGCTCATTGTTACGAATATGACTTACGTTGAGTATGATTTCAGCGTCACATATTTGTTCGTCGCAGAGTTATGTGCTCAACCACAAATGAGACGTGTAATCAGTCACAAACATAACCATAGCGTAATGTTCTCATCTGTCAAGGTGTAACATGGATAAAATGATCTTGATTCGCATTATTTCACCATCGTCTGACACACTTGAACTCGACGTCGGGGCAACGCTCATCAAGTTGAGATTTTACGCGCTACTTGTTGTTCAAGCATGTTTAAATTCGCTTCGAACCTATCAGATCACTGTTCGATGTGCCGCCGTTTTCTCATCGATGGAGATTAGCCGATGACTAGTCATCATCGCATATATGACCTTTGTGCAATACGTGTTGTGTATCATTTTGAAGCTCCAATCGGACCGTATCAGATGTGCGAACTCAGAATGAATGTCAGCTCAGCAGGATGGTTAGCACGGCAATGTGCAGAACGACTTAAGTCGTCAATTTCAAGGTATGCGTACGTGACACGTGGTGACGTTGAACTAATCTTCTCCTCTGTAGGAGTGTACAATGCATGATATGAGGGCGATATATGTTCTCTACGACAATATGGGTCGATCACGTGATGTGATCGAATTCATGGAAATAGTTGTATATCACAACATACCATATGACAACGTCAGACAGTTCTATTGTGATTCTCACGACCAAGATGAAAGATATATTCGTTTTTTATCATCTTGGTCATGTGATGTCTTCTCTTCTATGGGAGTGACATGTGAATGATCTGAGAACGATATGGGTATATCATCGTGAGCAGCGAACTGGGCCCGGTACGCGTGTTATCACTGCAAGTAATAATCCCGATGGTTTCGTCGACGTATGTGTTCTATTGCACAACATATTGGAAGACAAATATCGCATGTTCGGTGTAGATGAATTGTTTTCATCGGTTAGAATTATACATGCATAACTTGATCACGATCGAGGTGTTGTATGCACCTGATGTTGACTTCGGTCTAAGGAGACATATGAAAGTTCTTACATACAGCGCAAGTGTCAACTTTCTCACGCAAATGTTCGTTTGCTGTGAAAATGATGCGCTTAAGTCTGGTAGAAGACTAACGTCAGACGTTAGCGAAATCTTTTCGTCAACAGGGGTGTCGCGTGGATGACCTACGATGGATGCGTAATATCATAAAAAGACATACATTTACAGGTCAATTATACACCGACAAAGAACACTGTGTACTTCGCACCGTCAGATCGACGTATAATCTACACCTCATGGCCATCGATGAGACTGATATTAGCAATGCTTTGAAGATTGTTTTCTTCGGTCAGCATGGTAAGGGTACAATAGACAATATAGAAAATTATTTTTCATCTGTGAGGATCAACAATGCGTGACATGAGAACAATCGAATACGAGCGTGGTGTATACCGCGATATCGCACGTCCTAGGACGTATTTGGTATTACGTGCAGATGAGATTGATATCTTGTTTGATATGATTAGTGATCACTGCAGTAACATGACGCGGATGACATGGGAGGTCGCGTATGCCGGGTCTCCCATGTACATGAGAGAAACATTCTCCTCTGTGAGGCTGTCATGAATCACATATGTTCAATATACGTCCTCTGCAAGGACATGAATACCATATCGAGCAGAACAGTGTATCGTCCACTGTATTATCAACGACCTGTAAGATGGAACATACACGATCAACACGTGATTAAGATGAATTACAATACTCTTAAAGAGTATGAACAGATGGTGTCAAACGAACTTTGGCAGTATGCGCGGCACACCGATTTAATATGTCGGTACTCACATGCATATAGCAAAGATTATCCAGATAGGATCTCCTATGAGATTCTCTCTTCAGTTGGAATTGAACATGCCTAATATGCGCACGGTGATCATCACCAACAATTACGGTCACAATGGACATGACGTGTCAGGATCATACGTAGCTTACAATGAAAACATTGGCGGAGTAGCAGATCTCATGCACTGGTACTTTCTCGACGATCTAAAATTTACAGCGATTGATAGTAGTAATGACTCGAAGTGCTCGAAGTGGTACAGTAATTCAGAGGAGATTTTTTCCTCGATATCACTCTCGTGAGATAACATAATTCGCAACAGATTTGATGTCGATTCTGAATCGACAGGTTGTAAATTGCCTTCCACGTTGTAGAAGAAATTTTCGAAATTCCGCGTGAGTGTATACTGGGTGCATTTTTGATACAATGTATCAAATGTGATGTTTTGTGTTTTTCGCAGGAGACTGAAAATGAATAATTTGGTGCTTCTGACGACACATATGAATCAGCGAGGCATTGTCACAAACATGATATATGAACCTTGTCTTGATCTAGATTCAAAGCAAATACGTGAGGTCGTCAACATCATTACACGGCGCGGGAACAAATGCACATATACCTCGTATCTCTGTGAAGAAACCTTTGTCTCAGTCAGATTAGCACATGAATAACCTTGCGATCATATGCATTGAGCTCGATGTCATGAACGGTACATTGATGGTGTTGTACGAATGTCGTGATGATCAACATCACACATGGCCATACAATGTCGCGCGCGACGGCCATATCAACATCATTAACTTGCTTCACATCGAGAAACACTGGTACTTCATCGATACGGGTCGTGTTGGAGAAGCGTTCTCTTCAGTGAGGATTACACATGTCTAAATACAATGCTAGACATATGTGCTCGATCGTTTGGTACATGATGTATGATAGAGAAACCGGTCATCTTCTCACAGATGAAGGGGAATATACTTCGTGGATCTGTTATAGTCTTTCACACGTTATGCTCATTGTCACTCGCACACTGCGTGATGATGCACAACATGGTGACATCTTTTGTTCGTTGGGGATCGGAGCTGAATTAGTGTGAGCGATGCGATATACATCGGAGGCGAGTATTACCCGGTTTCTGACACATATGTGCGCGCGCTTCGCAGCGTACATTTCCGGTCATCTAATGTTCACATCAACATGTACTGGATGGGTCATATACGTCGTGTGATCAGAGACAACGCTATAAGTCTAAAGTGCAATGATATTGACATATTCTGTTCCGCGAGAATCGACGATGCATGACCTGATCATACTGCACATCACATGGTTGAAAGATCATCAACGAGATGACCCTGTATCTGTACGTTTTCAGAATTATGAACGCATATATCGATGTGATATCACATCTCCATTCAGCATACTCAGCGGATCACCAGTAACAACACTAATCGATACACATATCTCATATGAAACGCAGAATTATCGATACACAAACTATTTCTCTTCTGTTATTCTTGGTCGAAAATGAGAATGCATCATGTGGCGATCGGGATGCATCATTTACACCAACTTCAGTCTTGCGTTAGTTTATAGACCGTGCGCACGATGGGATGCGCTGCGTGTGTGTGTGTTAACACTATAGGACTTCAATTAACTCACACGGTTTTCTCATCAGTTGAGGTCACACCGTGACTGATCTTATTTACATCTTCAATAGAATGAAATTCAGACGCATATACGGATATAAGTGCGAAAGTGATCCCTACGTACATGTAGGTGATCATCACGAGCTACGCGGCAGATATACTTTCCATGTTATGCATGAAAACGTCAAACAGAAGATGAACCTCATGGTCACACATGAGAAATTTTTTTATTTCTCGTCAGTTAGACTTAACAATGCGTAACATCTTTTACATCAGAACGCATAGTCAAATGGACCCATATGGGTCATACTACAGCACATATTGGACGCAAGCTCATGGGTTATCGATATGGGATCACTGGTTACATAACTTCCTTGTTGGGCCTAGCTTTATGCGACGTCGCCGAGGCATATTTTCATCAGCTTCTGCAATCGATGCATCAATTGAAATACAATGAATTACAGTTACATAACATTCAACTTCTCGTGCAAGAAGTGGATCATCTACAACGACGCTAGCAAGGAACATTATCTCCCGCCATTGGGACAGCTACGTGTCAACCCATCATGGACAAGAGAAGTCATCTTCTCATCAGCCAAGATCAGCTATGTTCAACTCAATACAACCATACTCCACATTCTATCTGATAGAACGTGGCTCCATGATATATGTGACATTTAACACACCACTTTCAGGTTTCTATATGCGCGCTCTCGCAGTACAGTGGTATGAGTTCTCTTCAGCACGAGTTATACTGTGATATATTGATCTACATCTACTTGCTCTACACTGAACGTGGTGCAATCGGGCGTCTTGTTCACAGACAGTAAGTGTCGTTGCACAACTATGTATGTGATGAATTTTTCACTGATGAATTAGTATTCTCGTCGTTCTCTATCACGTGATGAATATGTCTATGAACGACATGAAGTACATCTTTAATACAGCATTGTCTCCGTCTACTTCGGGGGTTGGAACGATCATGAACCCCAGTAAGCATGAAGTTGTGTTATGGATCGACACACTAAGTTGGCGGTACATATTCTCATCGATTTCAATGGCACACTGAAAACGTATTTGCGTGTGGAACATCATAAGATGATACAAGACAATGAGTTTTTGGCGGCTGTACTTATCTATCCAAAATTCATGGATGGTATGTGCGTTGAATACGCAGCATTTAGTTATGATTTTCATGATACACAGGAATCACAGCTTATAGGTCTTATATCAACGTTGAATATTCAACGAACGTATACGACTGATCGTCAATCATTTGGTGGACAGCCAAAATATGTAGACAGACTTATATTCTCTTCACTGAGCTTGTGTACATCATGATATCAGATCGAAGATACATTTTTTTCTGTCGCAATCCGACCTTTAGTAGAAAGTACAATGAGATCATGGTCAGGGAGTCTGATCATGATGATGTTCATCTTTACGAAGTTCGACTGATGCTTAAAGAGTATCCGGAGTACTCTGATACAGACGACACAAACGATTCGTACGGTGCTGATCTTGTTTTTCTTCGCCAAAGATGTTGCGCATATGATTCAAGTGATGTATCTCTGGAGTCATGACAAGGGTGATCCTAGCTTTACAAAGCTGTACACCTGGTCAGTTGATGATGACACGCTTCACGTCGACTTAAATTTCTCTAAATTCGTTAATCGTTTGATTATTGCCGGCTCACACATCTTCTCCTCTGTACGCATCAGGACATTCTCATAATGCTCACGTATCATCCAGATGACGCTGTCCAGCGTGATTGATGATCCTGTTCTGTCATGATATCATGGTTCATATGTCGTCATGTACAGTGTGGGTGTATTTTGCACCATAAGAGTGATATAATCTTAAAATGAAGAGAATTATATTTGCATTCGTCGTGTCATTTGCGGTGAAGTACTTCTTGCCTAGTAATCAACGTTATGAAAAGCAAACGTAGATGCTATCTAGCACCGAAGTAAATAATTGTGTGATTCTCACTTGGAAGATAATCTCATGTGTGTATATGATTCACAATGTTCCATTCGACTATTGGAAATATGCGAGTAAATGGGGTAACGGGTCGATAGACACCTTACCAACCTTGCGCCGCAACCCGTCAATTTTCTCATCTGTAAGTCTACAATGAAATTCGCAGGACTTCAGTATAATCAAATTGTGCACACGTTGTGTGCATACGAAACTTATGACTTTCAACATGAGTTAAGAGCGCCGCGGCGCGCCAATACATTCATTGTGACAATGATGTTGATGTCAACAATTATACGCAATGCACGCATCTCTTCTCGTCTAAGATCTGGATACGAAGTTATCTTTTCGTCAATACAGCTTGAGAGGTGACATGCATATAGATGTTAAGTGTCAAAATGTTGCGACATACATTGATTACTATGAACATGTAGCTTATACAAGCATAATTTATGATGATAATTGGCTTTATACCACAAATGAGATCGAATATGTTGACACCATTAAATGGTGTGTCGACAGCGATCAGCCTGTGCGCTACGTGATACTTTCATCTGTTCGAATGTCGCTGTAACGTCAAATGCGAGGTAAGATGAAAACATTAGCAATATTCATGTTAGGCACCCTGTTCGGTCAAGTTGCAACGATGATCATCTCCGGAGCATATAAGCTTCTCATGTGAACATGATGAAGGGACAACACAATATTTCTGCTGTCGACAACGAATCGACGGCAACAACGAATGCGACATGTGCGGCACAGCGTGCTCATCGTTTGTCGATGTTTACACCGAAACGTGTGATTGAGTTATGTGTTGGACCGTCACTCTTCATGTTGGAGGAGGCATATAAGATTCACAACATCGAATGTTTTGGAAATGACATCGACACCAGGTGGCTTAAGCATCATAAGACAGGCAGGTGGCTGTTTGGGGACGCATTAACATTGGCGAAAATTGGTGCACTGCGTCAGTTTGACGTCGCAATCTTCGCGCCGCCCTTAACTGTTGGCTGTACCGGCGAGCGTATTGATGCACTTGATATATTTGATGTCACACCCGGATATCTCGAGTTCGTTGATGTCATCATGTCAATACCACACGCGTCGAGGCCAAAACTGTTGACGCTTGTTCTACATGGCAAAGTCTTGTCAACCCCCCAGGATCGAGCTGACTATCATAAATTATTGTCAGAACTCTGGCGTCGTGGATTAGCACCGCATCCGACACAACTCATTGATGGATGTCGAAAGTACGTTGATATTGACATATCGTTGTCACATCCGTCTGGATGGCATCAAGCAGTCGAAGATGACGAAGTGTAAACTTCGCCCAGCGTTTTGTAAGATATAATTGTGGACATAAAAGCAAAAAAGTCGATCATTGATACGCTGGGCATACTCAAGGCTCGAGCGACAAATACCAAGATGCAAAAATTGGTCGATGTTTATTACGAAACAATCATTTCGTTACTAAATTCGCTTGATTTAAGTTCTGATAACACTGCAACCAGTTTCGGGGATCTTAATATTCAGATGATATCAATCGTTGAGTGCATGCAGACATTATCAGAACACGTCAAAACACAACGAAAAAAGTTTAAGCGTGGTGAAGCGGTACACATTGTAGCATATGATGAATCAATGCGTAAGCCGTATGAGTGGAGATACGTAACTGTTAAGAACGAAGACGATATAGTGATGAACAAACAACCACAGCTCAAGTTGTGGATGCCTCATGAGTTTAAGACAACGACACCTTATTATTGGGATGCTACGTCGCGACGGGCTGTACGTGATAACAATGGAAAGATTGTGTCATTTCCGCCAGGAAAAATCGGATTCATCGATTTAGACTATAGTGAGAAGACACTCAAGACCACAACGAACATACGTGTGACATTTGACGGGTACATTGGTTACACAGATTACAGGAACTTGTGTGTACACGACTACTCATCTGATCCGTTGCCTGAAGATGAGTGATCGATGTCCATATGTAACGTTGTGGATACAAAGCAACGTACAGAAGACATAGTCGATGACCTCGATCATGAGATGACTGATGAGTCTGTGTCAGAACAAGTTTTGCGTTGTTACGTCTCTCTATATCTGAGAGAACATTTGCATGTCACGACAAGAATTCACAATTAGCAACGGTGACGTTGTATTAGCTGGACCAATGAAACGACATGTGTTCACAGGAGAATACATGATACCAACTTTGTTGCTATGTCGAACAGTTATGTTCGAAGATCTTCTCGACATCTGGTCATATGATGAGATTAACGCGGTTGCACTTGAGTGTGGATCTGAGGATTTTTTGATCTTCAGCAGTCGTTCTATTGACTGATCATCTGCATGCGTGTTGCTGTACCTTCTATACATGAAGGTATTTCATTCGAAATCATCACGCGCTCGGATCAAGCATCGACGACGTATGCTTAAGCTGCAGCGTGACAAGAAGTACATTATTGCTCACTCGCGTGAAGTGCAAGCCAAGCTTGCTGAACGTAGGGTAAAGCTTCGTGAAATTGTTTCACAAGAATACAACGAAGCACTTTACAATGAACTTGTTCGGCGAGGTAGAGAACATGATCTGTCGTACACACAGCTCTTGATCTCTCGTTGCGCGTCGTTGGAAGCACGCAAGAAGAAAACGCTTGACGCTCAGATCCTACACTCTCACGTTGTGTAGAAAAGGATCGTGTTTTCTCTACCTCCACGAAGAGTTGGGTGGAGGTGGGGAGGAACATGAACTTTGCACGATTGAATCTGTTGAAAACGAGAGATCGTATAAGATCAGGTGGCGAGTAATATCATCGACATCTGGATGTAATGGTCTAGAATACGTTGACAACTATATGGCTTCGAACAATTCATCTCCCCAACAGATCGTCGAAGATTTGGTGTGTACAAGATTAGGCCAAACGACATGGAGTTCAACGCCAGTTGCCATTTGATTCGATGACAATAGTTAGATGTATGAAACTGTTGCTCGAAGAAGAAGTACTCCTGAGAAGGATGATACGTTCATGTCTCAGTGAGACGAGGGCGAAGGTAAACTCTGGGTGGGAGGGATACCAGCAAGGTCGTGGCGTGGATAATTCTGAC
>Ga0075158_10000806_pt1 | contig 25050 bp, 32 predicted proteins | sample JI91814BDNA_FD_70968 | JGI IMG/M metagenome (GOLD analysis project Ga0075158, IMG submission 70968) | Wastewater effluent complex algal communities from Wisconsin, to seasonally profile nutrient transformation and Carbon sequestration -... | ecosystem: Engineered > WWTP > Effluent > Algae... | reverse complement strand
CCAGGTACTGTAATGTTAAAGACTTTAGGTAAGAAGAGTTATGGTAGAGTTAAAGGTTCTTCCATGTCTTCTGTAAAGATGAAGCAGCAAGCAGAACTATATGTATATGACTGGTTATTAGAGCCTAGAGGTAAGAATGAAGAAGGTAGAGAGATATTTAATTTAGACTTAATACCTGATATTGGACTGTTGGAAGAATTGATTTTGTATACGAGAGAAGGCAACTTTGACCGTGTATGCGCATTCTTTCAGGTAGTTATTGCTCTAGAAGAGAACTTTAATAAGCACGAAGTTATATCAACAGAACGAGATAAAACACTAGATTTTTTAATGTTTAATAAAAAATTATTTCCATTTAGGAAAAAACCAATTAGCTCATGAGGAGTATTATACAAAGATTAAGTTACAAAGAAAAGATTAAAGACGACAATGCTTGGGGAAAGCAGATGTTGAATAATCTAGAATTATATGCAAACTCAGGTTGGTCTACAGATGGACTACCTGGAGTAGATACACGTGCAGATATGATATGGAGATCTTATCGCTTATATAATTCTCAAATTGATGAGAAGGATTTTGAAGATGATCTGAATCCGTTAGGATTTCAATTAGGTCAAAAGAAGGATAAGATAGCTCCGTACAATAAGGCGCACAATAAGATTAATGTGTTGCTAGGAGAATTGCTTAAACGTCCATTTAATTATAGAGCTACCTTTACGAATTTAGAAGGTGCTTATGTATTGATGGATGAGCGTAAGAATCTTATTAAGAAGTATGTAGCAGCTGAAATGGCTAAGCAGGGTGAGATAGCTTACTTGCAAGGTAAAGGCTTACCAGAAGCTCAGATGGCTGAAGCAGTACAAAAGATAGAAGAGAAGTATAAGGACGTGATGAACCCGGAGCAAATTGAGGAGTATTTAGAAAATCAATTTTCCGAACCACGTGAGATTAAATCTAATCGACTTCTTTCTGACTTGTATAAGAGGCTGAAGATTTATGATCTTAAGAAAGACTCATTTAAACATGGCTTATTATCTGATGAGGAGCATTGCTGGATAGGATTTATTAATGGACAATTGACTGTTAAAATCTTGAATCCACTTGGTATATTTTACCATAAATCTCCAGAGACTAAGTATGTACAGCACGGTGAATTCGCAGGTTATAAAACTAAAATGACTGTAGCTGATGTTATAGATACTTATAAGAACTTAACAGAAGATCAGATTAAGCAGTTGGAATCTAAGTACTCAGAAATTAATTCTAGAGATACTGAAAGAGATTTATATTTCCCGCACAGAGAGTTAAATTACTTACGTGCAGGTATTAATAGTAAGATAGGTAGTTATGGATATTCTTACTCAGATGAAGTAGATGTAATTCATGCTACTTGGAGAAGTCTTAGAAAAGTAGGATTCTTTACTTTCATAGATGATAATGGTGAACTGCAAACTGAGATAGTTTCAGAAGAGTTCAAAATGGATAAGAATAATCCTAAATATGTAAAAATAGAATGGGATTGGGTTCCAGAGATTTGGGAAGGTACTAAGATAGATAATGATATTTATGTAGATATTAGACCAATAGAGCACCAAGAAGTAGATCCAGATAATCCATATTATCAACCATTACCTTATCATGGTGTAGTATATAACAATATGAATGCGCAGCAAGTTTCCACTATGGAAAGGATGCGACCATTCCAGATGTTATATTTTATAGTGATGCATAAGTTAAAACAACTTATCGCTTCAGATAAAGGTAGAGCTATTGAGATAGATGTATCTAGATTAGATCCTAAGATTGGTTTAGAAGAAACTTTATTCTACTTAGATAAACAAGATATATATTTATATAATTCAGCTCAAGGTGCAGAAACTCCTGGAGCTAGCACTAGATCTGCTGTAGGTAATTCTATTGATAGATCTAACGCAAGTCATGTTATTAATTACTTAAATATCTTAGCTTATATAGATGAGCAGATAGGTGAAGTTGCTGGGGTAACACGCTCTAGAGAAGGGCAGACAGCTCCATATGAAGCAGTTACTAACTCTCAGCAATCTATTATGCAGTCCTCTACAATTACTGAGCCTTTATTCCATAACCATATGGTTCACTGGGAGAATGTGTTAAATTACATGGTAGACTTGGCTATTAAGAAATACGATACAGAAGGTGGAGTATTCCAGAATATGGGTCAAGATCTTAAGAAGGAAGTATTTAGTATTAAGCCAGGTGAATTTAGTAATTGTAAATTTGGAGTATTTATCGTAGATAATCCTAGAGATACTGAAATATTTAAGCAGTTACAATCATTTGTACAGCCTTTACTTCAAAGTGATAAAGTTAGATTCTCTCAAGTAGCTAAGATGATTAAACAATCAGGCTCTTCTGAAGAATTGATTAGAGACTTAGAGAAGTTTGAAGATATGATGGCTAAGCAAGAACAGGCTAACTTAGAACGTGAACAGCAATTACAAGCTGCAGCTGATGAGAAAGCACATCAGATAGAGATGATGCGTATGCAACATGAGAAGACTTTGAATGATGCTGATAACGAAACTAAGATTATGGTAGCTAAGATTGGCTCATTCTCAAGAATGCAAGACCAAGATGGTGATAATAATGGAGTTCCAGATCAATTAGAGATAGCTAAATTAGAAGCACAAGTTGCAGAAACACAGCAGTCTATATCTATAGAAAGAGAAAGAATGCAGCAGGAAAAAGCTGAAGCTGATAAAGATAGACAGTTGAAAAGGGAAGAGATTAAGTCTAAAGAGAAGATAGCTAAATCACGTCCTAAACCAAAAGCGAAGTAATGGCAGATTTATATCCAATTATAGATGGCCATAAAAAGCCAACACCTAAGCCTAGCGATAAACTACTGTTGAATAAGCAGTTAAAGGCATTGCTTAGGATAAGAAGGGAAATACGTAAATTGTTGAATGTAGAGGAGTTACCACACAGATTAGATAATGGTACTACTCTATATACCCACCAAGACGTTGATGATAGAATACAGCTTTTAATGCGTAAATACCTAGATGATGGGTCAGTAGACTAATTAAAAATATGCATATAAGGCTATATATAAAAGAAACATTAGGTTGAAAACCTAGTAAATTTAAAATTTAAAACTTGATTATTTATTAATTTTGCATTAAAATGGAGGATAATACCTTAGATTTTTTTGATTTAGACGGCTATGAATCGCCGCAACCTTTAATAGAACCTGAAGAAACTACTGAAGAAGTAGAGACTACAGAGGAAGTTACAGAAGAGGTAGAAGATACTACAGTTGTAGTAGAAGAACCTGAAACACCTGAAGAAGATTCAGTTGAAGATGAAGACGAAACACTTAAACTTAATTACGAATATTTAAAAGGTTTAGGAGCACTTCATTTACCAGAAGATTATCAGTTTAAAGCTACTGAGAAAGGTTTCGAAGAAGCTATTAAGGCTTCTAATGATAACTTACAAAAGGCTTTGTTTGATGGCTTATTTGAAGATATGCCAGAAGAAGGTAAAGCATTATTGAATTACTATGCTAATGGTGGTACTAATGTTAAAGAATTTGTATCTTTACATTCAAGACCTGACTATAGTAAAGTAGATTTAGATGATGAAACAGCTCAAGAAGCAATTGTAAGGGAAAGCCTAAAACGCACAACTAAGTTTACAGATGCTAAAATTGAACGTGAAATTGAAGCATTACGTTATTCTTTTAGACTTCGTGAAGCTGCAGAAGAAGGTCAAACTACTATTGCACAAATGGATGCAGAAGAAAGAGCAGCTCTAGCAGAGCGTGCAAAACTTGAAGCTGTAGAACAGGAGAAAGCTGTAAAGGCTGAGATAGCTGAATTATCTAAAACAATTAAAAGTGTTAAAGAGGTTAATGGCATACCGCTTAGTGATAAAGACGAAGCATTAGTTATTAATTCTTTATATAAACCAATAAAATTAACGGACGGTACTAAAACTACTAGTTTTAACTACAAATTAAATCAAGCTTTGGCGGATCCTAAAAAGAGAGCGTTACTAGCTAAATTGGTGGAAACTGATTTTGATTTTAGTTATTTGGCTAGAAAAACTAAGACAGAAGCAGCAATTTCACTTAAAGATCGTTTAAAAGAAACTAAGCGATTTGGTAGTGGTAGAACTGGTTCATCCAGTGGTTTTGATTCTGATTCCGCAACGCTAAATTTATAAAACAAAAACAAATTAAAAAATGGCAACTAGTTCACAATTTAAAATTAAACAGTACGAAGGTTTTGGTGGTAAATTCGTAGATAGCGATTATCTCGCTGCTGCATTTGATACCAGTAAACCTCACATGTTTGAAAACTTGTTCACTAAGATTTATGCTGCTATGAATATGTTTGGTAACAAACCTCTATTAAGCATGATTTCTAAGAACAAACTTATGATAGATGATGAAATCTATCGCTGGCCGTTACAAGGTTCTGAAGAAAAATCACTCCGCTCTGTGGAAGTGGTAGAAACTTCTACGGCACCTGGTATTAACGGTACTACTTTTAAAATCAAATTGGATGAAGATTGGGTATCTGCTCCTGAAGTATTGATGGGTGAAGATAATGATTATGCAATCCGTATTGTAAATGGTCCTATACCTGATGGTACTGGCTTTATTTATGAGTGTATTTTGGAAGAAGATAATCCTATCCGCTACTTCCCAGTTGAATTGTTAGCAGTAGGTAAAGAGTTCTGTAAAGCTTGGACATCTGTACAGTCTGAAATGAATGATGAATTCGGCGGACAATACTATGCAAGTTCTTACCTGTTGGAATCTCAAGTAGGTTTCTTCGGTCAAGAATTCACTATCACTGATAAAGCATTACGTCAAGAAGGACGTATTGGTATTCCTCTGATTGATGGTAAAGGTAATAAGGTAGAGCGTTTCTTACCTATGGCTGAGATGAAGATGTTTGACACTTTCGAGATGTCAAAAGAGATTCAGCTTACTTATGGTAAAAGATCTACTAAGCAAGGTAAAAATGGTTACTGGAGAAAAACAGGCCCAGGTCTTAGAGAACAACTTAAGGATGGTAACGTAGAATTCTATTCAGGTGATTTGACAGAAGCTAGACTTCGTGATTTCTTACTTGATATTTTCTTCGCACGTAATGACCGTTCTAACAGAAAAGTTCGTGTAATGACTGGTACTATGGGTTCAATGATGTTCCATAGATTGTTAGCTAACGCTGCATCTGGATTCTTGACTCAAGATACTCACTTCATTAAACCTGCTGGTACTGGTGTAACTTCTAATGACTTACAATTCGGTGGACAATTTACTCGTTACGTTGGCCCAGAAGGTATTGAAGTTGAAGTTTACTACAATCCACAATATGATAACTTCCAGTATTGCAAGAAAGCTGACCCGATTGAAACCAATCGTCCAGTAGATTCTTGGAGAATGACTTTCCTTGATTTTGCAGCTCCTAGCTCAACTTCATTCGGAAGCAACGTTAACTACTTAGAAGTTAAAGATTCTTACAATCACGGTTTCATCGAAGGTACCGTTGGCCCTAATGGTCCTAAACAAGGTGGCGCAACCTCTCGTTTGGTTGGTGCATACCAGCGTTGGGTACAAGGTTCTGCAGGTGTGCAGATTGTAGACGTATCTCGTACTGGTGAATTAATCAGAGAGATAGAGGATTGACGAAGACTAATTGATAAAGCTGTCTTTTAAATAAACACAAATACCTGTGCCTATGCCTATGACAGCTGTGGCATCCACAGGGAGACTATTATGACAAATAAGAAAGTATTCATTAAGCCTGTTCCTGGCTTAGAATCCGTATTCAACATTCACGAATGGAAAGCTAAAAGTGGAAAAAAACTGAATAAAACTAAACTGAGTAGATATTCTGTAGATACAATGTCTGCATTATATTCAAGAAGTTTAGGACATAGAAAAACAGGATTACATTATTTCGTACCTAATCCTTATGCTAAATTTACAATTGAGCAACTTGGTGAAAAATACAAGCATTTAATAGGTAGAGAGGAAATCACTATCCAAGAAAAGTTAGAATATGAGCATCGTAAAGACCCAGGTTTTTACTCTCCTAGAATGACTAGAGAAGGAGAAACTCCTACTTACTTTACAGATTTTAAGTTTAAGCTTAGAGACGGTACTAACATTTTAGACTTAACTATTCCTGAACATGAGATTGCTTATTACGTATTATTAGATAGTAAGTTTGTAGCAAAATCATTAAAAGAATACCACGAGTACAAAAAACCTCATGCAAGATATTATATTGCGCAAGAGGATGAAGATCAAGAAATTCAATACAGAGCTAGTAAAGCTAAAGATATGGCTATTGCTAGATTAAACTCTGATGATATTACTGAAGAAAATTTAATATTAATTGCTAAGTCTTTAGGATGGTATTCCAACCAAAGTTTTACAGCACTATATAATAAGTTCTCTGTAAACATTAAAGGAGCTGATTTAAAAGAACCTTTAAATGCTTTATCTGAATTTACTAAGATAGTTAAGTTGTTAGATACTCCTACTGGTAGAGAAGAATTGAATGCAAGGGCAACCCTGTATGATTTAACTTCTTCTAGAGTTGTAACTGAAAACAAAGGTACTTTTGTATGGCACGCTAAAGGATTAACTATTGGATATTCGAAAGAAGAAGCAATAGACTTTATCATGGATCCAAACAAAATGGATGCGGTAACATCAATGAAAAAAGAATTAGCTGCAAAATTAATTACGTAAGTGAATATAAATGAGATGCACTTTGCCTTTAGATTGGCAATTGATAGAGTAAACTCCTTTAATTCTGATGATTTTACACCAGCTCAGATTGACTGGTTATTAAATCTCGCCCAATTAATTGAGGTAGATAAAAGGTATACTCCATCGAATTCCTCTAAACAAGGGATGGAAGTAACTCAAAAGAGAGTGGATGATTTAAGCGTATTACACGTAAGAAGTCCTCAAGAGCAGCCTGGATTAACTCCAACTGCTAACGGAACAATACTTGATAATAACGTTTATGAATGCCCAATCTCTTCCTTTCTTTACGACTATAAAGATTTAACAGGACTGCGTGCAGATATTACATCTAGCACATGTACTAAACAGATAGGATTAACGCAAGTACAAGAAGATGATTTAAATGAAGCATTAATTAATGCACATACTAAACCAGACTTTAAGTGGAAAACAGCTTTATTCTCTATCTCTAAAGACTCAAATTCCTCAGGAAAACCTAGCATATACATATATGCAGGCGATTTTACGGTAAATAAGGTATATCCTTCTTACATTAAATTACCTAGAAAGGTATTCTTTAGTGGTTATGATTCTTTAGATGAGGTATATGCAGCAGCAGATCCTCAAATAGATTCAGAATTGCCTGAAGGTATTCATAGAAATATTGTAGATACAGCTGTAGAACTAGCCTCCGCAGCCATACAAGATTCCGAATACTTACAATTGGCAAGATATAAATCAGAAAAATTCGAATATTAATTAACAAAAAAAAGTAAAACATGAACAAATTTAACAGAGCTGTAGAAACAATTCTTATCGCTGACGGTAATGCAACTGTTGTTTCTGATGGTGCTACTGCCTTATCAACCACTGCTGGTGTTACAAATCTTGCAGATGGTCAATTAGGTGTATTTGATGCAGGTGGATGGGGTACTAACTCTAGCTACGTAGCCATCAATGCTGGTGACACTATCGCAGAATCTCCTGCTATTATTATAGCACAAGGTACGCCTGATTCGGCTAATCCTGGTGTGACTACTTATGCAGGTCAATACAAACGTGGATATGAGCGTTCTCATATTATCTATGGTAGAAATACTACATTAGTACGTGCTAAAGCTTATATTACTCCTCGCCAATCAGCTTGGGTAATTGGTGCTGATGCAGCTAATGCTGATGCAGTAGCTACTCCTCTTGATGAAACTGAATACTCTGTAATGGTAACATTACGTGGTAGACGTAGAGATCAACAAAATTCCGCAAAACAGCGTGAAGGACATAGATTTAATTTCGTAACTCCTAGTTACACAACTGACACAACTATCACTAACCCGTTAGATCACATGATCCAAAATCTTGTATCTAACATAAATAAGCACTCTAGAATTATACCTAGTAGCACTGGACATCTTCCATTCGTTGCTTTTGCAATTAGACATGAAGGATCTTTCTCTGGTACTGGTGCAGTTACTGTTGCTTCTTTGGATTCACTTGATGGTGGTGTAGCAACTGGTTATGGTTTTTCAACTGATGCAGAAACTTCAGCGTCAGCTAATAACTCTGCTATGGGAGCTGCTTTTGCTGCTTTAGTAGCTGATAGCTCTAATGACGTAGATACCTCTACTGAGGTTGTTCCAGTTGATTTAACAACTGCTGGTACTAACGCTTCAGGTGCAAATGGTATTATAATCATGGCTTTAGACGAAGAAATTACTTATGACGACAGAATGCCTGAAGTTAAAGTAAAATTGGAAGTTTCTAAATTAGCAGGCTTTGGTTTAGCAACAGGTTGCTATGAAAGTTCAGGAGTAAAAGAAGGTGGATGGTCACCTCGTCAAATTAGATTGCTTTATGCTGAAACTATGGGTATGCGTAAGTATTCTCAGAACAGAAGTGTAATCCCAATCGTTGAAATTCCTGATGTTGATAACTATATTGATGATACAGCTATTTATGATGTGTATATCATAGAGTCTACTGATGTAACTTCTCACCCAGTTGGTGGAGAAAACTTACATCCACAGAGATGCTACATCTTTGTTGAATCTGGAGATACCACTACTAAAAATAGTTTGGAAGCAGTATTGAATCCTTATTTTGGTTCAGCAGGTCTTCCAGCGGTTAATATCTAATTAATTAACTACTAAACTATAAAATAATATGGCTAATAAAAAAAGAAATAGCTACTTCGGTAAAAAAACTGCAGTAGCAACATTTAAATTTAACGGTACAGATAGCGCAGGAGTTTCTATGGGCACTGTAGCTTCTCACGGTCTTGGGGTATTTATACCTTCAGGCGCTGTTGTAACAGATGCTTATTATGTAGTAAACACTACATTTTCATCTCCTACAACTGGAGCTGGTGTAGACAAAGCAACTATTGCTTTAACACTACAATCTGCAGGCGATTTAAAAGCAGCTATTGCTATTGAAGCAGCAGGTGATGTTTATGATGCAGGTGTACGTGGATGTTTACCTGGGCATTTTGCCCTTGACGGTAACGCATTAACTGCGATTGCATCAGCAGCTGGTAGAGCAGGCTCTTACATTCTAACTACTGCAGAACGTGAATTAACTGCTACTGTAGCTGTTGATCCTTTGACAGGCGGTGCTGGAGAACTCACTCTCTATGTAGAGTACTTCGTACTTTAATTAAATAAGATACAAACATAAATTGGGGCAGGCAGTACTTCTGTCCTGCCCTTTTTATTTAAAATTAAATACTTAAAATTATAACAAATGGCAGTAACACAATATTATTTAGATAAAAGAGTTTTAAAAGCTAATAAAGATTCTACCCTAGGTATTAAAAACTTATTAGATTTAAATGCTTTTATTCTTTCAGTAGTAGAAGACTCCACTAGTGAATTTACCTCTATTAACGTAGATGCTTTAGTTGAGAAAACAGCAGCTCACGGTGTTGATGTAGACGGTGCTTTAATTAAGGACGGTGGTATTACAGCAAACTCAAGGATTGCTGGATTCTATCCTTCTGTAGCTACTAACAACATTACAGCAGGTACTGGCGGTGCAATACTTGTAACAAATTACTTTACTACTATTAATACAGATGCTGGTGGAGACGCCTTCACTTTAGCAAATGGTACTCAAATAGGCCAACTTAAATTAATACGCTTAGTCGCTGATGGCGGTGGTAATGGTGTAGTAACCCCAACTTCTTTGTCTGGTGGAACTACTATTACTTTCGATGATGCAGCTGACGAAGTAGAATTAATCTGGAATGGCACTGCATGGGTAGTAATTAAAAACCTTGGAGCAACTGTAGCATAATAACCTATGGCATTAATTCCAAAATTTACAATATCAAACTCTTGTAATTGGGATAGCCTAATCCACACTCAAGTTACTGGCGTCTATGACGCAGATAATAACCCAGGTGGATATGGCGATCCTAATACAGGGGCTGACGCAATAGATATAACTTCTCTAGAGATTTTTAATCTTACAGATGATGTTACATATGATGCTATAGGTACAATAGCGGTTTCTGCAGATACTTTAGCTACGACAGTTACTTTAGCTGAGTTAACTGTAGATGGCGTAGAAGTATTTACAGATCATATTACTGATGGTGTGTATGAATTCGTATGGACTGTTGGTATTGATAGATCTCCTACATCATATAATTATACTGTAAGAAAATTATTTTTACCAGAATTATGCGGCTTACTAGCTCAAAAGCAGATAGCGATAACTACATGTAAATGCAAAAGCGATTATGTAAATAAGTGGCTTTATGGATTTGCACTGGTAAAAAGTCTAGAAGGATCAGCGATTTGCGGCGACCTCACAGCCTTCCAAGAAGACTATGATGAGGTATATAACTATTTAACTAACCTAAAATGCGGATGCTAAATGTCTAATTGTGGATCTACCTATTTAGGTAATTGCTCTATAGATTTGACTGGAATAGGTCAAGTTGGAGCTACTGGTGCTCAAGGTGAATACGGTGGATATTCCTCTGTTTGGAACTTCAGCACTACAACAACTTCGGGAACAACCGCAGGTCAACTGCGTTTCAATAGTGGTACTTACGCTTCAGTAACTACCATGTATATTAATAAAACAAATCAGGATAGCACGGATTTATCTAATTTCCTTGCTACCTTATCAAATGGAACCTATTATGGTAAGATTAGAATTTTTAAAGAATCAGATTCATCTAAATTCTGGGAGGGTACTATAACTAACGTATCTTCTGGAGCTAGTGAATACACTCTTACAGTAACTTATATTCTTGCAAATTCAACATTTGCTGCATCAGATTCAGTAGTTTTATCTTTTACTCCACACGGAATAGGTGCAAAGCCAATACTATTTAGTTTTTATGGTGTAGCTGATTCAGGTACAACAGGTTCTTGGGTAGATTTAACAGATACTGAATTTACTATACCTGCAGGATTATTAAATACTGATGGAGATTATATAGAAGTAATAGGCATAGGAAATATAGGAAGAACAGGTTCTCCACTAATATTAAATGGTATAAGAGGGATGTTAAATTCAGATGCTGTAAGTGGTGCAGGTGGATATTTAGGTATTGCAGGAGGTGAATTATTTCACGGGTCAGGTTCAAATGGCCCACAATTTGAAATAATTATTAAAATAGAAAGGTATGATGCTACTAATGTAATAACCTCTTATAAGTGTTTTGCTGATTTTGAATATCCTATAATAGGAGCCTCATTCAGTGGAACTGTTAATAACCTTGGGTCTTCTACTAATACTTTTAAATTCCAAATCTATAATGGTGATGGCACATCATCAGTTTCAATATCAAGTGCTAAAGCTATAAAATATTTACAATAATGTTTAATTGGACAGAAAATATAACTATTAGTGCAACTCCTACAACTTTTGCACTAACTGAAGCTGCTATGAGAACTAGGAGCTATCAAATTAATGGTACACATACGATGGGAGGGGCATTTACTATAACACTGGCCACACCTGTAAATGCTAGTTTGTGTAATAAAGTACTATTTTACTATACTGGAGTACTAAGTAATTATGACATAACTAATAATTATTTAAAAGTAGGGCCTGATAAACTCCCTGCTGAATACGCTCAAAAAGAATGTTATATAGTATGTGTATATTCTAATATATCAAATGCTTGGAAAGTAATGTTTTTACCTGATTTCACTCAAGCTGCTATTATAACTTCCTCACATATTGTAGACGGTACTATTGTTGCAGGAGATTTAGCCTCAGATGCAGTTACCACTATTAAAATATTAGACGATAATGTTACTTTACCTAAGATAGAAAATATACCTGATGATACAATATTAGGTAATATATCAGGAGGTTCTGCTTCACCCACTGCTTTAGATGCTGAGGATATTAGGGCTTTAATAGATCAGGATGTTACTTTAACAGGGCATGTAACTGGTACAGCTACTCAAGATGCTGCAACAGGGATAACTACAGTAAATACAACTATAAGTAATAACACTATCACAGTAGCCATGTGTACCAACACAGTTAATACTGATTTAGTTACTATACCCATTTCGATGGAAACAGGTGCTTTAACTGCAGGTTCATGTTATGTAGCTGTAAAAGTTCCATACGCATGTACAGTAGAAGAATACGGTTTCTCTGTAACTGAATTAATTGAAGCTACTGATGATGCTACTATAACCTTATACAATACTGCAGGTACTTTAATGGGTAGCTCTAGTATTACAGTAACTAAAAATACTAAACCTTCAAGCTCTGCTGCAGGTGGTTCATTCTTTAATTCTTCAAGTATTACCTCTAATAATAGTATTAGCACAGGTAATATCTTCTATGTAAGAGTGCAGAAAACTACTGCTGGGGGTAAAGGTTTTGTTAACATTAAAATAAAACGTGCATAATGGCACAAACTATTTGGTATCTTCAAATAAAGGATAATTTAGTTAAGTATAAGAATAACTTATTTAGACCAGCTGATTACATTAACTTAAATGATTTTGTAGAAACTGCTATCACAGAAAGTCCTACAATTCAAGAGTTACAAGTTAGTCCTCTAAATTATAATGAATTTACTTATACAGGTGATAATATAACTAAGAAAGAAATCTATACAGATTCTACAATGGATACTTTATTATACACTATTAATTATACATATACTGGAGATAATTTAACCCAGATAGAAATCATAAGAGAATCAGATAGTTATACTTACTATAAGGATTTCTCTTACGACATAAACAATAACTTAATAAATATAGAAATACATGTCTAAGAGTAATCAATTTGAAAATGAATTACTGTTATTATTATTTAATAACACAGATATAGCTAATATAGGGGATGCTTCAGGGTTACAAAACTCTGCTACAGCAGGTTCTTTATATGTAGCTTTACATACTGCAGACCCAGGAGAAGCAGGTAATCAAGCTACTTCAGAGGCTGCCTACACAGGATATGCTAGAGTTGCAGTAGCTAGAAGTGGTTCAGGATGGACTGTTTCAAGTAATAATGTTACTAATGCTGCGGATATAGTATTTGGAACTGCTTCAGGCGGAACTCCAGAAACTTTAACGCATTGGAGTATTGGTAAAGAAAGCTCTGGCTCTACAACTATATTATATAAAGGAGCTTTATCAGCTTCTTTAATTGTAAATGATTTAATAGCTCCTAGAATAATTGCAGGTGCTTTAGACGTAAACGAAGATTAATTATGGCAATAAATGGAATGGATAGTTTGATTGCAGCTTTTTCAGCAGGTCAATCTAATAAAGGATATTATCAAAAAGCATCTTCTAACGCAGGTGCGAGTACAGCAGGTAGATGGCATGAATTTTTTACTGCTTCGGGTATACCTACTGCTGGTTCTTGGAGTGGTTCTGCTGGCGTAGCTACTCAAATGACTGCTGCTACACAAGGTGCTTTAAATATTGGAACAGCTTCTGTATCACCAGATATTAAAAATTTAGTGTCTTGGAAAATACAAAGTCCTACAGCAACAGTAGTACCTGCAACATTTTACTTAGTAGATTTTTTATTATACTATCCAGCATGTGTAGTAACTGGTACTCCAACTGCATTAAATAATACAGCAACTTTACCAAGATATACAAGTGGAGAAGGGGTATTTCCAATTATAGTGGCACAAACAGCACATGGAGCTGCTGCCCCTGCATTAACATTAAATTATAAAGATCCAGCAAATAATGATCAAAATGGTTTAGTAATGACTTCTCCAGCTAACTCTATACCTATTTCTACATGTTATTTAAATAATGGTAATCCATTTTTACCATTAGCAACTACAGATAATGGAGTAAAACAAATAAATTCATATACTTTAGCTTCTGGTACAACAGGTACTGTTGCATTTGTACTTGTTAAAATAATTGCAGAAATAGATATATACGCAATTAATACAGGAGTAATAGCAGATTATATTGCTAATATACCAACATTCCCTAAAATAGAAGATAATGCTTGTTTAGGTATTATTGGGGTATGTGGTGGAGCTATGATTGCAAACGGAGCTATATCTGGTACTATAACAACTGTTTGGGACTAATGCAATATTCAAGTTCTATAAGTGTTCATAGAAGTACTTACGGTACTGGTTTATCTGGTACTGGAGGAAGAAATATATATTTCCGAAATCAAGGAAAAACTATACAAATTCATACTTCAGATCAAGTACATGCTACTACTTCATTTCCTGCAGGTTATAGAGCAGGTATGGCAATACTTCTCCCTTTAATAGATGGAGGTATTAGTGGTAGGATAAGTACCCAAATAGAAACTTCTGCAGATATTATAGGTTATGGGCTTATTGATGGTACATTAACTATAACTATATCTACCTCAGCTGATGGTGATTTGCTAGCTAACATTAGCGGGGTTACTACTATATCCATTTCGACTTCTGGAGCTATAACTGCAACAGGTTATATTTCAGGAACTTTAGATATAGGGGCACAACCTTCTGCTGATGATATTGCACAAGCTGTATGGCAAATGCAATTACCAGGAGGATTTGAAGTAGGCTCTGCAGGTAAGATACTTTCTGCTGCAGGTGCTGCAGGAGATCCTTGGAGCACTATATTACCAGGAACTTATACAGGAGAACAAGCAGGTAAAATACTTGCTGATTTAGAAACTTTGATAAAACAAGTAAAAGCTTTAACAAGCGCAGGACTATAATATGCCTACACCATTAAATCAAACAGGTATCTACGAGGGCTTTGCTCTAGGATTAGGTACTACAGCAGCACATTTAATTGCTGCCCCAAAAATAAAAAATAAGAATACTATGGTTATGGTAAGTATCGGAGCGTCTGTACAAAACCAAATATCAGAAAGGCTAGAAGTAAGGATACCTGAATTAACTAATCCTAAATTTAAATTTGTTAATTTATGTCAGCCATCTCAAGATATAAATGATTGGCTAACTTCTGCAGATATATGGTCTACTGTCAATAGTAGATTAGTAAGTGCAGGTGTTAATTATTCAGAAGTACAGGTAGCTTGGCTACAGGATGATATTTTAAATGATCTAACAGCTACTTTTCCAGCATCTCCAATAGAGGTTAAGAATGGTTTTATATCTTTAATTAATAAACTTAAAGTTACTTTCCCTAAGCTGAAGCAGATATTTATAACTGCAAGATCTTATTCAGGATTTAGTGCAGACGTAAAGCATAATGAGCCTAAGGGATACTTCAATGGTTGGGCATGTAGATGGGTAGTGCAGGATCAGATTAATAATCTAATACCTAAAACTCCTTGGGTATGTGACTCGATATACATGTGGACTGATGGTGAGAATGCTAGACTAGATGGTTTTTCAGTTGCTCAAGCAAATTATAATGGAGATGGTATACATTTATCCTCTTCAGGCAAGACTAAATTTGGAGATTACTTATTTGACCAGTTAAAAGCACATTCAGTATCATCTAAATACTTCTATTAATGGCACTTACTAACGCACAATTTAATGCACATAAGATAGATATATACTGTAAGCTAGGTTGTTATAGAGAGCAATTACTCGAAAAAATGAGATACTCTATTAAGGATTGTTCTCATATGAAACAAAACTTAACTTTAGCAGCTGCTATGTTTACAACTATCTGTCCATTATGTCTAGATGTAGATGATGAAAACTACATACTAACAAATGATGAAATCAATTTATTAATAACTTATATTAAAAACCTACTTTGCTAATAATGGGATTTGGAATAAGACGGGAGAAATCTCACTCCTTACAATTTAATTCAGGAGCTGCACAGGTTACGGCTTCTACAACTGCGTACGCACCAATTGGAAGTACAAGTAACTTTAATGCTACAGAAAACAATAGACAAACTATAGCTACTAGACCTATGCTTGTATCTAATTTAGTTGTTGTTACTGCTACAGCTCAATCTGGAACAGGTAGTGTAGTGTATACACTTCGAAAGAATGGTGTAGATACAGCTATAACTATTACCATTGCTGCTGGCGCTGCTGCTGGAACTTTCACAGATTCTACTAACTCAGTGCAATTTGCTGCTAATGATCTAATTTCATTGAAAGCAGTCAATAATGCCTCAGCTAACTCATCACAATTAATCGCATGGTCAATAAAAACTAAATAATATGGATACAAGAACAGATGAATTATTAGCAAAAATACTAGAACAGCTTACACCTAAAGAGGTATATCCAGTATTTGGTAGCTCAACCTCAACTGGCAGTGTTGCTGCTGGATGCTTAAAAGTAAGCTTTATAAATTCAGGAGGTGTTAACGCTACAATAACTGCAGGCGGAACTTCCTATACACTTGAACCCGATGAAATAATTATTTTAGATCCAGGTATAGGTAGACGTAATGGTTTAATAACTTTTACAGCTACTGGAACTACCTTAAAATATATTATTTACAGATAAAAATGCTAACCAAGAATATGTTTGACAATGTAGACTTAGTACTCACCAAAGTACTATCTCTGGCTTCTGTAGGTTTATATACTACAGCTAAAGGATTAGGCATAGCCGTATCCGCAGCCGCAGAGTTAAAAGATACATGGCACTTCCAGCTATTACAAGAGATGGCTTTTGGTGCTTCTATTATTGCGGCTTTATTCGCAATACTTACTTTTCACCAGAATTATTTAAAGAAAAAAAGATCAGATACAAAAAAACATAAGCACTAATTTGGTTTAGACGGCTATTGTTTCGTATCTTTGCACTATTGATAAAAACAAATTTAGAAATTTAATGTATTACGGTACAAATGGAGAAAATTGGTTTGATGCAGAAGATCCGATATCACGACAGTGGGTTATTGATTCTGTATTACCAGGACAAACATTTACTTTGAGATATAGAGCTGATAAACCAGATACTAATCCTGAAGATAGATTTAAATTAATTAGTCTTGCAGAAGACTTTAAGAATGCTGGAAAGCATTTATCTGTAGTTTATTGCATCAATATTAAGGATGATGCAAATGTACAGTTTGACTATTTCACTGAAGTGAAAGAATCAGGTGTAGATATTATTGCTGTAGAATTTGGTAATGAGACTTATTCAAAAGAGCAGGCTAATTTTAACTTTGCTGTTTATGAAAGTTGGTTTACTCCAGTAAAAAGCTTGATAGAAAGTACTTATCCTACTATGAAGTTTTTAATATTCCTAGCTCCTAGACCTAAAGAGTCTGGTGTATTAGGCGGAAGAAAAGACCATAGTACGTTTAATAATGCTGCAATAGCATATATTAATACCTATGCTAATTGTCATCCTACTATCCATATTTACTTTAATGATAGAGAATGTCCTGTGTCAGTTACTTCTCCTGCAAAGGTTACGTATACTCCTGGTACATTATTTCCAGAATTAGAAACTTACTATACTGATTTATACGATCAGGCTATGGCTAATACTAATTTATGGGATTATACTTTATCATATTTAGAGAGTTCTTTACCTTCTAAAGAAGTATATATTACTGAGTGGGGATTTGATAATTATGGTAATATTAAAAATACCTTAGCTACTGGAGCAGTTGCTTGGCATATTTGGAATACTTATGGCAAGGATCCACGTATTACAGCGTTGTTACAGCATAATGGTATATCTAAAGCAGGGCCTGGATTTATATTCCCAGTACATCCTACTAATGATACTCCTGAACCATCTGGTTCTAGCAACAAGCGTAGAGTAGATTACTTTATATACAAGATGTTTAGAGCTATTTCTGATGTAGCTACGGCTCCTTCAGTTATTTCTGAGCCAGGTGTATATAACTATTCAATACCTTTAGGTAATATTAATGATGCATTACCTATAGCAGTAGACCCAAGTTTGAGTTTAGTAGGTATAGAATTTGATTCATTAGCAGGTAAATACATGTATAGTTCTGCAGGTGCTACAGAATGGATGGCTAAAAACTCCACTCCTAGCTATGAGATAAATGATACAGATGTATACTTACCTGAAGATGGTAAAGCTTTTGGCTATTTCAAGATTACTGTAGATGTTATGCTACCTATTAATGAGAAGCCAACAGTTGTTATATTAAAACCTGTACCAGATACATCTAATGATGAATACTATGTAGGGTCAACTATTGAGTTAGTCGCAGATGCTGCTGATTCGGATGGTGAGATTACTAGTTATAAATGGATGGATACTAATGGAAATACTGTAGGTACTTCATCTAAGTTAACAATACCAGTATTAGAAGATCTTAATACTTACTATGTATTTGTTAAAGATGATAAGGATGGTGAAGCTACTGCATTTGTTAATATTAGAGGTGTAGTAAAACCAGTAGAGCCTTGTAATAAACCGTGGTGGTGCTTTCTTAGACCATCGCATAAACGATGTAAATGTGAAGAACTTAATAAATAACTTTAGAATAAAGCTAACATCCAGAAGGGAGAGACTAACTTACTGGCTTGTAGCTACTGGATTTGCTATGTATATAGCCGCATTGATTGCTAAAGTATCTATCATAGATACCTCCATAATGTTTGGAGCTATAGCCGCACCTTGCGCATATTATCTAAAGAAAGAGACAGATAGGGAATCCACTAAAGACATGTAAAATTATGAGAAAACAATTTATCAATAGCGCAGCAGTATTTCTGACTGCGCTTTTTTTATCCGCATGTAGCCCTACACAGAGGTTACATAACTTACTGGATAAGCATCCAGAACTATCTATAACTACTATTGATACTATATATCAACCAGAAGTTACCATAGATACATTCTACACAATTGAGAAAGATACCGCAGGACTAGCTAATTACGTAGATAGTATTATCTCTTCTTTAGACTTAGACACGGCTTGTAGAGATGAAATCATAGCAGTTACGAGACCAGTAACCGAATACATATTGTCAAAGGAATGTATAGAAGATACTCTATACTATACAGAGACAATAACTACAGACTCTACTTCAGCTACTCTACATCTTAAAGTATTTCAAGATGGTGACTCTATTAAGTTTATAGCATCTTTAACAGATGCCTATACTAATAATACCAAGACTGAAGTTACTTATGTAGAGAAAGATTTATCTTGGCTATCTAGAAAATACGAGATTATCTTATTTTCAGTTATAGCTTTATTATTGATATTACTTTTAAAACCAAAATAATGGCAGATTTTAACATAGCATATAATATAACATCGGTAAATGAAGGCGGCTATGCTGACGTAAAAAATGATGCGGGTGGAGAAACTTACAAAGGTATAGCTAGAAACTACCATCCTACATGGGAAGGTTGGGCTACCATAGATTCTGTAAAGAAAGCTAACCCGTCTATAAGTCGTAAGGAATTAGATATAAAGCTAGCAGCTATACCATCACTACAAGTATCTGTAAAGAACTTCTTTAAGACTAAATTCTGGGATATTAACTGGTTAGATAAGTTTAATTCGCAGGATATAGCTAATGAACTATACGATACTGGGGTTAACTTTGGCCCAGGTAGGGCTTTAAAGATGCTGCAAGAAGCAGTTAACTTCACTAGAGCAGATGTTACGCTAGATGTAGATGGAGCTATAGGTAATAATACACTCAATGCTACCAACTCACATACAGATACTAGATTACTTTTCAAAGGATTGAACCTACTGCAGGGAGAAGCATATATAGAGGCGTGGCGTAAGAACTCTACACAGGAGAAATTCATCAAGGGATGGTTCACTAGAGTAGCTTTCATGTGATTTATTATACCAAATCTAACTATATGTTATAAATATTTTTATATTTAGCTATAATAAATATAGTGTGGTTTGGTTATAACTCATATAATGTCGTATCTTTGTATCACTTTGATAATTAAAAACAATAACAAATGGCTAATAAGGCAGTAAAAAGATTATATTTTGATATAGAAGTAAGTCCCAACCTAGTTTATTCTTGGTCAGTAGGGCATAAGATATCTTTAGATTACAATTCCATAGTAAAAGAAAGAGCAGTAATATGCATCTGTTATAAATGGGAAGGCGAATCTACAGTACATTCCTTGCAATGGGATGCTAAGCAGAATGATAAAAGAATGCTTAAAGAGTTTATAGAAGTAGCAAATGAAGCAGATGAATTAGTAGGACATAATGGAGATAACTTTGATTTAAAATGGATAAGAACTAGATGTGCTTTCCACGGTATTCCAATGTTTCCTAGCTATACTACTTTAGATACTTTAAAGAAAGCTAGAGGCGGATTTAGATTTAACTCTAATCGCCTAGATTACATAGCCCAATTCTTTGGAGTAGGTAAAAAGATTAAGACTTCTTTCTCATTATGGAAAGATGTATTAAAAGATGATGAAATAGCAATGGCTAAAATGATTAGATATTGCAAGATGGATGTTAAAGTTCTAGAAGCTGTATACAAAAAGCTTAGTCCTTACATTACTAATCATGTGCATCACGGAGCTTTAGCTCAGAGAGAAAAATACACATGCCCAGAGTGCGCAGGTAACCATACTACTGTATCTAAACGTAGAGTTACAGCATCAGGTATAATTAAAGTACAAATGCAATGTCAGAATAAGTCTTGCGGTAAATACTTTACTATCAATCAGGCGACCTATAATAAAATGATGGAAGCATGAAAGAAGTAAAAGAATCAATTGAAGCACATAATGAATTAGTTAGAGAATTCTCTACAGGTGCTAAAAGAGATAGTAATAATACTAAACCATTCATACATACTTTATTAGGATATACAAGATTACGCTTTGGCTATCATATGAATAAAGGGGCTAAAAAGTACGGTAACTTTAATTTTACTAAAGGTATACCAACTGAATGCTATTTAGAATCTTTAGATCGTCACTTAGCTATGTATATGTCTGGAGATAGATCAGAAGATCATCTATCAGCAATTATATTTAATACGCAAGGATGTATGTTAAATGAAGAGAAAGAAGGTATAAAAGCAAATTATTATTTTGAAAAAACTAACTAAAGCAGAAGTAGAGGTAATGGTTAAGGCTGGAGTAGCTAATAATCCTTTTTTTAAAATAGGCCATATGGCTCAAGGCTGGTATCATATAGGTAACGGAATAGTTACTGACTATGAAGGATACAGAAAATGGTCAGAAGAGTTAGAACAAGATGGGCAAGATTTAATAAAGAAAAAAGATGTTTAATTTTAATAATGATGAAGGAGAGATAATTGTAGTAATTGATGTAGCATGTTTAAGTAAACAATGTAGCCTTGAAGATACTTTGAATTACTTAAAGGAAACAGGGATATTAATTATAGATACTTCAAATGGAGGAAAGCCTCCTTACTCTATAACGAGAACAAAAACTAAATATAAAGTATAATGGAAGTAATAGTTAATACAAGAATATACTTAACGGAATGCCTTAATAAATTAGATCGTAGAGAATTAATTAAGATAGCCTATTCTTGGGAAGGGCATTCAGAATGTAACTTTGATAAAACATCACATGCAGACTTAATAGCATTAATATTAGACGCTATGGATGTAGAAGATTACAATAATATATAATTACAAAATAAAGACTAATGATACTAAACGATATATTGAGTAGAATAAACATAACTCTTAACGCAGGGATTCCCTCTGACGACAAGAGGTATTCAGATAGATACTTATACTCTATTCTTATTTCAATAAGAGCAGAGTTAATAAAACAGAAAGCTGCTAAATACAACTTTCTAAATATTTTTAATTATCAAACTACGCCTTGCCTATCTCTGGAACTATCCAATCTTGATGATTGTGATTGCATTCCTGATGGAGTTGGTTGCAAGTACAAACGTACTTCCCAACTCCTGCCAGAGATTTTAACATCTAGAGATAAGTTCCTGGTGTCGTCGGTAAGAGATTTAGCTGGTAATATTATATCTATGACTACTTTAGAAAATAGTCAAGCAGATAAGTATTCAAGATTAAAGAAAGATTATACAAGGTGGTTCTTGCACAACAATAGAATATATATAACCAGTAACAATACGGATTTATCTAAAATAATTGTTACTGGTGTATTCTTTGATCCAGTAGAAGTAGCTGATTTAGAAGGATGTGCAGATGATCCAGTTACTTGCTATGACCCATTTACTTCTAATTTCCCTATAGATAAGGAGTTATTAGATACTGTAATCAAAATGACACAGGAAGAAGTAATGAAATACGCAATGAGAATACCTCAAGATATGCAGAATGATGCAAAATCTGCTGAGGCACCAACAAGTAATTAATGAAACGTAGGATTACACTAACAGATTTATATAAAGAATACCCTTATAGACAAGATCCTACATCTAAATACTATGTAGATCAAAAGAAATACAGGAAGATTAATGAGGATTTCTATACTCTTCTTATTTCGATGTTAGTAAATACAGGTGAAACATATAAACTTCCCTATGGTTTTGGAGAATTAAAGATTCGTAAGAGAAAGAATATAGCTACACGAGTTGATTTCAAAAGAACTAAGGAATATAATAATAAGATAATGCATAATAATATGCATAGCAATGGATACTATGCTAGATTCAAATGGTATAAATCACAAGTATACTTACAGAATAAAGCAATATATAAGTTTAATCCAATTAGATGGGCTAAGAGATATCTAGCTCAACAGATAAAAGATAAAAATACAATCATTCACTACTCAGAATAATTATAATGGCAGTACATAACTGGACTAAATTACAAACAGTACTATCAGAATTAGCCTCAACAATCTCAGCAGATGGTTGGGAAGAAGCAGATGCCCTTGAATGGGCTTTTGTTGCTATGAGGAAGATAGGCGCAATAGAGCAATACAAACCTGCTATTAGCGCAATAACAATTGAATCCTTTAAAGGATGCTTACCTGAAGACTTACAACGTCTTCATCTTGCAGTTTATGCATTATCAGAAGATGCAATTACTGATTCAGACTTAGATGCTATACGTAGAGATATAGGATTAGATAATGAGAACTATTATGCTGGATTTAATTCCGATGGTTTCTACGTTACTAACTATAAACCTCTTAAGTTAGCTACATCAGCATTTGCATTATCTGTTCTTTGCGATGAATGTGAGAACTTAAATACAGCATCAGAACATACATTTACTATCTTACCTAATATGGAGATAGTAACTTCATTTGAAGCAGGTAGTGTATGTCTAGCTTATTATAAATATGCAACTGATTGTGATGGTAATTACTTAATTCCTAATGATGAAGATTATATAGATGCATTACGTAGCTATATAATGATGCGTTACTGGGAAAGAAAGTGGAATATGAAAGAGGAAGGTTCAGATGCACGTATGCAATACTACTCACAGAGATGGCAAATACTTAAACAAACTGCTTTAGGTAATATTAAAATGCCTGATGTGAATCAATTAGAAAATTTAAGACAAACTAGAAATAGATTAGTACCTAAAGAGAGATGGTACTATAGAGGTTTTGGTAATTATTCAGAAGAAAATACTAAGTTTTAATGAAAGATACTACACAAGTAACATACCCAGTAAAAGGAATGTATTTGGATGGACATGCAAGTGCCCAACCTGAGAATACTTATAGGTTTGCTTTGAATGCAGTTAACAATTCAACTGAAGGTGAGGAAGGTTTTCTTGCTACAGAGCAAGGTAATGTACAAGCTTTCGAGATGGATGGTAAAGTTATTATAGGACATCTAGCATTAGCTAATGATGAAGCTATTATATTCTCTATATCTCCAAGAACTACACGCTCTGAAATAGGTAAGTTAGATAAGTTTAATAACTACACTACTATTCTATCTTCTAATTCTTTAGACTTCTTGGTAGATAATCATGTTGAAGCAACTCTATCTACAGTAAAAGGATGCGAAAGAGTTATATACTTCTGCTCTCCAAAACTATATGCTTTAAATATAGATAACTTGGAGCAGTATCTATTAGCTGGAGAAACAGTTACTACTGCTAATACCAGTGGAAATGGGTGGGATGTAGACTTAATTAAATTATTTCCTTCTTATAGTAGGGCTACTATAGATGATATTACTGTATTAGATACTGGTGGTACTTTACCATTAGGTACTTATAACGTAATTGCTTCCTACTCTAAAACTGCAAATGATGTTGTTGGATGGATGGATTTCTCTATGTCAATACCTATTGCAGATGAAAGCTTTGCTGAAGGATTTGACGCAGTAGATGGCGGTTTAAATTCAGTAGTTCCACCAACCACTAAATCTATCTCTATTACTTTCGATAATCTAGACGTATCTTTTCCTTATTTAAAGATAGCAGTAATAGCTAATAATGATGGAGTACGCACTGCATATATATTAGATACTATAGAATTAACTGCAGAGTCATTAGATTATACTATAAATAGTTTAACTTCTGAGAATGCTACTACAGTTCCTATTAATGAATTAGTAGTTGCTAAAGCAGTATATGAAGAAGCTAAGACAATTAACCAAATAGATAATAGATTATTAATAGGTAATTTAGTTGAAAAGAATATAGACTTCTCTAAGTTTCAAGCTAAAGCTAATGAGATTAAATCACATTGGTTTTGTAAAGAGAATCCTGACGGTTCAAGTAAGTCTACGAGCACTTATCTAGATTATAGAAGTTATATGTCTGACGAAGTATATTCATTGGGCATTGTATATTTATTTAAGGATGGTTACGAAACTCCAGCATTTCATATTCCAGGAAGAGAAGCAGATTTAGGCTATCTTGGAAATACATTGCCCGAAGTTACCGAGCCCAATATATGGCATAACAGACCTCTTCCTCAAGGAAGTTGGGATACTACTAACTTATTCTCAACT
>Ga0075158_10000805_pt1 | contig 25057 bp, 19 predicted proteins | sample JI91814BDNA_FD_70968 | JGI IMG/M metagenome (GOLD analysis project Ga0075158, IMG submission 70968) | Wastewater effluent complex algal communities from Wisconsin, to seasonally profile nutrient transformation and Carbon sequestration -... | ecosystem: Engineered > WWTP > Effluent > Algae... | reverse complement strand
TTCTTGCAAGCTGGTGAGCAAGGTAAAGCTTGGCGAGCGTACAATAACGTTGCCAATCGCAATGCGTTAGATGCGGCCTCGAACGAAGATGCTCGTGTACAACTCGAAAACCTGCAAACGCAACAAGCGATTGTTGGCTTGAATACTCGTCGTCAACGCATGTACTTGGACAATGATTTTTCAGACACTTCGGTAGAAGAGAACGAGCAATTGCGCAATGCGGCGAACATGAATCCAATTTTGCAACAGAACGACATCAACTTCCGACCTCAGGAAATGAGCCAATTGTTGGCTGGGAATTCAAGTAAAGATAATGCGGGATTGCAACAGATCGCGGGCCGGTTGGTGCAACATCAACGTTCTACAGAGCCTGCACCGCAAGCGATTGTGATCAGTGTTCCAGATGATGGAACGGTTTATAGCTTTGTTCGCGGTGTACAGGTAGCCGAAAACGCTCCGTTGGAATTGGAGCTTGAGTTTAGTTCGCAGTATCGCCTGTGGACTTGGCAGTGGATCGTTGCCATTGCTGCGGTGGCGTTGTTATCGTTTGCAGTGATGATTCCGATGCGAAAGTAGGACGACAGTCCTCTGTCGAGATACGTAGGACGACAGTCCTCTGTCGTCTTGTAATCGTATTTGGCGCGCAGACTCGGCAGTGAGCTGTACCAGACGCGATGTTGGTACGAGACGCGGACTGCCGAGCTACGTAGGACGACAGTCCTCTGTCGTCACGCGCGCAATCTGCGCGCAGTCTCGGCAGTGAGTTGTACCGGTCGCGGTGTTGGTACGAGACGCGGACTGCCGAGCTACGTTCTGCTATAATACTCTTCCTTTCAATTTTCAAGTTTCACTGCGGACTGCCGATGTTTACCTCTCCCCTCCCCTATCTATTCCTCGTCCTTCAGCTCTTAGCGACCGCAACTTTTGCGCAAGAGGCTCCCAGGCGTGTTCTGTTTTTGGGAAATTCAATTACCCTGCATGCACCTGCGCCGAACATTGGCTGGGAAGGAAATTGGGGCATGGCAGCTAGTGCCATCGAAAAAGATTATGTCCACGTACTTCTTCACAAGTGGACCAAAGAAAATGGCAAAACGCCCGAAGTGATGGTCAAGAACATCGCCGAGTTCGAACGCAAACTCACGGAATACGTCATTGACGAGCAACTGAAAGAAGAGCTCGCATTCCAAGCTGATATGATCATTCTGGCCATCGGCGAAAACGCCACCGCTCCTAAGAACGATCAAGAAAAGATGGCCTTCTCGAATGCATTCGACCAACTCTTGGCCGCCCTAAAACAAAACAAGTCCGCCACCATCTACGTTCGTAGTCAGTTTTGGCCAGATGAAGTCAAAGACTCATTGATGAAAGCGGCAACGGAGAAGGCTGGTTGTGTGTGGGTGGACTTGGAACGATTAGGTGCCGATCCAACCAATGCAGCTAGTGCCGAAAGACATTTTGAGCACGCAGGCGTCGCCGGGCATCCAGGTGACAAAGGTATGCAAGCCATCGCAGATAAAATCTGGACTGCGATTCAAAAGAGTTCGAACTAAACGCTCGCGCGAGCCGTCTTATTTCGCTTGGGCTGCAGGCGTGGGAGTCATAGGTTTCGTCACGGCGACCGACAAGCTGCCGTCGGTATGCCACGCATCTCCTCCACCATTCTTCCCTTCCAGGATGGTGTGGAAACCTGCTACGATTCGCACTTCTTCCAAAAGATTGGTTTTCTTCAAAGTCTCCATGATGTGATCGCGTTCTACGTCGACGTTGCCATCAATGTGATGCGTGATCTCACCAGTCGTATGACTCAATCCAACGCGTTCGTCGTAAGTGGCTGACCCAAACCAAACATCGCGTCCATCGGGTGTCTGCTCGGAATATTTCCAAAAGCGAACGTGATGACGTTTGCGCGGATTGTCGCCCACCGGTTGCTCAAAGGCCAAGTCCTGCTTTCGATCGAACAAAAACAAACTGCTGACCGGGGCTTCGGCGTATTTCCGATCTAACACGGATGCTTCCGCAATCTCCAATGAACTCTTCAATGAGAGTGGGTCCGCTGGATACCAACCTGCTGTTATCAACGTTTTCTTGAGTTCGTATTCGGTACCAATAATCGCTACGTTCAGCGGATCACCCGGATGTTTGTCACTGGTATGTGTGATGCGAGGGACATTTTCCCAAGCGGGATGTCGGTCAGCATACCGCTCCCATAAAATCGGCGCCAAGATATAGGCCAGACAGAAGTAGGTCACGATAAATACCCCCAGCACCATCGCCAAGCGGCGGTAAAGTTGCTTCGGTTTGGGTGCTGGGACGGGCGAGTCAACGGGAGTATTCATGCGCACAATCGGGAAATGGAATCGAGGTACATTATTCTGGATTCGAATCACTGTTACTGGATTCTAACCTAAACGAAGGTCAGCCGCAGCACAAATTGTGTATGTACTAGTAGATCTGCTGGCATGTCAACTCGTTTTGCCTGAGCAGTATCGCAGACTCGATCGAGTTGCCTATTTGCAAAGATTGTTAGGACAGTAGCTAGGTTCACCTGGGAAATGACTGAAGAAGAAATAAAAGCAGAACAATTGAAGCGTGATCAGCGAATCTCCGCTGCTCAGCGCGAAGCATGGAACGATGGCTTACTGGAAGCCATGGTGGATACTCCCGCTTATCGCATAAAGTGTACCAAGGAAGCAAGACTCGCTGAACAAGCCGAGTTGTTGAAAGCAATGGAACAATAAACGGGTGCTATTTTTTCTCACGCTCAACGATTTGAGCGGCAGCCATCTTTGCTGAATTATTGACATTCGCCGGAATGCCCTTGCGTTTTGCCAATGCATTTAGGGCAGAAAGGCTCTTCTTGGTTCCGATCTCTTTCAAGATCCCGCAAATGACAATGTGCTCATAGCCGCGCGTCTTTTCCACCGGTTGTTTGAGCAAAGCAAAGGCTAAGGCTTCTGATTTGGCACCATGTCGAGTTAAGATCTTGCTAACTTGACCGCCAAAAGCCTCGTCACCCAATCTACTAAAGAGACTCTTGGCACAGCTTATATCCTGACAATGGACCACGCCATGTAAGCCTGTTTGCCATTGGTGAAAGTTCTCGGACTCAAGCAGTTCTTTGTACTCTTTCACAAAGCCATCGTGCCCCAACTGAGCAATAACTTCGGTTGCGTTCAAAGCCTCGAAACCTTTCGCTGATTTCGCGATCTCTAGTGCCGAGGCGGTAGCTTGTTTCTTTACCGAATCAGGAATGGTCTTCTGTGTTGCTAACCATTCCGCTGCATATTTCCGAGTTTGTTCGTCTTGTGAACCGAGATCAAGAGCCGATTGAAGGCTCCGTTTCTCGACTGATATTTTTCGCTGTTCCCATAAACGAACCAATCGTACATGGATTTCATCGTTAGGATCGTTGATTCGGTTTACAATCGCTTCATCCGCATTCTTACCCCACCGCAATAGAATTGCCTCGGCTTGTTTCCCATCATCAAATGGGTCACTTAAGACGTCAGTTAGTGGTAGAAGTGCTTTGTCATCCTTGAGCGATTCAATCATTGTAAGAACCTTTCCTCGATCGAAGCGTTTCTCCTTCAGGATATTGACTAGCAACTGGGTGTTGTCTGTTGTTGCCCAGACTTCAAGCGCAGGTTCTGAACTCTGCCGCCGTCCCTCCTGATCCAATACGTTGAGAGCTTGGGAAACTTCCTTAAGTCGTTGGGGATCACGTTTTTGTTGCGCAAGAAACTGAATAGCTTCTTCTATTTTTTGTTCGTCATTACCGCGGATTGCGGCGAGGTGATCACTGAACTCATCTCCTCTTACAAAGAGAGGCTGGTATACGAACAATAGGAGAGAGATGAATCTACAGAAGAAGATAGCCATCGTGAGGTGAAGCTCTCGGAACAAGAGGAGCAAAGTGAGTAGTCAGCTGCGTCGATTGTACCACAAACAGTCGACACTGCTGCAGCTGTTACGAGTTCATTTCGCCCGTCGATGTTTGGGAGTGGATCTGCATAAGTCGTAAGGCATCTTTTTCTTGACCGTAAAGAACCAAAACATCACCCGCCGCAATGATCTGTGTCGGTCCTGGAATACCCGGCAAAAGCTCATCATTTCGGCGAATCGCTAATACGATGACACCCGCATCCCAAGGCCTTGATTCTCGCAGCGACTTTCCAACCAGCGGATTGTTGGTTTCAATCAAGTATTCTGAGACGGCATAGCCATGCTCAACACGCAGGAGCAGTTCATAATCCAGGGCGCGCACCAAACCTGCTTGAGTCAGCGAGTAGGATATCCATTTGTCGAGCGTCCTGCGCAATAAGCGAAATCGACCGAGATAGCTGATCGCTAATGCACTAGCTGCGGCTACAAGAATAATGAGCAAAGACTCCAGGGAGTTGTTGCCTTGAACAAATGTTGCGACCATCGTGGCGAGTGCGGATGTAAGTCCAATGTTACCCACCAAGATCAGGTCGCGAATAATCCTGCGTCGAACTGGATGATTGACCACCAGCTCTGCTTCTTTAGTTGTAAAGCCCACACCAAAGAAGGCGGAATAACTCTGAAAGCTGGCCGTATCGAAACTCAAGCCTGTCATCATCAAAGCCGTCGTCGCAACCTTAATGGCAAGCCAAGAAAATAAAGCGATGACAATCAAAGTGATGATAGCTGTCATGTCGTGCTTTCGCGGAGACTCGTAACTGGAGATTTCTGCAACGTAGGGTCAGCTTCGGTTGCGAATTTCGTACCAGGAGCCGCCTCTTTTGGTGGAATTCGCTTTGCTTTGAATAATCCCGCGAAATTGGGCAAAATCGAAGCGGATTTTGTGTCCGGCTGTGCGAAATGGCACGGAAAATGCCTCGGGACTCGATGCTCAAATGTGCGAAAGGGCGCGGTCCCAGCTACGCATTAGGTTCCCAACTAGGTACAACGAAGGTACACAACCATGAACTAGAAAGGTAAATCGTGTCTGAAAGTCAGCCGCCACAATACATGTCGATGTACGATCGCTTTCGCGCGTCGGCTGAAATCAACGCCGATAACTGGCGTGACCCACAACATGATCTCGATGCCATACGCCTTGCATCTCCCGATGAACGGCAAGCGATCGAGCAGTTCTTGATCGCCCGCGGAATCAAGCATTACATCGACGCCGAAGCTCTCGCACTTATCGGTTCACCGACCGCAAACCAAGTGCTCTTGAAAGCGTTTCGTTCAGGCTCCACTGAGGTACGGGCTGCGGTGGTTCGAGTTGCCCCCGATCTCGTCGATGCCAATGAGAAGCTAACCGAGCTCTTGCAGCGCATCGTTGAATGCGATGCCTACAACGGACTTGATTTGACATTAACTCAAATCGAATCCGTGCATCCCCCTGAAGTGATCGAAGCGATGCTCCGCCGCATCGTACGCGACCCGGGTGTCGTCGCCGTACATTTCGCTGCGTTGTTACTTTTCCTGTGCGGTCAATCCAGCGAACCATTCGATTGGGATCAGCGCCCCTTCTTCTTACGATTCAATCCAGGTGACGATGAAGATCGAAAAGAAGCATTTCGAGAATTGTGCGGTCGATTAAACGACGAGCATTACAAATTCCATCTCTATTGGTCTACGACTTAGGATCGACGATTGACTATGGGATGGATTGTGTGGACGTTAACACTCTTCTTTCATGCAGCACTCGCTGTGCTGCTTGCTCGATATTTCGGCTTCGTGTACGGAGCCATCGGTTACGGGCTCAGTGTGGTTTCATTCATGTCAATTGCCGCTGTCGCTCTCAGTCGGTCTAGCGTAGGAGTGGTGACATGGAAGAATCGCCTTGCCGGTTGGTTCTTGCCGTGGACTTTTGCGGTGGGTGGCGGAAGTTTGACAGAGCTCATTGCGAAGAACGGTGTTGCTTCTCTGATATTCGGAATGTTGATGATGACCTGCGATCAAGTCGGTTGGTTGCATGAAATCGTTGGAATCAAAGCCAACGATAAATCACAACGCTTTACTTGGGGCGAGTTGATCATTTTATGGGCGACACTCTTCTGTTGGTTGATACTGTCTACGGGTTGGCTATTGTTGCTCCGTTCCGCTCTGCAGAATCAACTTAATTCGATCTCGGTTCTGCTAAAAGGGCCCGGCAATCAGTTACCCTTTTGGTTACCGCCGATTGCGGTTGGTGTCAGTATGGGGTTACGTTGGGTAGGATATTCGGGCTTGGCTTTAACGGTCGTCGCAATTCCATTGCTTATTGTGACAGGCCCACTCCTGTTGATGCTGCTGGTTTTTTTGTGGTATTCCATCATTGGCAAGCCGATTCGCTGGAACTAAAGTTATCCGTTTTCAGTTAGGAGAGAAATCATGAAGAGTTCTAAAACGGCCGCGATTGCGGGTTGGATATTGAGTAGCCTGTTGGGTGTGTTTCTGATCGGTCTTAGCGGTGTCGGTAAATTTATCGAGTTCGACGGGAAAGCCGACATGATGCAAAAGATGGGGCTCACTAACGAACTGATGATGAAAATCGGAGTCGTAGAAATTGCCATCACCGTCTTGTTTTTGATTCCTCGCACTAGTTTCGTGGGAGCGATTCTCCTAACAGGTTACTTGGGTGGTGCGATCATGACTCACTTGCGCATTAATGATCCCATTATCATGCCGATCATTATGGGAGTCGTGGTATGGATCGCGCTCGGTTTACGCTGTCCCACGATCTTTGCACTGGCATTTGCGCCAGGGAGCTTGAAGAACGACGAAACCAAATCCGTGTAAAAGAAAAAAGTGAGCCAGGCTAATTACCTGGCTCACTTGTAAAGTTTTGATTATGTATCTCTCGATCAACGAAGCTTACTTAGCGATCTTCGCAGCCGGAGGTAGCCAGCTTCCATCGATGATCGATGGCTTTTCTTCCTGAGGCCAATACAATCGCAGCATCAGCACGAACTTACCTTCTGGAGCAGGTAACCAATTGGATACCTTGTCTGGACCGGGGTTCTTGTTTTGCAGATAAAGATCGATCGAACCATCTGCATTTTTCTTGAGATTATCGCGTGCGCTAAGGGTTTGGCGGTTCAGTTCGTTTTCAACGAAGAAGTATTCAGCGTTGTACATCGTTAACGACCAGAAGCCCTTCACTGGCGGTAACTGACCCGCTGGAATCCGGATGACGTAGTTGTTCTTGCCATCGTAGGGCTGACCTTCTGCATCGGCTTGCGAGGTCGGGTAAATCGCATCTTGCGGACGGTTGGCACCCAAACCGATCGCCGTAAGCAAGGCGCGTTGCAGGTAATCCGAACCGTATACACCTGCATTCGTCGTAAACGTCCAGCCGTTCACATGTTTTCCAGCCGATGCGAAATGCCCCATGATTTTTTCAAACGCAATCTTTGGCACGTTGGTCAATGCGGCCTTCACTTTGCCATCGAGTTTGCTGAAGTCTACGGCTTTGCCCGGTTCAATTCCCAAGCGAGCCATCTTCTTTAGCATCGGTGCATCGGCTTCAAACGGCGGGTTGTCCTTCATCAATTGCGTCAACAAATTGAAGTACGCTTGCACGTCGAGATTGTTGACTTGGTCGCGGACAGGTGTTTTGGAATCGATGGTGGGATCAACCTTCCCCTTCGAATGTTCGTATGGTTTGCCATAAAAACTGAGGGGAGTAACTTTGATTTCGCTCTGGATTTTGTGCACTTCGGCGTAGTCGGCTTCAGTGCCAGTGCAATAGATGCGACCCAAAATCCAAACCATGTTGGTTGGCGATTTGTACTCGATAACACCTTCTGGCAGTTTACCTTTCCAGTTCGGACCCGTGATCGCATAAGTAATGGCGCCAGTTCCGGTGGTTCGTTTTCCGGGAACTTGGAAAACGTTGGTCCAGCCATCTAACATGGGAAACAAGTAATATCGCCCAGCAACATCTGGAATCGATACAACCCATGGTTCCTTCCCCACATCAAACCAGCCTGTCGTATACAGCGTGTCGGCGTTAGGGGCAGTGACGTCACGAAATTGAGCCGATGGATAGGTCTTCATACGCACCAGTTGACCCATAGGTGCATGAGTGCCAACAGGTTCAGCCACGTTGGTCATAACACGTCGTGTCATTTCCATCGTTACCAACGGATAGCCATAGACGTAGGCATCAACGGCAATGCTCTCCGCCTCTTGTGGTGTAAGTTCTTGAGCGGGAGCGGTCGTGGCAAAGCTGAGCATTGCCACGATTGCAAAAAGATGCAAGCGCTTAAACATGAAGTAATACCTTGAGCAGGAAGAGGATGCGAACCAAGGAACTGTGAGCGGTTGTTGGGTTATTTGACCTTCACGACCGCCGGAGGTTGCCAAGTGCCGGATCCAACTGGAAGAATCGATGGGTCTTTATCAGTGGGCCAGTAGAGACGCATCACCAAGTAGATGGGGCCATCCGGAGCGGGCAGCCAATTGGATTCTTTGTCTGCACCTGGCGAATCTTTTTGGATGTACAAAGTTACCGAACCGTCACCGTTTTTCTTCATCGACGGAAGCATCGGTGCATTGATCAAATAACGATTGATGGGGTTCTTGATCAAAAGTTGTGTCTTGCCATCGTACATCGTTACCGACCAGAACGCATTGACGGGTGGTAGTTGGCCTGCAGCAAACGTCAATGTGTAGTTGTGCTTACTGCCATCGAGCAATTCGCCGTTGGGTAGTGTGCGCGCGATGGGGTATACAGCTTCCTCGGCATTGTTGCCATAGATACCTGCAGTTGCTGCAACGGCTCGCAATATCCAATTGCCATTGTAAAACTCGCGATTTCCAAAAGCTGAACCAAGTCTCCAGCCATTGATATCTTTCAATGCGACCGCCAAGAACTCTTTGATTTTGGCTTCGCCTTGTTGCATCCCTTCTTTGACGGCCTGTTTGATTTCTGGAGTTGCCGACTTGAGACCCTTCAAGAGCTTCTCGACCTTCGCACGGATCTCCACTTCTTCTGGACCAGGAGGAGCGAACTGCAATGAGAATGCGAGATATTCCCAAAAATTGGTTATGACCGTTTCTTTATTGACCTTGGGAAAATCTATCGCAGGTGCTTGCTTAGGAGCTGGTTGCTTCAAGTATGCAGAGAGTGGCTGAACCTTGTAGCCTGATTGAACCTTAACCACATTGGGCATATCGGCTGGATTGAAGAGTTGCGTACGATAGGCAACAGCAGAGAAGAAGGTAGTTGAATGAAACACTTTCTTGATACCAGCAGGTGTCTCGCCTTTCCAGCCTGGGCCGACCACCATATAGTCGCCTGCTTCGGGGCCCGTAGCTCGTTGGCCGATATAGCCGTAGTTAAAGGTGTTGCCATCGCACAGCATCACCGAGTAATAGCGTTCTTTGGTAACCGCAGGTACTGATAAGACGATGGGTTCAGTTCTCAGATCCAACCACAGCATCGAATAAGGAGTGTCGCTGTTCGGTGTAACGATCGCGGTATCTTCGTAAGTGAAAACGCGAGCTTCATTTTTGATTTGATTAAACGGCGCTTTGTACTGTCCAGAGTTTTTGTCAACGCTGTACTCGTGCATGATCGAGTAGTTCATGACGATCGGCAGGCCGTAGATAAAGCCTTCTTCGGCTAGGGACTTCGCTTCGGCTGGGGTGAGCTCTTGGGCTCGGAGTGTAGTACTTCCGAAGGAAACCAGAAAAGCAAATGCGATAAGAAGATTTTTCAGCGAAACGGGCATAGATGAGTTCTCACGATGGACCAAGCAAGTCCGATCTGGGTAGGCGTAACCGCGCGCTATCCAACGACTTGACACCTGATATTGTGGGATAATTTTGCGTAAGTTGCGATAAAAAAGATGTCGCACTAGTTCAAATGGAGCCAAAAGCGATGGCGGTGGCTGGCAACAATGGCCTAAAGTTGGAATTGGAAGCCGATAACTGGTACAATACGTTGTGTCTCAATGTGGGGGGTGGTTGTTTGCTTCGCAGACCGGCAACTAGGGTATTGGGATCAAAAAGAAAGATGGAATCATAGAGCGGGGCGAATAAGATGAGTAGTTCTGAGAAAAGACATTCCATGTCGATCGTTGAGTATCGCCAGTGGGAACTGCAGCAAAAAGAGCGGCATGAGTATTGGCAGGGTAATGTCTATTCACAAGCGGGAGGCACTCGCAAGCATAGTCTGATTGGAGCAAATTTTCTGGGCGAGATTCGCCAGATACTCAAGGGGCAGCCCTGTGAAGTCCATGGTAGCGACATGCGGGTATACATCCGCGCGACCGGTTATCAAGCGTACCCAGATGTTTCCGTCGTTTGTCCTCCCATCGAGGCTGATGACGAACATGAGATCAATAACCCCGTACTTGTTGCCGAAGTTTTGTCACCCAGCACGCAGGATTTTGATCGAGGTACGAAGTTCGGACATTATCGAACGCTAGATTCATTGCACGAGTATTTGGTGCTGTGGCAAGATCAAGCCAAGATCGAGCAGCACACCAGAACCGTCGAGGGCTTCTGGTTGCTGCGCGAAATTGAAGGTCTTGAAAAGTCTATTGCTTTGGCCAGCCTAAATGGAGCCACGATTCGACTGGCCGATATCTACGACAAGATAGATTTTCTCAGTTAGCTGTTAACGACGCCATATCGATCGAGAAACGATATTTCACTTGGCTCTTCAGCATTCGTTCATACGCTTCGTTAATCTGTTGAATCGCAATCACTTCAACATCCGCCGTGATTGAGTGTTGGCCGCAGAAGTCGAGCATTTCCTGTGTTTCTGCAAAGCCTCCGATCATCGAGCCGCTCAGTGTCTTGTTGCCATAGATGAGTGAAAACGCATTGATAGGTGTGGGATGTTCGGGGACGCCGACCAAAGTCATATTGCCACCGCGACGAAGCAGATCAAGATACATGTTGAGATCATGAGCTGCCGACACAGTATCCAAGATCATGTCGAAGCTCCCCGCATGAACAGCCACTTGGTTGGCATCATTGGATAACACAACTTCGTTGGCACCTAAACGCATTGCATCTTCGATCTTGCTGGTCGAAGTAGTAAAGACCACCACGTGGGCACCCATCGCTCGCGCGATCTTGACGCCCATGTGCCCCAGGCCCCCTAAGCCAACGATGCCAACTTTTTTACCTGCGCTGATGTGGTTTCGTTTGAGCGGTGAGTAAGTCGTGATACCCGCACACAACAAAGGTGCGGCGGCTGCCAAGTTCAGATTCGAGGGGACTCGCAACACGGCACGTTGGTTGACAACGATACTTTCCGAATAGCCACCGTAGGTTACGGGGGCTGTTTCATACTTATCGGGGCTGTTGTATGTGAAGGTTGAGTCCGGGCTAAACTGTTCAAAGCCTTCTTGGCACGTTGGGCACTTTGGATCGCAGTCAACCATGCAGCCGACGCCAACGATATCGCCTACTTTGAACTTGCTGACATTGCTTCCCACTTTCGTCACCTGACCGACGATTTCATGTCCAGGAACACACGGGTAGATTGTGGGCATCATCGCATGCCATTCATCGCGCACGGTATGCAAGTCAGAATGACAGACACCGCAATACTGAATCTTGATTTGAACATCGTCCAGTAGAGAATCACGCCGTGGGATTTCCATACCACTGAGGGGAGATGTTGGGCTGGTGGCTGCGAACGCTTTAGACTTGTACATCAGGCTGCTTCATAAAAAAGTGGAAACGACTTTTGCCGGGACATCAATGGCGGCACTGAACATTAACGGCACCATTGAAATGGAAAATGTGATTTGGTTAAAGGAGTGGCAGCTGATAAAATCACGATCTTCAAAAAGTTCGATCTTCAAAAAGATCGTGTAGTGACCTTACTACGGTGCGAAGCGTTACAAGGCAGAGCCTTGTAACGAGTGATCGTTCGGTCCGATCGGGTCGTTTAGCCCGTGTGCCGTAGGCCAGGCGTACTTTCGTTGGATTTCTCGGCGCGTTGGACCAATACTCGTTTCGTTGCCTTGGACTAGCCGTTCAAGTTCGCTTCCCGCCCTGTGCGGGAATCTCCCGTGACTGGCCAGCTACCAAAGCTGTCTTGCCGAAATGGACCGCCTCGTCACCACTGGCATTTCGCCAGTGGAATGCTGACTTGCAAGCTACCACTGCGACCGCGCGCTATCAGCCGTATTGGCGTTAGCCACGGTTTTACCGTTCCAACGGTACACGGTTTCCTTCTCGCTTGGCGAGTGACGAGGCGGGAGCCTCGCTTGCAGTGCGTTACAAGGCAGAGCCTCGAAACGAGTGATTGGAGTCGTTCTCGTTTTTGTTGCTTGACTCCGAGTGTGAACTCGTATAGAACCAAGGAGTTAAATAACCTGGTGGTTATATAGGAGACGGTATGTCGGACCAGCTTACGGAAACTTTTGCCGCTTTAGCGGATCCGACTCGTCGCGCCATCATCAATCGGCTCTCCCAAGGAGCTGCGTCCGTTTCCGATATCGCTGAGCCGTTTCTGGCTGAGATGAGCCTCCCCGCAGTGACAAAACATCTCAAGGTTTTGGAACGGGCTGGATTGATTTCGAAGTCCGTCGATGCTCAGCGTCGCATTTGTCAATTGAACCCCGACGGTTTTAAGGCCTCACTGCAGTTCTTAGAACAATACCGCCAACTATGGGAAGAGAGCCTCGATCGACTTGATGTATACATTCAGTCGGTCATGGCTGAACGAAAAAAATCTACAAGCAAGAAGAAAAAGAAAGCCAGTCATGGTCGCCAAAAAAGATCCAAGTGAAATCTCGATCACTCGAATTTACGATGCGCCTGTCGAAGTGGTGTGGGATGCTTGGACGGATCCTTCCCAAGTTGCACAGTGGTGGGGCCCGCGCGGCTTTACTTTAACGACTCACGCGAAAGATCTGAGAGTTGGTGGCATTTGGCATTATACCATGCATGGTCCCGATGGCACCGATTATCCCAACAAGACATTTTACCATGTTGTCGACGAACACAAGAAATTAGTCTATGACCATGGTGGGTATGATGATCGTCCGCCCCTTTTCCGTGTCACGGTGCTATTCTCCGAAGAGAATGGCAAGACCAGCATGGATATGACCATGCGTTTTCCTTCTCCCGAAGAAGCAATTGCCACCGTGGCGTTCATCAAGAAGGCTGGCGGTACGGCAACCTGGGATCGCTTGGCCGAGTATCTCAGCGAAACGCAGCACGCTCAAACGCATTTTGTCATCAATCGCAGCTTTGAAGTTCCCGTCGAAACGTTGTTTGACATGTGGATTCAACCTGAGCACTTAGCCCAATGGCAGTTGCCCCCTGGTTTTCAATTGCGATTCATCCGAGCCGATATCAAATCGTCAGGTAACAGCTTCTTTGAAATGAGCCATCGCTCAGGCATGAAATTTTTTGCCAAGTTTGACTATAGTGAGGTCACTAAGCCCCATAAGATTTCTTACATCCAACAGTTTTGTGACGAACATGAAAACCCCTCCCGTCACCCTGGTTTACCCGAATTTCCCTCATCGATGCGAACCACCATTCTCTTCACCAGCGAAGGGCCCGGTGCATCGCGAGTTACGGTCATCTCGGAAGTTTTGTCAGGTACACCTTCCTCCGAAGTTGAAGTCTTCAAGCAAGAACGCGCTGGTATGACTCTAGGCTGGACGGGTTCCTTCGATCAGTTGGAGGAATTGCTTTTGAAAGAGCTCGCAGGGCTCTAAGCAATCCACTCGGTATGATCGCGTTAAGGTTCGGAGCGGATCTGGAGTGACAAAATGTTATCGCCCTCACCATGCTGAGCGAGAGTTTGGCTCTTTCCGTGATCCAATATTTCCACTGGGGCCGCATTCTTGACCTCAGGTGTCGGAGATTGAGCTAACCACGACATTTCTTTTTTACTGTCAACTCGGAGCTTAAGCTGCGTTTCATTTCGATCATCCAGCTTCTGAGTCTGTAATTGAAGCATATGATATCCGGGTTGCAATGACTCCTGAACTGTTTGAATCTCTCCGTTCAGGTCGCGAAAACGGAGTTCCACCACAACCTTCTCAGATTTGGGGACTACCAATTGCCACATATGCCAGTTTTCGAAGGAACGAGCGCCTCCGTGAATTGCGATTTGATCAGCAAGGAGCTTCAGCGGCTTGAACTCTTTGGACCATTCTGTATCAACCTCGAACATGGCGACATTGTCAACGAAGAGCTTCGTCGGACCCACAAAAAGATTTCGTTCGCCATCCCAAATCTGCTTGGATTGTAATTGGTTGCGGTCATCGCTTCTCCCGATGAGCTTCCACGTCTCATCGGCTTTATCCTTGGGATTGTCAAATGTCAATTCACCCCAACGCTCTTTCTCTTCGGGCCCGTTAGACCAGCTGGTGGTGTTGGGATAGTGGAGGATGCTGAAGGATGGGATTACGGTGTCCGCTATGCGGTGGAATGATGTTCTGTAGGAAAAAGGCTCAACTCCATATTCAAAATGAGTGACGCGCACAAACCAATCTTCTTTCGGTCCTAAGCAAACTACATCCACATCGTCGCCATCGAAGCGATTGTCACCGCGATGGAACCCGCCTCCCAGCTGTGCCAGCAACTTCCCTTCAGGATCAAACACAAAAGCTGCTTCTGGAAGGGTTTGTTCACTTTCGAAGTCGTTGAGTGGTTCATTTTGAGGATACACGCTCGCTAGAGCAATGAACCGATCACCTGCGGGTGTCGAAACGACTTTTATAGACCCGCCGTCACCACCGTTCGGTCCACGACGACTATCCAGCAGCAGCTTAACAACGGATGGTTGTGGTAAGTCTGACTTTTTCAGTAGAGAGATCAGAGTCGCTTTGGAGGGAGATTTGACCAACTGACGCAGCATCGCGCGTGACGAATCATCTTCCTTCAAGGCTGATACCGTTCCGATTGCAGAATCATCTACCACTTGAAAAACAACGTCGGCTGAAGCTGCTTTCGATAGGGCCCAGCCTTTACTTTCCAACGGAGTATTGCGATCAACATTGATAGGCGCAATGTGTAGCGATATCTCATGCACAAGTTTGAATGTTCCGACTCGAGGCACATTCCAAAATGGTTCCCAGTGCTGTCGACCGGGCACTGATGCTTCGCCGATCCCGACACTTAAATACAGTGGCCCAAAACACTCACCCGGATCCAATGTTTCTCGATAATGAGCAGGCTTTCCAAGAATTGGTTTGGTTGTTAGAGCTATGCTATCCCCGTTTGCATCGGTGATTCGAGGCGAGTTACCAAACATGTCAGGGCTTACTGCAACATGTTTCGGTTCCGTGCCATTGTTGCGCAAGAAAGCTGCCATCCGAACGCGTTCACCGGGCTGTATCCGATTATCGGGCGTTGTCAGCGCGATGCCGTATTGGATACCAGCGTGTGCATCACCCCACATGGGCTGCCACTTATCCACAAATTCCTGAGCTTTCGTGCCATCATAGTGCGTGTTTTCTTCCACACGATCAACACGCTGATACGGTTGGGACGGTAATGGGCCCAACGGTTCCTTGCCTTGCAACGGCCATATCGACAACGCCTCGTAGAAGTCGGATTCGCCGACCGCTATTAGTCCGTTGCTGCCAAACTTTACGACCGAAGCCGATGTTATGATTTCATGCCGCAGGTTACCGTCGGCTAAGGCAAACACTTTAACTGTTTCACTCGTCTTCTCATCCCGGTGTGCTCCGAACCAAGCCAGTAGTTTTCCGTCTTCAGAAAACTGAATATCAGCAGCATTTCGGCTGTACGGAAGATCGATCGTTTTAGTTAGCTTACCTGTGTCAACGTCAATCAACCGGATGCCAAAGGTGCCGACAATACCCAACGTCTTTCCGTCGCTGGAGAGGTCGATGCCATTGATAAGATTGTTCTGGATCAACTCGGGCTGAGGACTTTTCCAGTCCTGAGCAAAGCGAGTGAAGTCATGCAGCAACTTACCAGACTTCGTTTCCCAAATGGCTACACGTTGCCCACGGCTACATGTCGCGAATTGCTGTCCATCCGGTGTGATGGCGATGTCCGTCAATTCAAAACCTTGTTCTTGCTCAAATCGGCATAGGACCTCACCTGTCACGGCGTTCCAGGCGATTCCGAAAGTCGGATACGAAAGCGTCGTCTTACTAAATGATGTTTCCAGTCCAGCGACAATTATGGAACCATCGAAGGATACTGCTAGTTGACGAACCGTGTCGTAGGACCATTCTTCTTGAGGAATAACTATCTGCTTCAGGAGTTCTCCACTGTCCGAAGCCCAAACGCCTACATACGCATCGGTGACACCGATTACGCGTTTGCCGTCACTCGAAAATCGCAATGTTCCTTGTTTGATCTCGCGACCATGTACATCGCTACCAAGTTTAATTTCACTCAGTAATGTTTTGGTCGACACATCCCAACGGCGCACATTGACACCACCTTGAAGTGAAACGGTCAAAATCTCATTAAGGTTCTGAACCCAGCATAGATCTTCGATGATCCAATGATCGGGAAGCCGAAACGGCTTTACCTCGTTTGAACCATTCGACGGATTCGAGTTCTGGCTTTGGGTTGTGCTGCCTGTCGATGTGTTCACATCCACGATAGGAATGTTGGGGGAAATCAAATCGCTTGAACGGCAAGCCTTTAGCACGCGAATCAAGTCGGACTGAGGAGTTCGCGAACTGCAGGCAATAAAAGCGTGAACCGGAACAGCGAATCCATTCTTGGCACGAAATTTCTGCATGACCAATGCGATGGTTTCGTTCAGAGTGTCGATCGTACATAAAATCTCCGCAGTTCCGTCGGTGTCACTCGTAGGGTCCGTGACCCTGAGCTTTCCCGCTTCGCCGATCGAGATATAGAGTTGTTGCACCGCAATCACTGAAGAACCAACGACTGCCGTTTCATAATAGCGGTGATGTTCTTGGCCTGTAGCTTTGATTTCGAACTCTTTCTCCAGGGCTGCGCGAATTTCGTCCGAGGGCATGTGGTTTTTATCCCAGCCATCGAACACTTGATGTTGGATGAAATTGGGATCTCTAAAGTCGATGCGTCGCAACTCTTCCAGTTTCACTTTTTCGCCAGGTTGCAACTTTCGTCCCGGTCCCTCCCCCTGGCCTGTCGCGTACCACAGTACATGCTGGCTTTCTTCCCACGCAGCTTTCCAGCGTATTCGATTGGCAAAGTAGTCTGCCGCAATGAATAAAGGAACGTAACGCTCCCCACCGCTTTGGTCTTGCAGCAAAATTCTGCCGCTGGTCATAACGTCCGAAGCGTGCACCAGCTTTTGAGTAATTTCTAACTCGGTTGCGTTATCGATTCGCCAACGCCCAGGTTGCATTGTCTCGATCATCTTGGGCGTTGCGGAGTTGCCCTGTGATTCCGCTTGAGGTGCTGTCAACCAAATCGGCGTTATGCCGGTGTCGATCTCTTGGTCAAAATCGGCAGGCCGAGGAAAGATGATCTTTCCCGATTCATCTTTTTGAACACGGCTATTGAAGCGGATCGTGTAGCGAACATCGAGTTTCCCCGTCTCTTGGATTGAATTGAGCGACGGAGTTAGCAAATTCAACTGGGCAATATCTCCCGGCTCGAGTCGCCAGGCGACATCGATAGGCCAACCTGTGAAGAAGGCGTCTTTGACATCGACGGTTTCGCCTCTGTCGTTTGTTACCAAGACACGATCGCCCTGCCGCGATGTTTCGCTAACAAAAGTGATCGCTTGGTTACTTACATTTTGCACATGAAAAACAACATCGATCGGAGTTCCCAACGGAACGCCGGGTGCGACATTAGGATTGCTCTTTACTTCGTCTGGAACGCAAAATTCTAAGGCGGCGCGCAGGCCGTTCACTGGCTTTCCCCATACCAAGTTATTGGGTTGGATTCGTCGCGAAGGTTGACGAATTTCAAAATCGATGGTGTTCGAGACAGCTTCGTGCCGCCAAGTGTTTAGGATTGGCGATTCCGGCTGGAGTTTTTGAACGCTATTGACCAATTCATCGCTTGGCCCAAAATACTTCACCCTTACTTTGTATTTACCTGGAGGAAGATCAAAATCCATCGGAGGATTGAATTTGGCTGGTCTAAGGACTTCGATAAGCGATTCACCTTGCGCCAGTTTATGCGTCGAACTAGAATCGGCCACACTCCAAGCGGCATAGTACTCGCGGTGAGTGCGACGGATGGGTTTCCCTTCCGCATCGGTAAAGAGAAACTCAAAAAAATGCGGAGCGATCATCTCGGTGCGCAGCTTTCCTTGAGTCTCTTCGGCAAACCCATGCCCATATCGTAATCCGGCCAGTGTGACAGCTTGGTTGCTACGGTTATTCAGCTCGATACCAAACGTCATCTCGCTAGACGTCTCGAAGATATTCTGCCGTGCGTTTAGGTCGGGCGCTTCGTCAGTCACGCCTGGCCGCAGCGCGACGAGTCGCAGGCGAATACCGTGTGACTCTTCACCAAATTCAGCGGTTATTGACGCATTGCTGTACCCATACGTCCAAACGCTTGTGGCCACTGCCAGAGCGAGCGTGATGCAGAGCACGCTGAGATAGGTACTAGATCGCGGCATTTCTGCCGGCGCTGGAGATAACAGTCGTTTGATTCTGGGAAGCAGAGCCCCATTCTTTACTCCGAGAGCTAACAAAGAGCCATGCGTGGATGAGGCTCTGAATTCTTCAACCGCGAGTAAGGCACGCCCATATTCAAGTTTGTTACCGAGTGCTTCTACGACCATGTCATCGCAGCAGTTCTCGCGTTCGATTCGGATTCGACGCGAAATCCACCACACCGCAGGATGATAAAAAAAGAGTGTCTCGATAAGTGTCTGTAGTAGATTGACGATGTAATCATACCGCCGTACGTGTGCTAATTCGTGGGCCAGAATCGCTTCAAGTTGTGATACCGGCGTTGTGGCAATAAAGTTTATCGGCAACAAAATAACGCTCTGAAAGCAGCCGACAACAACCGGAGAATGGATCAACGAGGAGGCCATTACTTTCACGCGGCGTCGGACTTGTAGCCTATTCGCCATTCGCAGCAAGGCTTGTTGTACAGGTTCTGGGACGGGGGAAACTCCCACCACACAGAGGCGACGAATGTTGAACCAACTCAAGAGAGGTCGCAAGGAAAAAAGGCTGACACCGCAGCACCAGACGACAACGATGGTGTTGATCCATGGTGCGAAGAATGTTGCCAAGGTTGCACGCCATGACTGTGTTATTGGGGATTGATTTACGGTGGTTGGCGTTGAGGATGGTGTGATATTCTGTGGAGCTGTGACTGGGATCTCGGCTGTGGAGCGAGGCGCTAAAGCAATTTCAGAATTCGTTGGTGCCGTTGGGGGCTCGATGCTATGAGTGTGTTGCTGCGTTGGACTGGCTCGAGCCGCAAACATGCTGGTTGCATCCGTCGATAGAAACCAAGTGGTTATCGGGACCAACGTAAGTAAGAGCAATGTCGATAAGAGGCTTATGTAGCGGAGTCTTGCCGAGTTTTTCTGTAGAATGCGGTCGAGCGCCCAGGCCAAGGCACCTACGGCAGAGAATTGCCAAAACGTATGGACGAGCACCCAGCCCATGGACTCGATCGCGTCAGCCGAAAAAATATGGCTTAGAAATTCGTTCATGACCGCCCCTCCAATTCGTCGAGCAATCGTCGCACTTCTTGGAGTTCTTCGGGCGAAGCTTTGGCGTTCTTGAGCGCATGCAATACGAGACTCATTGCTGCCCCGTCGTACACTTTCTCGACCAAATCATTTACCAATCGCATACCAGCCGAGTTGCGACTCACGGCAGCCCGATAAACTTGTGGTGATGCTTCTTCGTCTCTTTTGACAAGTCCTTTGTCGAGCATTACGGACAACATTTTGACGGTGGTCGAATACGTAGTTTGCTTCACTGCCTGCAGAGCGTTGTGGATATGACGGGCAATACTCGGGCCATCTTGCCACAGAATGCGCAAGATCTGTAATTCAACCTCGGTCGGCTGAGTGGATGACGGGCGAGCCATAATTTGCCTCCAACGCGACGACGAGAAACTGGCGAACGAATTCGCCAACTTCTCGTAATCTAGCGAAAGAATTCGTCAAGGCAATAGAGATTCGCCGATTTATTGGCCGAAATTCCATCGTAAAGATGGTGTAAGCGGCGAATTGGTGTGGGTAGGTTTGCTCGCCGCTGGTTTCGAATGATCTTGCAATTGCTTAAGCTGCAAAGGCAAACGCAAGCAGTTTTGCCTTTATTCCTATCTCATCCAGCGGCCTAAACCACGCTAAAGTACCGAGAAAACTTATCGTTTGGGTAAGTGGAAGTGCGCCCGTTCCACAGGTTATTCACCCAATATGAAGTCATAGGAAAGTATGTGCTTCATTTCTGGATCCCAGGCTAGTCGTAGGAGTCGGAAAGAACGTATCCTGTTCGTGGAATCGAAGGACTATAGTGCGTTAATCTCTGCGTAAGATGTTATCCTCGGTCTTTCTAGCCTTCTTCGTAACCGTCATTTCTTTGTTTTTGACCTGTTCATTACTATGGAAAACAGTACTAAGCCCAAAGCTCGCTACAGCGTTATGCGAATCTGGAAGGTCTTTGCTATACCGCTGTTGGTTATCGGAACCCTTTTTTCAATTTTCCAGGTTGGATTTGCGTTGCGGGAATGGCAGGGTAGGCGGATGCTCTCGCAGGCAATCGAGGACTTACAGCGGAAAGGTATCCCAACCAATTCGGCGGAGGTGGAGTTGGCTTATCAAACTGCTACCTCTGACGCAGATACCGAGGCTTGGCTCGATTTATTCGGAAAAATGAAATCGCCTGAGTTTATAGAGGCCACGCAAGGTGTTCCACTTTTCGATAGCTCTATTGTGCAAGAAGACTGGGAAGATATCTTCGATACTTCTAAAGATTGGAAGTACGCACCTGCCTCGATTCGTATGGTCGACTTGCAGCGAGAGAGAATCGAGCAAATTCGACAGCTAGCGGCAAACCCTCAGCCTGTTCGCTTTCCCATTCGTTTTGAAGCGATTGATACGCTTTTACCCGAAGTTCAGGACAGTCGCGGATTGGCGAGACTCATATGGCTCGATGCGCAAGTTGCCATCCATCTTGGGGAATCGCAAAGAGCCTATGACGACTTTGTAACCTTGCATCATCTGGTGCGTCATGTAGAAGCGGTCCCTTTCTCGCTGTGCTTCTTGGTGACGACGTCATTCAAAAGCATGGCGTTATCCATTGTGCAGAAAGGACTCGAACAAGATCTTTTTACAGATGCGCAGCTCGAAGCTATGGACCAGATATTGTTGGAGAATTGTGAGATAGGAGATGAATGGAGGTTGAGTTGCGATCGCGATATGGGAATGTTCATTCCCGCTTTTCTTGAGCCATCGCTGGCATCGAAGAAAAAGATAAAGGCCATGCCATCCCGGGGACATGATGGAGTGTATTACATCGAATTGATGACGAGGTTATCACAAATTCCGACCCATGATTGGGTAGTGTTTTATACGAAAGCTAGGGAGGAGGATGCTCGCAATAAAAAAGAGATACTTTCCGTGAGGGGGATGATCGATTTGATGCTTACATCGGTGTTTGCACCTTCGATCCAACTGACGGCTGAGTTCAACATAGATCGTGCTCAGCGTTATCGCCAAGCTCGACAAGGCGTAGCGATCCGACTCTTTCAGCACAAGCATGGCAAATTGCCTGAGTCGCTCTCTGAGCTCCCTGCCGTTGACCCCTACATGCGAGCATTTAGGCAGCAGCCGTTTGGTTATCGCCTCACTCCTAACGGTGCTACGTTGTGGGGTGGCAAATTCGATCACAAGTACAAAGAAATCCCGCTCGCGATTCCTTCGCTAGATGCCCAAACTAGCGAGTCTATCGATAATCTTAAATACGTCTGGAATCTGGAGATCAAAAAACAAGAGTAAGCTCCATAGTCCATATCTAACACTACCGATAATGCGCTACGGGTCGCCGTTTTACTCCCAGCTCTTCATAGTTGAAGCCGGGCTTGAGCGGTTTGTAGTCGCCGATGATGGCGACGGAGCGGTCGGCGCGGATGTCGGATTCCAGGCCAAGCCCCCAGTACACGGCGTTCACGGTAATGCGTCGCACACCTTCATTCGCAAAATCTTCCGCTGAGCCCATCGTGAAATGAAAGATGCGACTCTCTTTACCAGTGTTCCCTTTCCAGGTTTTCACCCACGCCACGGGCAACGGCTCTTTCTTATCGTTCGCTGGTGCATCAGGTTGCAAGTTGATGAGGGGTTGCCCCATGACTAACGCGGTGCAATCTGAGGGGAACGGAGACTTATCATTGTGACATCGATAAACATCCGAAGTACCCCAAATATCACCTACGCCCATCAAGATCGGATGCTGCTTATTTTCTGGAACGATCAGGCCACGCGTCGACTCGCGATGCCAACCACCATGATGCTCCATAAAGGTGCCCCCTAGCATTTCCTTGAGCCCTACCCCGCGGCCATTCACTTTGTAGCCGATGTCGCGCCAGAAACCATGATTCGCTGTGCGCAAAGCGATCAACGGTTTACCCGAATCAAAATAGTTGCGAAAGTATTGCAAGTCTTCGTCTTTTAGTTGCATGAATCGAGAGAGCAAAATCACGCAATCGGCCTTCTCCAATTTTTCAAGACCGGCAATGCGGTGATAACGTCTCTCTTCCTTAAACGGAGCAGGCAACGTCGGATCAACCTCTCCTTTCTCGTTCAGTGAAAACAAAACGGTGCAATCAAAGCCATGATGCTGCGACAAAACTTTCGCGAGCATCGGCATCGCTTGTTCGCTGCGATACTCCTGTTCGGCTGCAATCAAGACTACATGTTTCCCTTTTCCCGGTCCAGCAACACCGGGATACGTTAACCATAGTTCGTCATCGACTTCGGCAGCAGGCGTATCTTCTTGCGTGGTGTTTGGTTCCGTTGAAATCTTCTTGATCCAAAAATTGCGGAACTTCACTTGATTGTGATGCCCTTGCAACTTGATCGGCATCGGCTCGGGGCCTTCCTTCTTCCCTGCCCCAGTATGCCGAGGCAAAACGAAATCATCGTGAATAAGTTTTTGATTTTGATAGACGGTGATTCGCGCGTTTTCGGTCCGTTTGCCATTTTCAAAGCGGGCCGCTCGGAAAGCGACATCGAACGATTGCCATTCACCCGCAGGTAAACAAGCGATTTGATCCGGTTTTTTCATGCCGTATAAGCTGCCGCAATCGACACGGCTGTATTTGTCTGCAGGAACTTGATACGAGTTTAAGATTTGCAGCTCATATCGCAGTTGCAGATACAAGCCTGAGTTGCCATTGCGTTCATGCTCTACATTGCCTGCTTCGTTGACGTTGAATTCAACATGCAGGACAAAATCGCCGTAGCTCTCGGCTGTCATCACGCTATCCCAAGTCGGTGAAGCGGTGAACACACCATCCGCGAACGTCCACTTCGATTTAATCTTGGGATTTTCAGGGATCAGTAAAGTTCCTTCAGGGCCAATCAGCTGTTCCGCGTCAGCAGGTTTCTGGAAGTTGATCCAACCGCGCGTTGTCGCTGCGGACGAGTTTTTACTCGCTGCTGGTTGTGGTTGGGCCGCAGGAGCAACAACCTTTTGTGGAATTTCGTTTAGCGTGTAATAGGCATCGGCATGTAGTAGCGGCTCGTTCTCGGCAGAACGCATCGATTGCAAATGAAATTCGTGCACATGACCCTTCACTAATCCGGCCACATTCAAAGTGACACCTAGCCCATCGGGATCGACCACGGCTTGGGTCACTTTAGGTTCGGTTTGATCCACTTCAGGACTACCATAGCCTTGTCGATAGATATGGGTGAACGATTTGAGTTGATACGTGTCGTTGCTTGCAGCCAAAGTGCGATCGACAGGTTTAGTAAATGTTAAATGAAAGCCCTCAGGTTTCGCTTTGATCTCTTTGATTTCAAAAGGGACCAAACCGGTCCAATCCAAACGCTCGATCGCATAATCCTTGGGGCCACGCACAGGCCAGCCACGATTCGTTCCTCCAGCAATCAATTGGCCTTCGGGCGTAAACTGCACCGCCAACAAACCCGTTCCGAAACCTTCGCGGAATGGATAACAGGCTCCTTGCCAAACGCCATTGATTTGTTCGGTGGTGGCTCGCATGACAACACCTAAACTGAAGTCACCGATGAAGATTTGATTTTCAAAGGGGCCAAATTTTCCGCCGGTTCGATCAACCATAAAGCCCGATATCGATCGCCCCATACGGATGTATGGGAAGACAATGGCATACGGCACAAGTTCCTTCACGCGCTGTCGTTCTGTTTCCAAACGGGACGGTGTGTTCGGTTCTACCGGCGCAGGGCCCAATTCGGGAGCCAATGGATACCAATTGAAACTAATCGGATGCCCCATGAAGCCACCTGGTTGTAAAACCTTCAGGCTACACGAACCATTCCACGGCCCCTGGCTTTCGGCATAAAACATGACCCCATGTTCGTTGGGACCGATCCCGCAAGGGCTGCGTATTCCACTGCAAATTGGAATCACTTTTCCTTCGGGCGTAATCTTGAGACACCAGCCACGAAAAGGAACTTTCGAGTTGTATGATTCTGACAAGCAAAGAGCGACCCAGATGTTTCCTTCGGCATCTGGTTTTGAGCCAAACGCAAACTCATGATAATTTCTGAAGCCCCAAGGATCGCTGAGCGTTTCAAATCGATCGGCGCGTTGGTCGCCATCGAGATCGGTGATGCGTGTTACTTCGGTCTGTTGTGTCGCCAGAAAGCTTCCTTGATTCCAAGCGAGTCCAAAGATCTCATCGAGACCCTCCGCATATTTGTGGAACTTGGGTTCTGGATATTTTGCAAAAGCTCCATCGACCAAAAAGATATCACCGCGTCGAGTCGCTAAGGCCAGTTGTTTGGTATCGGGAATGATTTCAAAACTTCCCGCTTCGATGGCGAGTTCCTTGGGAAGCGGAATCTCAACCATTTTGTAATACTTGGCTTCTTGCTCCGCCGTTCCCCAATATTCACCCAAGGGTTCTTGTTGAAGCCAATAGAGGAGTGCAATGGCAATGAACTTAAGTATGGCAATAAACATCTTTGGATTTACTCCCACACATAATCGATAGAGAA
>Ga0075158_10000800_pt1 | contig 25152 bp, 23 predicted proteins | sample JI91814BDNA_FD_70968 | JGI IMG/M metagenome (GOLD analysis project Ga0075158, IMG submission 70968) | Wastewater effluent complex algal communities from Wisconsin, to seasonally profile nutrient transformation and Carbon sequestration -... | ecosystem: Engineered > WWTP > Effluent > Algae... | reverse complement strand
GGCGCCGATTGAGCTAGCTGGCCCGAACCGTGAAGCTCCCGCTGTACGTCGTGAGGTACCGCGCAGTTCCGACAACCTTGATCCGGTACACGCTGCGCTTAGCCGACTGCTTCACGAAGGTCTTGTAGCCACCCGATCCTGCCGTCTTGACCGTGTTGACGGTCTTCCACTTGCCGCTCTTTTTGACCTGAAGTTTGATTCGAACGCCTGCGCGCGCAGGGCTGACTCCGCCCTTGATCGTGACCTTGCGGCCCTTCTTCCCGGACTTCTTCGACACCTTGACGCTGACTGCCTGGCCGCGCGGGCCATCCGGCGCGGAGAAAGGCAATGTCCGGGCGATCTCTCGAAGCGGCGCCCACTGGCTCGACTGCTCCCCGCCGATGGTCCACGTCGCAATTCCATTGAGCCCATACTTGCTGGCGATTCGTGCGCGAGCGTCGACTGTTGCGGCATCTGGCAACCAAGCGCTGCGACTGACACGGCAAGCGCCGTACGTGACCGTGTAGTTGAAGTAGCGCTCCTGGGATGCGCCGTCGCGTTTCCAACTACTTTCGGGAACACCACTGATGGCTGTCCCGATGTTCTTGGAGTCGTAGACCTTCTGTGCCGTCGAGGGACAACCCGAACCGGACGTTCCCTTTACCCAGTCACGACCATAAGTCGGGGTACCAAGCTGGACCTTTGATGGCGGTAAGACGCTGACGGCGTACGCAGCAACCTTCTCGACCCAGGACAGCGGGCCGCCAATCGGTCCCGGAGTACTCCACGAGTAGTCGTACGCCATGATGCGCAGTTTGTCGATGTACGGCTCGATTCCAGCCCAGTCGTACACCCAGTAGTTATTGCCGGCCACACCCATCGGAGGCACCGACACCGCGAGTTGTTTACCGCGCGCGTGCAGCTGCGAGCCGAGAGCGGCGACAAATGCCACCCATGCAGGACGGGTGGCGTCCCACGTCGACTGCCCATCGCTGAAAGCAAACTTCTCGAAGTCGAGGTCAATACCGTCATAGCCGTTGGCGGTCACCAGATTCACGATCTGGGATACGAAGGCAGCTCGTTTGGTGGTGCTCTTCATGACCGAACTCAGGTGACCAGCGCCCGTGCCGTCTGTAATGGAGGGCAGGATCGCGACACCCCGCCCCCGCAGCGTCGCCAGATTTGAAGCCCGCGACCCCGAACTCAGCGAGTTGTTCTGGATTGTGACGCGCGAGGGAGTCGATGTGCTCTTGGCGGCGTTGTGCCAGAACGGCGAGATGTCATTGAATAGGTCCGCATTTGCGACAAAAGCATCCACTGATGAAGCAGTCGTCCAGTAAGGCAGCCAGCCACTCATCATCCGCTTCGGGACACCACCCGAGCTCGGAACAACCGCACCCGCAGGCGAGGCAGCAGGCAACGCAACAAGTCCAACGGAACACGCAAGAATCGCAGTGCCAACAATCCGCAGGATTCGGGCGCGATGACGGCGCGGCGTCACTGCCCGCGTCGTGTCAGTCGTTCCCATTCAAGCCTCCCGGCAAGATCCATCCCTATTGGCTATCGGCAACGTTACGTCACCACTTTGCGCCGATCCGCGTCGAGATGACAGGTATTTGTCGAAAATTTGACCAAACCGAAATCGGAATGCCCGTTGCGGCGGACTCGGGCAGTTAACGTGCCAGGCATGACTTTGCGTCGCTATTCCCTCCCCGTGGTCGCCGGTCTTGCTGTTTGTGTCGCGGCTACAACGCTGAGCGCTCCGGCCGCGATGGCCGCGAAGGACCCCGAATCCTCCGTCTCGCAGCGGCTAATCACCAACGGCGAAGCCGCGATGCGCACCGGTTCGGTAGTCAGTCAGCCAAGCCAAAAGGCACTCGTCGATTCCGCCTCAGCCAATGCCCGAATCTCACAGCTCGTCCCGGCGCGATCCATCACGAAGGCCTTCCGCAAGGCCGTGGGGTCGAACTACGCAGGGCGGATCATCGACATCGACACGGGCGCCGAACTGTGGTCGCGGCGCTCAACAACCGGCCTACTGCCAGCCTCCAACATGAAGATCGTGACTGCAGTCAGCGCGCTGAAGACCCTGGGACCCGACAAGACGTTCACCACTCGGGTCGTGTCACTTGGCAAGGGAAAGGTGGCCATCATCGGTGGCGGCGACGCCACGCTGTCGCGAACGGGCCTGGCAAAGCTCGCGCAAAGCGCGGCGGCGGTCATCAATTCCCGACCCGACCTGCTGCCCGATGTGACGACGCCCGCGCCCTACCGACCAGCCACGTGCATCCGAAAAGGCAAGCGCGTCAAGTCCACCAAGAAGAAGCCATGCAAGCTTGTGCGTCCGGGCCCGCGTCGGGCGGTATCGGTCTTCGTCGATGACTCCCTATACCCCGCACCACGCCGACCATCCGGTTGGCGTGGGGGCTACGAACCGACGGTTGTCCGCCCGGTGCGCCCGCTGGGTATCGACGGCGACTACTCCATGGATTCGTCGGCGAATGCCGCTGGGTACTTTGGTTCGGCGCTGAAGTCATACGGCCTTACTGGCACCTTCGCCGGTCGCGCCAGTGGAGCCGGTGCCGAACAACTTGGCACTTACTCCGGGAGCACGCTCGCCGACCAGGTCAAGTACATGCTTCAGGTCAGCGAAAACAACATCGCTGAAATGTTATTCCGCAATGTTGCGGTTGCGAAGGGCTACGTACCGAACTGGACGAACAGTTCGCGTGCCGCAACTGAGGTCCTAGGTTCATTGGGCATCCCCTTGTCATCGGTCTCCCTGACCAGTGGCAGCGGAGTGAGCCGAAATGACCGGCTGACGCCAGTTGCGCTGACCACGATCTTGCAGCGGGTCGCTGATGCCACTACCTACCCCGAACTAGCGCCGGTCTACTGGGGGCAAGGAATGCCGCTCGCCGGAATCTCAGGAACGCTTTCCGCAGGCGCCGGGCGGTTCACTACGAACCCCACCAAATGTGCGCGCGGCCTGCTGCGTGCCAAGACCGGAACTTTGTTCGACACCATCGGACTCTCAGGGCTCGCGGTGGGTAAGGACGGGCGACTGAAGGCGTTCTCTTACCTAGTGAACTCGCGGCCACAGAAGGTGTCACCGTTGACCACTCGTCGAAACGTCGACAAACTCGCGGCAACCGTCACCGGCTGCTACTAGACCGACAGCAAGCCAAGGCAGGTCCTCGTCTGACACGCTAATCCGTTGTGAGCCCTGTCGAACACGAAATACCCGTCGTCGACAGCGATCCACACCTCACCTGGCGCGTTCTACTCGTTGTCCCGGTCGTGGTTGGAGCGATCACTGGCGCGCTCGTCGGACTCTTAGTTCGGGTCATCGAGGACTTCCTTCTTGACCGTGTTGTCCTCGGCCTGCCTGGTTTGTGGTTCGCGATTCCATGCATCGGAGTCTTCGTTCTCACCCGGTTCGCACTGGTCAAAGTTGCAGGCACCACGAAACCGGGAACAGCGGAGTTGTATCCGTACTACTACCACCATCCCGACGAGCGCTACCCGGTTAACCAGGCGCCTGGCCGGATTCTGTCCGGGGCAACAACCGTGGGCCTTGGCGGCTCTCAAGGCCTTGAATCGCAGTCTGTCCTGATTGGCAGCAGCATCGGGATTCTGCTTCGCAGAATCTTTCGGAAGCGGCTGAGTTACCTGGCGCGGCCCGAAGGCAGGAATCTGTTGCTCGTGTGTGGCGCAGCCGCCGGAATCGCGACGGTGTTCTCCTCACCAGTTCTTGGCGCGTTCTACGGACTCGAAATGCCGTTTCGCAATCGGCTCGATGCGCGCCGACTTGTGCCCGCCGTACTCGCTGCCGGTGCATCTTTTGCTGCTGCGAGTCTGACGCACAATGCACGTTCTTTGATGACCTACGAACCTCACGAAATCGGCGTCAAGGAAGCGATCGGAGTGCTGATCGTCGGTGCGTTGTGCGGGGGTGGCGCACGCGGTTTCGTGTGGGTGATGAGCCGGACCCGTGACTTCAAGAACGGGCCTTCGCCATGGCTACGAGCCAGCGTGGCGGGTGTCGTTCTCAGCCTGCTGGCAATGACCGCCTGGACGATCACGGGTGCAGCAATCACAGCTGGGCCGGGCTATGTCGCAAGTAACTGGGCGTTGCCGCCTATCGGAGAATCCCCCGCCATCCTGCTGCTACTCGCAGCGCTGATCATCCGACTCGCCTCAGTCCTGCTGAGTGTTGCAGCCGGCGGCGGTGGCGGTGTCTTCACGTCGATGGCCGTTAACGGAATCCTGCTCGGAACTCTTGTCGCGGGCCTGCTCGGGCTCGAGAATCCAACGTTGCTGGCACTCGCTGGAGCCTGCGCGTTCCTCGGCGCGGGCTACCGGCTGCCACTGGCAACAGCAGGGCTTCTCGCTGAGATCTCGGGCAGCGCGATGCCGATCGCACTTGGAATCATCGCGATCGGCATCGCCATGGTGTGCATGGGATCAACCTCTGCCTCACCGACCCAAACGGATGCCCGCAGCGTGTAAGCGCTTCCGTCCTACGGAGCCATTGAGTAGGCGCCGTCATACGACAGCACCTCAGCAACAAACGTTGCCTCCGATTCGGCATCAACCACTGGATGTTTGATCAAAGCAAGCGCCTTGTCGCGCTGGGCCTCGGTCGCCGCGGGCTGCGAACTCAACGACAGCGCGTACTGGCTGAAGTCCTTCACAAAGACGGCGAAAATCCGATCGATGTGGGCCGGCGTCAAATCGCTGCAATCCGACACACTCGATTCGCGCTTACCTCCAGGCTCGCCATCGATGGCCAAGGCTGCCGATTCACAAACAAGTTGCGCGTACACAACCTGCGTGAACAACTGGCCAATATCCAAGAGGAAGTCCAGGTCCGCGGACTGCTCCTTGCTCGGTGGATTCGTCGCAACCAAGTCGCCTAATGCATGCATCTGCTCGATGAAGGTCGCGACGTTGGGCAAGGTTGCGAACCGCGCAAATGCCGGGCGGGGATCATGGAACGGAATCTTCGACAGACCACTGGCCGACCCTTGAGCGAACAGGTAGTCATCGTCCGCGGCTTCGTTGCGGGCAGGCACGGGCGCGTACTGCTCGCCTTGCCCGATGGCTGCGGTCAAGTACTGCGGCAGGAACTTCAAAGCAAGCGCCAGGTTGACGTGGACGGTTCCTTCGAGCTTTGGCAGCGCCCGAATGTGGCTGACCGCCTGCTCAAAGTAGGTGTCCTTCTCGAAGCCCCGAGCAGCAATGACGTCCCACAGCAGGTCGATGACACGTTCACCTTCCATCGACACCTTCATCTTCGTGATCGGATTGAAGAGCAGGTACCGGCGGTCATCAGGTGACGCACTGCGGAAGTAGTCAGCAGATCGAACGGCGTACAACTTCATCGCGATCAACCGGGCGTAGGCGTCAGCCAGCATTCGACGAACGTGCGGGAACTCCGTGACAGCCTTGCCGTACAAGATCCGATTGTTGGCGTGGGCAACTGCCTCGTAGAAGGCGTGTTCGCTGATTCCGATACTGGCCCAGCCGAGGTTGACCTTGCCGACGTTGATCGTTGCCAGCGCCGCATCCCACGCAGCCTTGCCGGTATGCAGGATGTCTTCTGATGCAACGGGGTACTTATCGAGTCGGAATGCTGAAACGTACATCGAACCGTGGACAACATTTTTCTGCAGCGAATACGCGGCATGCTGCGTATCGACCAGGAAGAAGACGTACTCCCCGGGGCGCTCCGGATCGTCATCAGCGAACTTCCCGAACACGCTCAGACGTCCGGCCACGTTGCCATTGCCGATGTAGTACTTGGGCCCAGTCGCGTACCAGCCACCCTTGCCATCTGACTCAAGAATCATGTCCGTCGAGTAGATGTCTGCACCATGCGTCTGCTCGGACAATCCGAACCCGAAGAGTGCGCCGTCAGCGAGCAATTCACCAACAAGCTTCTTCGCGTCGTCGTTGTCGCTCGTCCAAACCGGTCCGAGCCCGAGGACGCTGACCTGCCAGGCGTACCAATGGTCGAGCGAATAGAAACCCAGGATTTCGTTCAGTTCGTTGATGCGCGCTGTGTCCCAGCGGGTCTGCGGGGAACCGTCGAGGAGATCTCCGACCGCAGCAGGCGTTGCCACCCCAGCGAAGATCCCTTCACGGGCAATGAAGTCAACAAAGTCCGTGTACCACTCTGCAGCGTGATACTCCGACTTCAACGTCGCCTTGCCCTTGTTCTCGAAGAACTTGACGAGAGCCTGCATCTGCTTGCGCGACTCTTCGTCAAGGTAGGTCGGGTCGTAGTTGGATGGGTTGAACAAGAGGCTTGCCACGATCGACTCCTCGCCGAAGACGGTGCTGCGTTCTGTGGGCTGCGCAGCTATATGTCGATTCCATCAGCATCACGTCGCCAGGACAATGACTGCGTCAGGAATTCATTCCCGAAACAAGGGTAACTACAAATAATTGAAAATTGAACTATGGGGTCCAACTGGAAGGAATTCCCACTCGGAGGAGCATCCCCGGCACACCCGCGAGTAACGCGCGTTACGAAGCCTTCGACGCCGAAGTTGGCGCTGCCGCCTTCTTCGGTGTCGGGCGCTTGATAGACGCCGGCGTTGGGGTCACCTTCGGGGTGGGCTTCTTGGCGGGCTCATCCGTGGTGGCCTGCGGACCGCTGGCCTGCGCCGACGCTTCCTTGGCGGGTGGCACTACTACTTCTTCAATAGTCTCTGCCGCGACGTACGCGCTCTCCGACGTCGTCACTGCCGCCTTGTCAGCGGCCTCAGCCGTGCGTGCTGCTGCCTGTTCGGCCGCTTCGGCCAATTCTGCTGCTGCGTCAGCGGTCTTGCGCGCCGCGAGATCGGCAGCATGACTGGCTGTGCGTGCTGCGGCGTCGGCAACTTCACCTGCAGTTGCGGCTGCAGCGGTTGCCTTTTCAGCCGTCTTGGCGACCGTAACTGCGGCACTCTCCGCGACGTCCGCAGTCCGCGCAGCGGTTGATGCGGCCACTGCCGAAACACCGTCCGCAGCACCTTCGACTACCCGCGACACCTTGGGTGCGGCTTGGGTTCGCCGGTATGCGATGTATCCCGCGGCGGATGCGGCAACTGCTGTCAAGGCCATCAGCGACTTCTTCATACGTCGTTCCTACCCTGCGATCGACAATTTCGCTAGGGCTTTGCGGGGATTCATTCCCACGGGTGGCCAATCAGACAGCTACGTTCTCAGCCTGCTTCTTCAATGAGCGAACCCGGAATGACGCAATGATTTCGAAGATTCCGAGGACAACGAGCCAGATTCCAACAACCAATGTGAGAACCGTCAGCGATGCGATTGGCCAAATCAGCACAACACCACCGGCGATGATTCCGAGAATTCCGAGGAAGATCACAACACCGCCGCCCTGGTCACTAGCGCCGACCGCGATCTGAACGATGCCGCGCATGATCCACCAGATTCCGATGAAGAGCGTCAGCAAGGCGATCCGGTCCTCAGCGCTGTCGAGGCAGATCAGACCCAACACGATTCCGATAACGCCGGTAATTGCGTTCAGCACGCGACTGATCGTTTCAAGCTGTTTGTCGAATGCCTGCGCGAGCTGAATAACACCGCTGACCAACAGCCAGATTCCAAAGATGATGGCAGCGACGTTGACCGCAGTGAAAGGGCGAACGAGAACGACCACACCAACAATCAGGCTGATGATTCCGAGCAGCAACACAACCCACCAAGCGCGCCCGATGCGGTCCAACAGCGCCTTCTGCTCGGCCGGTGAGATCGAAGTGTCTTCGACGACCACGGTCGCGCCTTCTGGCTGACTGGGAGTTGTCACAACTGTCTCCATCCATCGACTGCGAGCTAGGCGGGAACTTCAATGCCCGTGGGACTGCACCAATCCCGAATGGATCTCAGCAGATATGCCCCTGCCGGGGGCCCCGCGACACGCACGAGAGTCCCGGGTTCTTCCCTGCAATCCGTTGACTAATCGCCGTCCGAGCCGCCACCTGGCGGCAAACCGTCGTAGATCGCCTTGCAGTCCGGACAGATGGGGAACTTGTTCGGATCGCGGCCGGGCACCCACACCTTGCCGCACAGTGCGATCACCGGCTCGCCAGTCATCGCACTCTCCAGCACCTTCTCCTTACGGACGTAGTGCGCGAACCGATCATGGTCACCGTCGTCGGTGAACTCACTAGTGCGCTCGTCGATCAGCGTGTCCGTGCCGAGTCCAGGGGAATCTAGCGGTGCCAAAGTGGGAGTTGGGTCGCTCATAGCGGGGAGTTTAGGGCCGAATTCCGCTTGTGCACCAGCGGCACTCGCAGGGGCCGCTGACGTATTGCTGTTACGCAGGGCTATCTCTTAACAATTCCAGCGGGCAAGTGGGTGAACACTGATCCGAACGCAGAGGGTAGTTGCCTAGTGGTCTGCCTCACAGAAAGACCGCCAACCGATTGGGCGCGTCGTTCCAAGCCGATATTCACGCAGAGTGGTATTCCCAGGCTTTTCCTCCGGTTTTCCCCATTGTTTCCACAACTTGTGGACAGATGACTGTTACCCGCTGCACAATCGCACCTGAACGGTCGATGCCTAAATCAGCCGTTTGTATGACCTCAATTCCTCTCACGCTAAGTAGTGTCTTTCTCACGCGGTGTGCCGACTCGGTTACACAGCGGGAGCAAGACAGCAGTCCGGTCGGTTCAATCCGAATCGACGCAGAGTAGTTATCTCGGCCCTCGACAGGAGGCACGAATGCCACAGCAGCCGTTGTCGCAGGTTCCAGCTGATGCCACATGGGAATGGCAAGAGCAAGGAGCCTGTCGGGAAGCAGATCCCGAGCTGTTCTTCCACCCACAGAACGAGCGGGGGCTCGCTCGACTCCGACGTGACCGTGCTGCCAAGGCAGTGTGTGCTCGTTGCGATGTCCGCATTGAATGCGCGGACTACTCAATCCGATCCCGCGAGCCATATGGCGTCTGGGGCGGACTCACCGAAGAAGAACGCGAGCGCATCTACGTACGTATTGCACTCGCACAGTTCCCGCGGCAGCGCGGAGAAGGCGCAGTAGCAGCCGCCGAGGAGATCGCAAATGCGGTGTCGGCGACGTCTCTGGGAGTTGTTTCCTAACTCCCCCATATTCAGCCGGTGGCCTTCAGCGTGATAGCACGTTGGAGGCCACTTGCTTGTCCTACACCCGACTAGAGACCCTGAGCTGATCGGATCTGGTCGAGGATCTTGGCCATGATCGTGGTGGCGTCGTAATCCTTCGGCGTGAAGACGGCCGCAACCCCGTGTGAAAGAAGTTCAGCGGCGTCGGCCTCCGGGATGATCCCGCCGACAACAACAGGCACGTCGTCGAGGCCCGCATCCTGCAGGCCCTTCACCACATCGGGAACAAGTTCCATGTGCGAGCCGGACAGAATCGACAGGCCCACACAATGGACGTCTTCCTCAATTGCCGCCGCCACGATCTGTGCCGGTGTGAGTCGAATTCCCTGGTAGATCACTTCGAAGCCACAGTCGCGTGCACGCACGGCGATCTGTTCGGCACCATTCGAGTGTCCATCGAGACCTGGCTTGCCGACTAGTAGACGAACCCGACCGCCGAGCTGTTCACCAGTCTCCTTGACCGCCTGACGGACCTTCGCGAGTTCTTCGCCGGCTTCGGCAACGCCAACCACACCAGCGACTCCGGTGGGTGCGCGGTACTCGCCGAATACCTCCCGCAGTGCCCCAGCCCATTCGCCAGTGGTTACGCCGACACGGGCACACGCAAGTGATGCGGCCATCAGGTTCTCGTCAGTCTTCGCGGCATCGCGAAGTGCGCTCAACGCGGCATCAACTGCTTCGTTATCGCGACCCTCGCGCCAGAGCTTGATCGACGCGATCTGGTCCGCTTCGACCGCTGCGTCCACGGTCATGATCGCGGTTTCGAGATCGGAGAGCAGTGGGTTCTCTTCAGTCGTGGTGAACCTGTTGAGACCGACAACGATGTCCTCGCCAGCCTCGATGTGGGCGCGACGTTCCGCATGTGAGGACACGAGTTGCTGCTTCATGTAGCCGGATTCGACTGCAGCGACCGCTCCCCCCATGGCCTGCACACGGTCGATTTCTTCACGCGAAGCCTCGACCAACTCAGCGACCTTCGACTCAATCACCTTCGAACCTTCGAAGATGTCTTCGTACTCGAGCAGATCGGACTCGAACGCCAACACCTGCTGGATCCGCAACGACCACTGCTGGTCCCAGGGACGCGGAAGGCCAAGGGCCTCATTCCAGGCGGGCAACTGAACAGCGCGCGCACGAGCATCCTTCGACAGCGTGACGGCGAGCATCTCAAGCACGATCCGCTGAACGTTGTTCTCTGGCTGCGCTTCCGTCAGGCCCAGCGAGTTGACCTGAACGCCGTAACGGAACCGGCGCTGCTTCGGATCAGTCACGCCGTAACGCTCGAGGGTGAGCTCGTCCCACAACTGGACGAACGCACGCATCTTGCACATTTCTTCAACAAACCGGACTCCGGCGTTCACGAAGAACGAGATCCGAGCGACCACTTCGCCGAAACGATCAGCCGGGACCTGGCCGGAGTCTCGAACCGCATCAAGCACCGCAATTGCTGTGCTCATGGCGTAGGCGATTTCCTGAACCGGCGTAGCACCGGCCTCTTGCAGGTGATAGCTGCAGATGTTGATGGGATTCCACTTCGGAATCGTGTTGACCGTGTAGGCAACCATGTCGGTGATCAGGCGCAACGATGGACCGGGTGGGAACACGTAGGTGCCACGCGACAAGTACTCCTTGATGATGTCGTTCTGCGTGGTGCCCTGGAGCTGATCAGGAGTTGCCCCTTGCTCTTCGGCAACCGTTTGATACAGCGACAACAGCCACATGGCGGTGGCGTTGATCGTCATCGCGGTGTTCATCTCACCGAGCGGGATACCGTCGAAGAGTTCACGCATGTGACCGAGGTGCGCCACTGGCACGCCCACCTTGCCGACCTCGCCGCGGGCAAGATCGCTGTCGGGGTCGTACCCGGTCTGAGTTGGCAGGTCGAACGCAACCGATAGACCTGTCTGACCCTTGGCCAGGTTGGTCCGGTAAAGCTTGTTCGATTCGACTGCGGACGAGTGGCCCGCATAGGTCCGCATGAGCCACGGACGATCTTTCGAATGACGAGCTGGAGTCTGCGATCCCTTATCTGCCATGGGATTCAGGGTAGACGGTGAGGCAGATCACCTAGCCACCTGCGTCGACTACTCGTAGTCGTAGAAGCCCTTACCCGCCTTGCGACCGAGCTCACCAGCAGCCACCATCCGGCGGATCAACTCCGGCGGAGACCAGGCCTCGTTCTGGGTGTCGGCGTACACATTTGCTGATGCATTGGTCAAGATGTCCAGGCCAGTGAGATCGGCCGTCTGCAGTGGACCCATCGGGTGACCGAACGCATAGCGGCACGCAGTGTCGACGTCCTCCGCCGACATGATGCCGGTCTCCACGAGTCGGACGGCCTCCATGCACAGCAGAGTGATCAGTCGCGTCGTCACGAAACCTGCAACATCGCGATTCACAACCACGACGGTCTTTCCGACGTTTTCGGCGAAGACTCGAGCACGCTCGAGTGACTCGTCCGAGGTCTTGTAGCCGCGAACCAGTTCGCACAGCTTCATCATCGGCACGGGCGAGAAGAAGTGCGTTCCGACGACCGATTCCGGCCGCTCGGTCACGGCGGCAATCGTGGTAATCGGAATCGCCGATGTGTTCGTCGCCAGCAAGGCATCCGGCTTACAGATGCGGTCTAGCTCGGTGAATAGTTCCTTCTTGACGTCAACATTTTCGAAGATCGCCTCCACAACAATGTCGGCTTCTGCGGCCGCCCCGAGGTCCGTGGTCGTGGTGATGCGGTCCAGCGCTGCGTCCACATCGCTGTCACTGATGGCGCCCTTTTCGGCGAATTTCCGCAGCGACTTCTCGATTCCAGCGACTCCGCGCGCGAGCGCTTCATCGGTGACGTCGCGCAAGATGACGTCGTATCCGCCAACCGCCGAAACCTGCGCGATACCGGAACCCATGAGACCTGCACCAATGATTGCAATCCGTTCAGCCATGAGTGGCAGCCTAAATTGCGCCGTACGAGGACCATCCTGCGGGGGCGCGCGGGGTCAGCTCGCCAACAGCTGCGCCGAACCCGGCTCAGGCGTCGATTCGGCGGATGTCCCCACCGAGACCTGTCAGGTCTTCAACGAAGTTCGCATATCCACGGTCAATATGAGTGACGTCAAAGACGGTAGTGACGCCCTCGGCGACGAGCCCCGCCAACACCAGACCCGCACCTGCGCGTACATCCGTGGCTTCAACGGGTGCGCCGGACAGGCCTTCACAACCTCGAACCAGAGCGTGATGACCATCAGTACGGACGTCCGCCCCGAGCCGGCGCAACTCCTGCACGAAGCGGAAGCGGGCCTCAAACAAGTTCTCAGTCACCATCGCCGCACCTGACGCGATCGAATTGAGGGCGATGAACTGCGGCTGCAGGTCTGTTGGGAAACCTGGGTAGGGCAAGGTGACGACATCAACAGCCTTCGGGCGGTCTTCCATCATGACGCGGAAGCCGTCACTGCCGACGTCGATGTGCGCACCGGCCGTCACCAGTTTGTCCAGCGCGATCTCAAGATCGCCCGCACGTGCGTTCGCAATCATCACGTCGCCTTGGGTGATGGCCGCAGCGACTGCCCAGGTCCCGGCAACGATCCGGTCAGGCACGGTCGCGTGGGTTGTCGGCTGCAACCGATCCACACCATGAATTTCCAAAGTGGCCGAGCCAATGCCGCCGATCTGCGCACCCATCGCAACCAGCATGTTGCACAGATCAACGATTTCGGGCTCGCGCGGAGCGTTGTCGATGACGGTGGTCCCCTTCGCCAAGACCGAAGCCGTCAGCAGGTTCTCCGTCGCCCCGATACTCGGGAAGTCCAGCCAAATCGAGGCCCCCTGCATGCGATCGTGAGCGGTCGCGATCAGGTAGCCATGTTCGTTGTGGACTTCGACACCGAGTCGATTGAGTCCAGAGATGTGCAGGTCGAGCCCACGTGATCCGATCGCATCCCCACCCGGCACTGCCACTTCTGCTCTGTTGCAGCGCGCCACCAATGGTCCAAGAACGCAGATCGACGCACGCATTCGCCGGACGAGGTCATAGTCGGCTTGATGGTGCAACTGCTCGGGAACATCAATCCGCAAAGTTGCCGTCACTAGGTCGTGGTCCACTTCGCAGCCGAGCCGACGCAGCAGTTCGGCCATGACTGACACATCCAGAATTTCGGGAACCGCAATGATCGTTGTAGTCCCCGGGGCCAGCAAGGCTGCGGCCATCAACTTGAGCACGCTGTTCTTGGCTCCCGTTACCGAAACAGTGCCTAACAGCCGATTCCCGCCTGTGACCTCGAACGCTTCCACAAGCGGCGAGGATACGCCCATTTCGCGGCGAGGCTACGCTGATTGGATGGTGAACCTCACGCGGATCTACACGCGAACCGGCGATGACGGCACAACTGCGCTCGGTGACTTCTCCAGAACCCGGAAAACGGACCCCAGACTGATCGCCTACGCCGACGTCGACGAGGCAAACTCGGCGATCGGCGTCGCCGTCACGCTGGGCGATCTGCCAACAGATGTTGTCACCACACTCACCCGAATCCAACATGACCTGTTCGATGTCGGGGCGGATTTGTGCACTCCCCTCGCAACGGGTGATTCAACAGACGGGGCAACCCAAACAACTGCACTGCGCGTTGAACCCGACTACATCGAACGCCTTGAAGTTGCCTGCGATCACTACAACGCGTCGCTTGAACCTCTGCGAAGCTTCGTCTTGCCCGGCGGGACCGCGGGGGCAGCGTTACTTCACGTTGCCCGCACGACCACACGGCGCGCGGAGCGCTCGGCCTGGGCTGCGCTCGATGAGTATCCGGAAACGGTGAGCCCGCTGCCCGCCAAATATCTCAATCGATTGTCGGACTTGCTCTTCATCCTCAGCCGTTACGCCAACCTCGAGGTTGGCGACGTGTTGTGGGTGCCGGGGAGCAGTCGCGAGGATTCCTAGACCTTCGCCCTGTTCGACTCGAGCTTCTTCACCTTGCTGAAGACGTAAACGGTTCCGCCGCCAACCTTCAGGCCCTTGCGCGACCAGTTCCCATGCTTGCTGCTCGTGGTGGTTGCGATCTTCGTTGTCTTTCCGTTCTTGCGCTTGTAGACCGTCACGGTCTGCTTGCCCTTGTACGTCTTGCCGCTGAGATCCACCATGCGCTTTGATCCGCTGCCTTTAACCTTCGTGACGTTGGTCGATACTCCGAGAACCTTCAGTCCCGTAGCCCCGGAATCGCCAATGTAGGCGCCGTTGTTGAACTTCGCGTTTATCAGATTCGTTCCGACCATGAGCGCACCCGAGCAACTGCCCGATCCGTTGCTGACGTTAGCGACACACAGCGTTGAGACCTGATTCAGCGGATTCGTGACAGTCAGCGTCACCGGACCCGTGAGCGGTACGCCGTCGAACGTTGCCACGCTGACCCGGTAGGTGCTGCTGCGATTCCCAACTGGATTGCTCGGCATCGTCAGGACTGTGTTCGCCGGCCCGATCTTGGTGGTCACCGACTTGACGCCACCGTTTCCAACTCCGGACGTGTTGGTTGCTTGCAGTTGGTAGTAGTACGTCGTGTTGGCTGACAGACCCGTAATCGTGGAGGTCACCGAACGGGTCGTTGCAGTGCCATCCGGCCAGCTGCCTGGGCTCACCGAGGCCGTCTGGCCGCCGCCTCCTTCCACAACTGCCTGCGAGGTTGAGTACCGCATGACCGCGGTGGTGGCAACGTCGTTCGGGTTCACCGTGCCTTGAACGGAAACTTCGTCGTCCTGGGTGAGGATGGCGATTGGGTTGCCCGTCGTAACTTGCGGTTCACCGCCGATAGCAAACGACTGCTCAGTACCGGTCACATTGCCTTGTCCGCTGCTCACCGCAGCGCAGTAGTAGTAGGTGGTCCCATACGCCAAGCCGGAAAGATTCGCCGAGAAGGCGAGGGTCCCGGAAACCTTGGAGGCAGGGGTGGCATCCACATGAGTTCCCTGCCGATTACATGCCTGTCCAGATGTTGTGGAGTAGAAGAACTCTGCATCGCTGACGGCAGCGTTGTTGGTCGTGGCGGTGCCATTGAGGGTTGCTCGTCCAGCGTTGATCGCTGTCGCAGCACCAGTGGTCACCGTGGGAAGACCCATCGGCGTGATCGTCACTGACCCATTGCCTGCCTGAGCGCCGGTGTCGAACGTGACGTTTGTGGCCGAGCCGGTCGCGTAGCTGGATCCGCCACCACCAGGCCCGCCGTATCCGTGCGACAGGACTCCGGTCCCGCGTCCGGCGCCACCGCCACCGCCACCAAAGTAGCCGCCGCCTCCGCCGGCACCCGCGCGCTCATTCGCCGCGTAGTCGCCACCATTACCACCGAGTCCGGAGGCACCAGCGGTTCCGCTCGTTCCGTCGCTGCCTGTCACTGCCCCGCCAGCACCACCAGCAGATTGTGTTCCACCCTTGCCCGGCGAGCCATATCCGTAGGCGAGGATGCCATCAATGCCATCGGTGCCCGCCGGAGCGCCACCCTTTCCACCTGACTGGTCGCCTCCGCCGCCACCACCACCGGCGACGAACTTACGGTCACCAAGGGCACTGCCGCCGATGCGGATGTCAGACGCACCGCCGCCGCCGAAGTGATTCGTCCCCGTCGTCAAGCCTGAACCCGGGGCACCGCCGCCGTTCGATCCACCTGCCGAGTCGGAACCCTGCCCGCCAACGTTGACAACAATCGAGTCGCCTCCGGTAACTGGGAGCAGTGCAGCGACCGATCCGCCCTTGCCGCCCTTGTCGCCACCACCTTGTGCGCCCTTGATCTCCACACGCACAGTTGTTGCCCAAGAAGGCAACGTGTAGGTGTCGGTGCCCGGGGTCGTCTTCACGTACGGGGCCACATCAGCACTCGCCGGTGTCAGCGGAGCAATGAGGCCGATGCCCAGCCCAAGGACTACAGCACCAGCCGTGGGCAGCGCGACACGGCGCAACAGGTTTGGAGACAGGGACACGGCGCGTCCTCACACATCGACGGAAAGGTCACAGCCACCGTAAATCTGTGAGCGCGAGGACGCATTTCCTACATCCGAAACCGCGTTGTCTTCACCCGATCGGCGCATGCCGACAGCTGAGCTGCCCGCACGTTCGTTCGACTAGCGCTTCACAACCTTGAGGCGCGATTCAGCTCGAGCGATAGCAGCGATCTTGCCTGGGCCCTCATCGCTTGCCTGAGCTTCCGCAAGCAGATCTTCGGCCTGCTTGACATTAATCTCGTCGGCAAGTTCTGCGGACTCAGCGAGGATGATGACCTTACCGGCGTCCACAACTGCAAAGCCGGTGTGGACAGCGGCGTGGAGATCTCCACCCTCAGGCTGACGGATCAAAATCGGCCCGTCCTTGAGCATCGCAAGCATCGGTGAGTGGCCAGGCATAACCCCGACCTCACCGTCATGCGTCTCGAAGGAAACAAGGGTCGCCTGGCCAGTCCAGACCTCACGGTCTGTCGCGACCAGTTGAACCTCGAACGGATCGGCCATGACTACTTGCCTGCCAACTTCGCTGCGTTGCGTTCGAGGTCTTCGATACCGCCACACATGAAGAACGCCTGCTCTGGCAGATGATCGTATTCGCCATCACACAGCGCCTTGAACGCTGCGACCGTCTCGGTAACCGGGACGAACGAGCCTGGCTGGCCGGTGAATGCCTCAGCAACGAACATGTTCTGCGACAGGAAGCGCTCAATGCGGCGCGCACGGTTAACGATGATCTTGTCTTCTTCAGAAAGTTCATCGATACCGAGGATCGCAATGATGTTCTCGAGGTCCTTGTAACGCTGCAGGATCTCCTTCGTGCGCGCTGCTACGGCGTAGTGCTCTTCACCGATGTACTGCGCATCAAGCAACCGCGACGTCGAGTCCAGGGGGTCAACAGCGGGGTAGATGCCCTTTTCGGTGATTGGCCGCGACAGCGTGGTCGTCGCATCCAAGTGCGCGAAGGTCGTGGCAGGTGCGGGGTCAGTCAAGTCATCAGCAGGGACGTAGATCGCCTGCAGTGACGTAATCGAGTGACCGCGAGTTGAAGTAATCCGCTCCTGCAGCATGCCCATCTCGTCAGCCAATGTTGGCTGGTAGCCGACTGCCGATGGCATCCGACCGAGCAGGGTCGAGACCTCAGAACCTGCCTGAGTGAAGCGGAAGACGTTGTCAACGAACAGCAGCACGTCCTGCTTCTGAACGTCGCGGAAGTACTCCGCCATCGTCAGTGCGGTCAGTGCAACGCGAAGACGCGTGCCCGGCGGCTCATCCATCTGACCGAATACAAGTGCGGTCTTGTCGATGACGCCTGACTCGGTCATTTCCAGGAAGAGGTCGTTGCCCTCACGAGTGCGCTCACCAACACCGGCGAACACGGACACACCACCGAAGTTCTCAGAAACTCGGTAGATCATTTCCTGGATCAGAACGGTCTTTCCGACACCAGCACCACCGAACAGACCGATCTTTCCACCCTTGACGTACGGCGTCAGAAGGTCGATGACCTTAATGCCGGTCTCGAAGACCTCTGTCTTCGCCTCAAGCTGGTCGAAAGCGGGTGGTTGACGGTGAATGGGCCAGCGCTCCGTGATGTCCAGCGATGCCGCCGGTACATCGAGCGGAACACCCAAGGTGTTCCACACGTGACCCTTGGTGACGTCACCAACAGGCACCTCGATGGCGTTTCCAGTGTCGATGACTTCGGCGCCACGTGTCAGACCGTCGGTCGGCTGCATCGAGATCGCGCGAACCATGTTGTCACCGATGTGCAGTGCAACTTCGAGGGTAAGCAGCCGCGATTCGGGCTCCCCTTCAGTGTCGTCTGCATCGCCAAACGTGACTGTGGTGTGTAGCGCGTTGAAAATCTCGGGCATCGCCTCGGCCGGGAACTCGACGTCAACGACCGGGCCGGTCACACGAGCAACACGGCCTACTCCAACGGTGGTTTCCGCAGTAGCGGTCATCTTCTAACTCACTTCCCTTAGTTGGCGGATGACAGCGCGTCGGCTCCACCGACGATTTCGCTGATTTCCTGGGTGATCTCGGCCTGGCGGGCCTGGTTGGCTTGACGGGTGTAGCGCTTGATGAGGTCTTCGGCATTGTCGGTTGCAGATTTCATTGCTCGCTGGCGAGCGGCGTGCTCGCTGGCCGCCGACTCAAGCAGCGCAACGTGCATCAGGTGTTCGATCAGGCGTGGGAGCAGCGCATCAAGGGTCGTTTCTGCATCCGGCTCAAAGTCATAAAGCGGCCAGACCGGCTTACCACCCTTGTTTTCGCCACCGTGGATTCCTTCGCCGCTGGACGTGTCGACAACTTCATCGACAACTTCCAACGGGACCACACGAATAACTCGCGCTTCCTGAACCACGCGGTTGACGAAGTGCGTGTAGACGATATGGATCTCGTCAACGCGCTCCCCTTCGGGAAGTTCCACGAAGTCGTGCAGCAGTCGCGCTGCGATCTTCTTCGCGTCGTCGTACTTCGGGTTGTCGCTGAATCCCACCCAGGACGTCTCAATTGGGCGCTCACGGAACTTGTAGAAGCTGACACCCTTGCGACCGACGATGTAGTTGACCGGAGTCAACCCACGATCGCGAAGGCGCTTTGCAAGCCGCTCGGCTTCCTTGATGGCGTTCGACGAGTAAGCGCCAGCGAGGCCTCGATCAGCCGTGATCAACACGATGGCGGCACGCTGTGGGTTCTCCACTTCGTTGACCAACGGGTGTGTCACCTTGGCGTTAGAAGCTGCCAACGTCAAAGCCTCACGCAGGGCGAGGGCATACGGCTCTGTGGCCTTCACCGCTGCCTGCGCCTTCACGATCCGCGAAGAAGCAATCAGTTCCATGGCGCGCGTGATCTTCTTAGTGGACTGTGTGTCCCTAATCCGCTGGCGGAAAATCCGCTGTTGGGCACCCATGCTCTAGTTCCTGTCCTTCGTAGCGTTAGTTAGCCGCGGACCTTGCGAGTGACCTTGCCATGCTCGATCTCTTCGTCAGGCAGGGCTTCGGCTTCGGCTTCGTGACCGAGGAGCGTTCCCTCAGACGTGGTGAACCCGCGCTTGAAGTCGGCAAGTGACGATTCAAGGAGCGTGACTGTGTCGTCAGACAAATCCTTGGTCTCACGGATCGTCGTCAGGATTTCGCTCTTGTCGCGAGCCAAGTAGTCCAGGAACTCTGCTTCGAACCGCTTGATGTCTTCAAGCGGAACGTCGTCAAGTCCACCGGAGGTTCCAGCCCAGACAGAGACAACTTCGCGTTCCATCGAAAATGGCGTGTACTGCGGCTGCTTGAGCAACTCAACCAAACGCGATCCACGCTCGAGTGCTGCCTTCGATGCCTTGTCCAAGTCCGAACCGAATGCCGCGAAGGCTTCGAGCTCACGGAACTGGGCAAGGTTAAGGCGCAAGCTTCCGGCAACCTTCTTCATTGCCTTTGGCTGTGCAGCACCACCAACACGAGAAACCGAGATACCGACGTTGATAGCCGGGCGAACACCAGAGTTAAAGAGGTCAGTCTCAAGGAAGCACTGTCCGTCTGTAATCGAGATGACGTTCGTCGGGATGTAGGCCGACACGTCGTTCGCCTTCGTCTCGATGATGGGCAAGCCCGTCATCGAACCGCCGCCCATTTCTTCTGAGAGCTTCGCGCAACGCTCGAGGAGCCGCGAGTGCAAGTAGAAGACGTCACCTGGGTACGCCTCGCGACCCGGTGGGCGACGAAGAAGCAGTGACACTGCACGGTAGGCCTCGGCCTGCTTCGACAGGTCATCAAACACAATGAGAACTGCCTGGCCGTTGTACATCCAGTGCTGCCCGATGGCGGAACCGGTGTAGGGGGCGAGGTACTTGAAGCCGGGGTTGTCCGACGCAGGGGCCGCAACAATCGTCGTGTACTCAAGTGCGCCGTTGGCCTCGAGTGCGCCACGCACAGCCGCGATGGTCGAACCCTTCTGACCGATTGCGACGTACACACACTTCACCTGCTTCGCCGGATCACCGGAGTCCCAGTTCTCCTTCTGGTTCAGGATCGTGTCGAGGGCGAGCGCCGTCTTGCCCGTCTGGCGGTCACCAATGATCAACTGGCGCTGTCCGCGGCCAATGGCTGTCATGGAGTCGACTGCTTTGAGCCCAGTCAGCATCGGTTCGGTCACGGGCTGGCGCTGTACGACGTTGGGTGCCTGAACTTCAAGGGCACGAATGTCCTCGGGTTCGATCGGTCCAAGTCCGTCGATCGGTGCACCTAGCGGGTTCACCACACGACCGAGGAAGCCGTCGCCAACTGGAACGGAGAGAACGTTGCCCGTCCGCTTGACCAGTTGACCTTCCTCAATGTGGGCGGGATCGCCGAGGAGCACGCAACCAATTTCGCGAACGTCAAGGTTCAGTGCGAGGCCTAGCAGCCCGCCCTCGAACTCAAGCAGTTCGTTGGTCATTGCCGAGTGCAGTCCTTCAACGCGGGCAATACCGTCGCCCACCTCGATGACTCGACCAACTTCTTCGCGGGCGTTCTCGGGCGAGAACGCTGCGACGTTCTGCTCGATAGCTCCACGGATTTCGTCCGGTGAGATCGTCAGCTCGGCCATGGCCTCTTCTCTTTCGTTTGTCGATCCACTTCCTCTTGCGAGGCGGTGGGGTTGCGTGGAGTTATGGGTCTGTTAGCCAGCCAGCTTGCGGCGAGCCTGTTCTAGCTTCGTTGCGGCTGTTCCGTCGATAACTTCGTCACCAACGCGAACCTCGATCCCACCAATGACAGCTGGGTCGATTTCGATATTGAGTTCAACAGCGCGCCCGTGCAAAGTCGCGAGAACTGCAGCGAGTCGCTGTTGTTGCGAATCAGTCAGTTCCACCGCGCTGCGCACCTCAGCAATGATGCGGCCACGTCGGTTTGCGGCAAGTTCGGACAAGCGTGCAACTGCGTCCTGAATGCGACGCCCGCGCAGACTTCCTGCCACGTGAGACACCAATGTGATCGTCTCGGGCGCAGCTTTGCCCTCGAGGAGCACATCAACAATCCCGGCCTTCTCTTCAGAACTCGAAGCCGGGTCAGTCAGTGCCATCTGTAGCGGTGGGTTCGCATCAATCGCGCGACCGAAGCGGAACAGTTCCTCTTCAACGCGGTCGATGTGTCCATCTACCTCTGCGCCCATCAGAATCAGCGTGACCGCTGCTTCCTCTGTGGCATCAACCATGTCGTTGTCGCTGGACCAACGTGAGGTGGCGATGTTGGTAAGAATCTCGACGGTGAGATCCGAAACCTTGCCAGAAAACAGCGTCTTGATGGTTTCGGTCTTTGTTCCCTCGCCGATTGCTGGGTCTGCCAGCATCGCGCGAAGTGAACGCTCCTCGCCGAGAAGTCCGACCACAGCGAACAGTCCGTCGCCAGCTGCCTCGAACTCGCTCTTTTCAGACGAGTCCGTGAAGCGGGCAACCAGCGATTCCTGCAACGCTGCCATTGACGTCCTGCTCGCGCCTAACATCAGGCCTTCCCGTTGCTTCCAGAGGCGGCTTCGAGTTCGCTGATGAACCGATCAACAACTCCCTGAGCGGTTGCGTTGTCGGTCAGTACTTCACCAACGATGCGTCCTGCCAGGTCAGTGGCGATCGCTCCAACATTGCGCTGCAAGTCGGATCCGGCCTTGTTCTTCTCTTGTTCGATCTGAGCCTGCGCCGAAGCGGTAACTGCGGCTGCAGCTGCCTGTGCCTCGGAACGTGCCTTCTCGATGATGTCTGCTCGCTCAGCTTGTGCAGCTGCACGAATGCCTGCTGCTTCTTCACGAGCCTTCGCGAGTTCGTCCTGGTTCTGAGCGGCAAGTCGCGCGGATTCGGCCTCAGCTTCTTCCGCCTTCTTGAGCCCGCCTTCGATGGCCTGCTCGCGCTCTTCCAAAGCCTTGCTGATCTTCGGAAGAAGGAGTTTGCCCAAGACGAAAAAGACGATGAGGAACGCGACCGTTCCAATGATCAGCTCACCGATCGGCACTGCCAATACGTTGAACTCACTACTTTCAGCGCCGCTGGCGATGAGGTCAGTCATTGATTCCTCCCCTCAAGGAGTCGAAGGGTCGGCGGTTTATTTGAAGACGAACGGCGCGACGAAGCCCAAAAGTGCAAGAGCTTCAGCGAGCGCGAAACCGATGAACATGTTCTGGCGGATAACGCCATATGCCTCCGGTTGGCGCGCGATGGCCTGAACACCGTTACCGAAGATGAGGCCGATACCGATGCCTGGGCCGATGGCCGCGAGACCATAACCGACAGCTCCCAGGTTTCCGGAAACCTCTGCGATGAGATCGAGCATGTTCGCTTTCCTTCTCTGTCGTTTCCAGCGGACTATCCGCTGGATCTGGCGTCTTTGTTAGTGCTCGTTACTGAGCGATCCTGCAATGTATGAAGCGGTCAAAAGGGTGAAGATGTACGCCTGAAGAGCCTCGATCATGAACTCGAACCCTGTCATGATCAACGTCATGATGCCGGATGCAACGGAGCCAAGCATCCCGATCACTGATGGGCTGAACAGGTAAATGGTTGCCACGATGAACACCGTGATGAGCAAGTGCCCGGCGAACATGTTGGCCATAAGACGAACGGCGAGAGTGAACGGCCGCACGATGATGTTCGACAGGAATTCGATCGGCGCAAGAATTACCAGCACCGGCTTGGGAACTCCTGGCGGGAACATCATGTTGGTGAAGAATTTGAGTGGTCCCTGATTCTTCATACCGATGAACATGTAGACGAGCCACACCATCATCGCTAGGGCAACTGGGTAGACGAACAGTGCCGTCACCGGGAATTGCGCACCCGGGAAGATACCCATGAAGTTCAGGAAGAATACGAAGAAGAAGAGTGAGAACAGGAAGGCCATGTACTTGTCTCCGGCCTTACCAATGGTCTCGCGGCTGATCTGATCGCGCACGAACAGATAGCTGAGTTCACCCATGCTCTGCCATTTACCCGGAACCAACTTGGGCTTAGCAAATGCAACAGTGAAAATGAAGATGATGAATGCGCTGACCAAGATCAGCAGGATCACCGGCTTGTTGATGCCGAACGTGATCCCGAACAAGCTGAATTCGACTAGTGGCGTGAACTCGAAGATTTCTGTGCCTGGTGCGGGAAACCCACATCCAGACATCAGGTGGCAGTCAAAGCCGCCGGAGCCCACGACGTCAACTACGTCAGCCACTGGTCACCTCTGTAGCCGTCATGCCAGTCCGACCCCTCACTGATTTCACGTCTGGTTACTTCGTTTCAGTTCATGCGTCTCTTGGTTCAACCGCGCTAGCACGAGGTACAAGCTAGCGGCCATCCCGAAGAGAATTCCACCGGCGATGAAGAGTGCTTCGTGTCCGAGCCAACGTCCGAGTAGCCACCCCACTGCTCCGTACAGAAGCATCCCGGCCAACAGTCGACCGGTGATCATCCATGCGGTTTCGTTTGGGGAGGCTGCTTTGGTGTCAGCCACGTCCTTACTCGCCATCGCGAAGCAACCTAGCAGTCTGCGAGCCGTGACGCCTCATACGGCGCGAAGTCGGAGTAATCGAGTTCAAATTCTTCCGAAATTTCTTGCGAATCAAGGGTTTTTGCCGGGTCCAGAACCGGGTTCCACGTACAGAACCTTCGTGCGCGTCATGGTCAACACCATGGCAATCGTCCAGACCAGGGCACAGCCCACAATCGTTAACGCAAATGCCTTGGGATTAAAGAAGGTCGCGTCCTGGAGGACCAGAATGAGCCCAAACATAACGGCCATTTGCACTACGTACACAAGCAATGCCGTGTTCATGGCGATGGCCGGATTGTTGCGAAGCACTCGGGTGACGACGTATTGCCCACCGCCGAAAAAGCCGACAACAACGAGCGTGCCGATGATGCCGGCGACCAATCCGTTGACGCCGCCGAAGATGTAGGCCAATACGGTGATGACGACCCCGGTGATTGCCACCGAGATGATCGGAACTCGAAGCATCTGGGCGTCGGCGGCCTCCGCCGAGTACGGCTCTGGGCCGTCCTTGGCGCCGCCGGATTTGCTGGGCTGGTTGTCAGCAGGAGATGTCATAGCGGAAAGAAACTAACACGCAATCGTCATGCCGATGACTCCGACGCGAACGGGTGACTTCGTCAACTGACGGTGTGCGCCTCATGAGTCGCCGGCCAGAACACTGCAATTCCAAGACCGATTACTCCGATCAGAAACAGACTCAGCGACACCACTGCAGGAACGAAGGCCAAAAGCACCGCACAAAATGCAATGAGGGCCGTCCAGGCATGCATCAGTCCAACCGCTCGACGCTGCGAATGCCCCAGCTCAAGTAGCCGGTGGTGAAGGTGCTGTTTGTCGGGTGCAAACGGGCTGCGTCGGGCCCTCGTTCGGCGGATCACAGCGAGGCCAACATCGAGCAAGGGCACCGCGATGACGGCGGCGGGCAGGATCAGCGGGAGCAGCGTCGGCAGCAACACGGACTCCTGCAGCGAACTCGGATCGACGCGTCCGGTCAGCGTGATCATTGATGCCGCGAGCAGGAGCCCGATCAGCATCGACCCGGTATCCCCCATGAAGATTCGTGCCGGGTTGATGTTGTGCGGCAAGAACCCCATACAGACCCCGGCGAGCAGGGCGCAGGTCAGCGTGGCCAACGTGGCGCGGTCAATTTCATTCGTGACGCTCAGCAGGTACGAATAGGCAAAGAGGGCAAGTGCCGCTATCCCCACGATCCCGGCGGCCAAACCGTCAAGCCCATCAACGAAGTTCACCGCGTTCACCGTCAGGACAACAATCAGAACCGTCAACAGGACACTCGCGAGCGGGTCGAGCAACAACGTCCCCGCGATCGGCAGCCACAGGACTTGAATCCCGAGCAGCGCCATTGATCCGGCCGCAAGCACCTGTCCCACGAATTTCGTTGGTGCGTCGAGTCCCCACTTGTCGTCAGCGAGGCCGAGCATCACGATGATCGTGCAACCGACCATCAATGCCAGCGGCTGGGAGTCAGTGACGAAGACGTCGCGCATGAGGGGAAGTTGACTTGCGAGGATCAACCCAACAA
>Ga0075158_10000798_pt1 | contig 25158 bp, 42 predicted proteins | sample JI91814BDNA_FD_70968 | JGI IMG/M metagenome (GOLD analysis project Ga0075158, IMG submission 70968) | Wastewater effluent complex algal communities from Wisconsin, to seasonally profile nutrient transformation and Carbon sequestration -... | ecosystem: Engineered > WWTP > Effluent > Algae... | reverse complement strand
TCTGAAAGTGCAGCGGCTTCTGCACCAGCGCAGCAGACACAACATTGTGAAATGAAATACCGGCCGCGTGCAAAGCAGTCGGAATGAGCTTGAAGGACACAAACAGCCGGCCGCGATAAACGTCCTCGGGCAGCGGAGAGTCCGCAATGATGCAAAGCTTACTGTGACTTCCCGTTATAAGATACATTCCAGTACTCCGGGTTTGTCCTAATAATCGAAATTGAAAGAGCTTCCGCCCACTTTACTTCTTGTGCCACGCCTTTAGACCGCGAAGCCGGCTCGTCGTCAAGCAAGAACATCATGTCACAACGTTCAAGCATCGCCAAATTTCGCCTCTGGTAAAACTCGGCGTCAGTCGGAGCCCCGAAAATAGTAGCTGTGTGGTGGTAGTGAACAATCGGCGAATAAACAAGTATCCCCGGAAACTCACGCTCAAGTCTGTGAATTGCCGCAACCGCTAGCTCAAAGCGAGCTTCGCGTACCTTGGGGTCTTCGTGACTGTAGGCCTGGGCAAGGTACGCTAGTCTCATCTTCTCACCAGACTAAACGCCGCTTTGAACTGTGCTTCGAGAGTAGCCTCATGAAGACACTCTGTCACTTTTGTGGGATCGAGTCCAAGCGACCGGACATACCCGTCCAACTCACGCTGTAGCTTTGCAGCTTGTAGTGCGGTTTGTGCGACGTGCTCGGCGGCCGGAGACGCCATAACGTTAGCAACACTGCGCAGTAGGTCATTAAAGCCGCGATCCACACGAGCCCAAGCTGGGCGGGTGTCAGAACTCAGGCCTGGCATCTTCAAACTCCTCGACAAAAATGTCACGTTCAGTGAACTCTTCGGGAGTGTACCGCTCACACTTTTCGCAGTAAGCGTCCTCAAAGTTGTCCCACGTTTTATCGGAGACAAATCGCTCTTCCACGGCGGAATAGAGTCTGTATTTCATAACACCTCCATGCTGGACATACGCTGGAACGCTTGTGCGTAATGGCCGGGGTCGCGCTCGAAAGCGACAACTTCGCACTGGAACTGGTTTGCTGCCGGAAAGACGCCACCGCAACCGCAGAAGAAATCGACGACACGGTCGCCAGGAACGACAGACCAAGACAGGAGCCTGGCCAGAAGTTCAACGGGCTTCTCGGCCGGATGCAGCTTGTTTGCGGAAGGGCCGGGAACTGAAATGACGTCGGCACCGACGATATTGACCGGACGCTTACCCTTAATGGCGTAAAGTATGGCCTCATAAACGTGACGCGGACCGTTAGCTGCGCCAAGCAACGAGCCAGTCGGGCTCTTGTTCCAGATGATAGGCTTCGGCCAGACATACCAGCCGTGCGCCTGAAAGATCGCTTCCCACTTCTGGAAGTGCTCAAGCTCACAGAACATGTAAGCGCAAGCACTGGCCTTAGTGACACGCATGCCTTCTCGGGCGACAAACTCAACACACTCCGTGGCGTACTCGAGATCGTCTTTGTAGTTGTGGGTAAGACCAGAGTTCGAGCCAGACTGCGTGTTCATGGTATCCATGTCGATCCCGTACGGCGGATCAGTCAGAATGACGTCAACGCTACTGGTGTCGAGGCAAGAACTCAAGTCAAAAGCACTACCTTTGTGTAGCCGGTGGCGCGAAGACGGAGCGACTTTTTCGCCGCTGAGCTTCTCGGCGAGAGCTTCACGCAGCAAAGACTCGTTGTTCCGCCGGATGATCTTAACGGCTTCCTCACGAGACTTTGCCTTGGCAACTTCGGGAAGGTGCATGTTTTTAACGACTTCAACCGCCGCAGTCATGCCAGTGTCGTACGGAGCGTCCGGGCCGCGCACTTCACGGTTGAAATCGGCCATGGTATAAACTTCGCCGGCCGCCTCGGCGCGTTCCTTACGAAGCTGGAACAACCGCACCTTGGCAGTATCGCGCTCCTGCCAAGTCAGGTCTTGCCGCTCAATGTTTTCGGCGAGTTCGACTTCGTACAAGTCAGCCTCGGACAAATCACCGACTGTCACGTAAACGATGTGACCGGCCGGTACCTTTTTGCCGTCGTGCATGAAACGAATACCGTCAGCGACAAGACCTTTGATCGTGACAGTTCGCCGCTCGCCAGCTCGCAAAGTCTTCTTGTCGTTTTCAAGTATGATCGGCTGCAACTGCCCTAGCCGCGTAATACTGTCGCGAAGACTGGCGAGCTTGGCCGGAGTGAAGTGAGCCCGACCGCGCTGGCGTTCTTCGGGAATGATAATCTCATCAACGTGAACAGTTTTCATACTTACCTCAGGAGATGTCGCACAAATAGGGGTACTTGATAAAAGCCTCGAGAACTGCCGGGTCGGGATTCTTGGACTTGTTGCGATACCACATCCGATAGTCGGGTGGCACTTTTGAGATGGGCTGGCCACCGTGCTTACCGTCGCCCGGCATAGTAGACGGAACACGAAGCGAGTTGTAAAACTCAAACAGCGTCTCGAAAGATGTGACTTCTTTGTGCCCGTCCAGCATGTACGCCAGAAGCTCATAGCAGAAGTGCACGTCGGCAAGCGCACTGTGAGCTTCACGGAGCCGGCGCCGAGTGTTGTGTGTCATGCCGTGGATGTAGTACATCAGCGCGGTCAGCGTATGCTTTTGCTTCGGGAAAAAGCTGCGAGCCATGGCCAGCGTGCACACAGAAGCTGTTGGCGTGAAGCCGGAAACACGCAAGTCGAAAGAGACATTGTGCCCAATCACGAGGTCGGCAGCACAGAAATGCGGAAGCTGGCGGAAAACGTCCAGCCCTTCCAACTCTTCCGGCAAAATGTGGTGAGCGGCCACTGCTGCACAATCCATGCGGAAGCCCTCGGGCAGGCCGAAACGTTCCGTGTAAGAGGTACCATACTCCAGCTTGCCGTCGACAAAGCCAACTTCCAGCGCGGCAACTTCGATCACGCCACCGGCAATGTTAGCTGTTTCAGTGTCGAACACAACAGCACGGTTAATTTTTTGCATTCTTAGCTCCAAACGTAAAATGGGGGCCGTAGCCCCCGAGAAGTTAAAAAATCGACAGCTTAAGCGTCGGAGTCAGTCGGGTCGTAGTCGGCACTGAACACGTTCTTGACTTCGGCGTAGATAGTGCCGTCGTCACCGAGACGCTGGGAAGTACGAAGCTTGGCGACCTGACCCACGATGTGACCGAAGCCCCACGGTTCGCTCGGGTCGTTTTGACCGAGAGCAGTACGCAGCTTGCCAAGACCGACGTTCTTGCCACGGCCGAGATCGAGGTTGCCGGACGCTGTCAAGTCGAGCCAGACGTTCTGACGGATGTTGTTGTCTTCACGGCCAGTGACTTCGACAACTTCGGGAGCGTTGCAGTTCCAGATCACGGTCAACTTGACCTTGTCCTTGATCGCTTCGATAGTGAACGACTTGACAACGGCAACGACGGCTTCCATGATGGGAAACGGAATCGACTCCGTATCCATGGCACCTTCGACGACGACGTTCTTGAGAGCTTCGGCATTGAAAATAGACATTTTTCACTTCTCCAAAAGAAAAAACAACTAAAAGTACGGGAGTCAGTCCCGCGGCCGTAAAGCAAAAGTCAATCGTCGTGGTCGACGTAATCGGTGGTGTCGTAAGAGCCAACGCCAGGCGCGATCAAGCCGCCGCGTTTCTTCCAGGTTTCAACAACCCGAACAAAGCTGGGCTGGATGTTGTTAGCGATCGGAAGGTTGCGCGACTTGAGCGCTGCGTTGCTCGTTGCCGTAGACCACGTGAACTCTTTACCGCTCCGCACAGACTGAATGCAGTCCGAAAAGAAACGCGGCAGTTTCGGGGCCAGCTTGCGACCGAGCGACGAAACCATAATAGTCGAGCCACCGGTGATTTCGTCGACCTCACGCTCCATGTGGGCCATGATCACGACTGTTGCCCAGGCGCCAGTGGTCAGCTGAGTAACAAGCGTTTCAACGTTATCCATAGCGACTTGCCAGTCAGGCTGCGACTTCACCGGCTTGCCACCGACAACCAGTTTCATCGCCATAAGGTTGATGCCGGAGAGTGAGTCGATCACCAAAGCGCGATCAGTACCCCACTCGTCAACTGCGCCGTACTCTTTGCCGGTGCGGTCGTCTTTGAAGTTTGCGAGGACGTCGTACAGCTGCACGAACTGATTGTACTTCCGCTTGTCCATGTCGGCCATTTCGGTCAACGTCTTGTACGGAAGCGTGTTAATCTTGTTGGCTTGCTCGCGCAAAGTTTTCCACGAACTGCGGGCAGGGGCCAGATACTTCCACATCAGCTTGCCGGCCGGAATGTCCCCGACAACTTCCATCCCAGGCTCCGTGAAAATTACGAACACTTCCTTGAAGCCGGCGTCGAGCAGAGTACGAATGGTGTGAGTCTTACCGGTGCCGCTGTCTCCAATCAGCAGAATTTTGGGACCAGGTATCGGCGATGTTAGGACCGCGGTAGAACTGGTCTGGCTCTTTTCGTCCGACATAATTGAGAAGCTCCTTGGTTAAAAACTCTTTAGAAAAAGTGTCAAGACGCAGAGCGTCAGAAGGTCCAAGCAAACAGCCGTCGCCGTGTTCTTCGCAAAACTTAGTGACGACTTTTGACTCTAGGATTGGGGGGCAAAGGAAGATTCTGTGTCCCCAAATGTCAGAGCACTTTGGGCAGAAGTAGAAGTGGTCACGTAGCCAAATGGCAGCTTTACCGCTCGCTTGTATGACAGGGACGCGAAGGGTTGCAACTCTTTCTTCTCGGACGTAGAGGAAGACTGTTCGGATGTCGTAGACAGGTTCCACGGTGCGTACTCCGACTTGACAAAATCGGCCTGCAAAAAATTGCCGGGCTGGTTAGACTGGCATACATTTTTAAACGGGCAGCCGCCGTAGGACTTGCAGCCGTCGGCCAAATCGTAGTCAAAAAAGCCGTCGTCCCACATGAGGATAGCCTTTTTAATGTCACGTTCGAGCTGCTCTTTCCAGCGTTGCACCATCCAGTCGGGCCGCGGCTGAAGTGACTGAGCATGTCCGTGACCGGAAGACAGGATAGAGACGCCGCGGATAATTGCGCCGTGCACCTTGAGGCCGTACTCACGAACTGCCCAACAGTAGCCGGTGAACTGTGAGTCTAGCGCCCAGCCTTCTACCCACGAAGTGCCGAGCCGGCTAGCAGTCTTTTCGTCGACAATCCAAACTGTGCCGTTCTCGCGCTCACCGAGCATGTCCATTCGGCCGTAATACAGAAGAGGCTGACCGGTTACCGGATGAAGAACGTCAAGCGGAAGCGCGAAAGAAAACTCAAGACCTAGATTCCCATTGCCGAAGTTGTATGGAATAACGAAATCTTGATCCATACGCCAGACGCTGAAGTAGTAAGCCAGAGCAGAAGTCATAGCGGCTGCAGTTTTAACGTCAGACTCAAGAGACTCGTAAGTGCTGTAGTCGGACGCAACAGTCAACCAGCCCTTGACGACTGCGTCTTCGTGGGTGAGACCCTCTTGGTAGAAAGCCTTACGCGCGACTTCCATACCGTGCGCGAAAGCCATGCCACCTTGCAAGTGTTGGCTGAAACGCGCAGGACGGTAGCGCTTAATAAACTCATACTCGAATTTTTTCGGGCAGAGCTTAAAGACTTTCCGCATGGAGTTATCCCACACTGCTGGAAAGTCTGGACGTTGTTTCATAGCATGCTCCCGTCGTCGGAGTCGGCCGCTTTAACGACAGTGCCGGACAACAGATTCAAGTTAAAAGAGATACCAGTCTTCGGCACAGTCTTGCGGGCTTTCGGTGCTACGCCGGAAGACGTATTGCCGGGAACGACAGCACTGGAAGAAGAGAAAGCAGCACGCTGTGCGTTAACAGCAGCGCGAAGTTCCTCGATAGAAACCGCATCGTCGGGAAGTTCGCCACGTCGGACTGCTTGCAGCCGTGCGATGACGTCTTCGACGTTAACGGTTGTCGGATCAATCTGCATGAATGTTCTCCTTGTTGCCTGCCCGCAACTTCAAGTCGTTGGCAATCAGCATTGTGATGTATTGCGAAAGAGCACCGTGCTTGAGCTTGCGAGTGAGTGTGTCTCTCGGCAACAAAAGCTCGACCTCCAACATAATGCGCTCAGGCACATAAGCTGTAACCTCGCGCTTTTGTTCCCCGATAGGACGCCCCATCTCTGTTGCTCCAGTTATTGCGAGGGTTTAGGTTCGCATATCGCCGGCATTGCGTCAAGAGGCACTGTGACCTCCAGCAAAGCTCCGCCGCGTTCATTGGCTGTGCAAACCCACGGAGCGTTGCCAATGGTCCTTACGCACAAACTGTTGTTGTACTTATTGACGTAGACGGTGAGTAGCACACCGCAGTGAGCGACAGTGAGTTCGTCGTCGTGGACTTGAGTCAGCATTTTAAACCCTCTTGTTTGGCAGCAAAAGAATCTTCCCGGCCAGCTCACAAGTGCTGGGTTTTTGCAAACACCGCAAGTGCTGGACGAGAGTGGTTCGGCAGCTTCGCTCCGTTGCTCGCGCGTGCGCAGGCGGGCCTTGCGGCCCGTGAACCTGCGTCACTTGCTCGCCGAGCTTTCAGCTGTCGAGTTGGCCGGGCCGAAAAGCGCGTAGCACAGATTAATCACCAGTGCGTCGGGATCGAAGTCGGGCTCAGTGCCACAGGCAGTCGCTCCGCGAATTGCGTAGCGAGCAGCAGCAATGACGGCGTCTCGCTGCGAGACAGCTAGCACTGGCAACGGACACTCCGAAGATTCGCCACGCGCAGCGTCCCACGGAGCTTGCGGGGCGTACAGCCAGTGGTCAGCTGGGAGCGGGAAAGACGCGACAAAGAAATTGTGCCCTGCGTTTTCGAACGATCCGGTCACTAGACCTTCCGAGGCGGTGGAGGAAGACTCGTACGACGCAAGCAGTGCGACCTGCCGTCTAAGTTCTGAGGCCTCAAATTCTGCCTGGGCCTCAAATTCTTTCTGTTCGAGTTTTTCGGAGATTGCAGCACGACGCTTCTCGACTAGGGCGTAGAAGTCCTGCTCCCACTTTCCGTGGTGCAGCCAGCCATACGTTTCAGTCCATCCATGGTTGCCGCCAGTGATACCGTATACTTCAACAGTCGAGTTGGAACTACTGGGGTGCGTGAGCAACGGCTCTTCGCTGGCCAAAACCCAAATGTGGAAAGTTTTGCCACGGGCGTGCCCGCTACTTTCAATGTAGAGGCGGCCGTATTGTCCGGACATAAATAGCGTTGCGTACTCTCTAGCTCCAAGCATTTTGCTACTCCTTTTTGAGTGACGGAAAGTTTCTAACGTAGTAGTTAGTGAAAGAACTTTTCGGAATCTCGACGGTTGTTCTGTCGTCTAGCATGACGATCAGGGACTTGTCGAGAACTGTTTTGACGCGGCAGAGGACACTCTGCGAGGTCTCGAAGTGGTTTCGTTTCTGAAAGAAAAACCCAGTGTCATTTACTTTCATCGGGCACCCAGTTTTGATAACGGCAACCAGAGCAGGCAGCATCACTGGCGCGGTTAGCGTAACCGCACTTGATATTGTGGTTGAAAGCCCACGGAATTTGAATCATCCTAGGGACTTTAGTTACGACAACCTGCGGGGCGTACTTGTCACCAAGGTACACCCAGTCCCACCCGGCTTGAACTGTCTGCGGAGCTGGGTCAGCACGTCCACAGGTGTGGGGTTTAACGGACATGGCTCTTCCTTAAACGCTGGCTAACTAGTCAGTATAGGCGAGGTAAGCAAACGTGCACTCTTTCTCATTGAAGTAAACGAACTTACCGCCGAACGTTCCAACAACTTCTTTTTCAAGCTCCAGTCGAGACATACCGGGCGGGAAAGTTCCGCGTCTGTACATCGAAGCACAGGAGGAAAGGTGCGACACCCATTCCCAGTTTACGTACCAAGGACTACGCCAAACAGCTCCGAACAGGTTTCCGAAGTCGTCCTGGAACGGAACGCCGCCGCACATCATGTGTCTGTACGGGTAGTAGTCGAACAGGAGACAGTCGAACATCTCCTGCATCCGCGGGTGCTGCGGAAGCTGGTTTTTCCACAGGTACGGCAAATCTAGCGGAGTTTCGTAGCTTCTTACCACAACTTCCGGCTCGACACAGCTGGAGCACAGATCGCCTTCTTCGTTTGCCATTATTCAATCTCCACTTAGTCCAGGCCGGTTTCAGCCGGTGCCGTCCGAAAAAGGTTGGCGATCTGCTCGAAAGCACGGGCCATTTCTTCGCGTCGATCCGGGGACTTGGGCATCCAGAAGGTGACCGCGCTCCGGTCGTCGTCCTGCGGAGGGTGATGCAGGCGGTCCGACGAATGCAGGACAAGTTGCGCTGCGTGGTACGTCACGCCCGTATTGCTGGGTTTGGCGACGAGAAGAACTTCACTGGTTTGTTCTTGGCTGTATACGTTGATTCTCATGTTTAATCTCCACTGGTTGATGGTTTGTAAAGTGGCCGCCCGGCAAGGATGCAAACCGTGTCGTCGATGCACTTGGCTTGACCATGGATGGCCAGCCGCAAGGAGTCAGGAGGCTGGTTAAGGGTCTGCCAGTCCTTCTCCCGCTGGCAACCGTCACAGCCAAGCTCTCCGTTCCCAAGACAGAAGAGGGTAATCATTTCTTCCATACTCAACCTCCGCTGGAGCACAGCCAGTGCAGCGCCGTATCTGCTGCTAGGTCTGCCGCGTGCTTTCGTAGTTTGTTCATGTCACTCTCCTTCGTCACTTTCAGATTTCTACGTCCGGCACAATTGCCAGCAAATAGAGTCTACTTCACAGCAAACTGTCAATTTCCCGGAAACAGCAAATACCTCTGCGTCGGTTTGTCGGGTCGCTCGTCCGCAACCCAGCCGTCGCTGCGTGGTAGGCACTTCTCAACAATCTGGATGGCGCTTGCTTGCAGTAGGGTTTGCTCGCTAAAACAACGGTATGCGACTTGCAGCTCCTGTGGCTGCGTTTGTAAGAACAAAATCAGCTCGGCTACGGTCATTTTGGTTCTCCTACAGAACGTTAGCGTTTCCGGACAAAACAGCGACGAGTTTCTGCAGGAGAGTCTTGTCGTTCCACTGGACTACCAGCGCTGCTTGCCGCTGGACGCGGGCCTGAAGCTGTTCGAATTCCCACAAGACTTGCTTGGCTACCCCGGTATCTACCTTTACGTTGTTTGCTCGGTAACGCACAGCGGCGTCTATTCTGTCGGCAAACAGTTCACTTGCGTTTTTCACAGTTCGATCCCCCACACTTCCACGTGTTCGTCTTGGCGCTCGGAGTAGAACTTACGCATGAACTCCCAGCCGCTGCGTTCGAGAATCTTCTTTTGTGCTACGTTGGAACTTACGACGGTGCAGATCGCGAAGTTGTAGTTCAAATGCCGCAGAACCTTCGTCTGCTCTGCTTTCAGAACGTGCCCGAAGCCCTGCTTGCGGGCTGCTGGGTTGACGTAGAAGCCGTGACAAACTGCGATCTGGCACTGGGACGGCAACGAGTCTATCTCGAAGGCCCCGCAAGTCAAAGCGTATCGTGTCATGTTAGACTCCAAGAATGGCGGGCCGAAGCCCGCGAGTTAGTTAGGCACGGCCGGCCATGAACGCTTCGTACAACGCTTGAACGAACTCGTTGGTGTACATGTCCGGAAAGTTCTTTGTCATCCTGATTTCCTTAAGCAGTTCAGCCTTCTCGGGATGCTTGTCGGTAAACCAGGCTTCAAAGACGTGCGACCTGTCACCGCGCGGAATAGAGCGCAGGATTTCGTGAGCAATTTCAGGGTACCGGAGAACGACACCCGAAACTGCGGCCTTGGTTACTTCAGTGTAGTTCCTGACGTAAAAGTTGAAGGTATGACTGTAGTGGTAACCGGGCGCTTCGTTTTTAAGCACCACCGGCTTGTTAGTGAAAGCCCCCTCAAACATAGCAACCACGGTGGCATTTGCGTCGCAGAGAATTTCCAGCAAGTTCTTGCTGTCGGACGCCGTGCTATAGCACGCGATCGCGTTGGCTACCGCATTCGAAAGCAGAGTCACAGCATCGCCGACCGTCTTGAGAACTTCAGGACTTGCGTGGTAGCTCAGTTCGCCGATCTGGATAGTGTGTTGCACTCCGACGTCGACGTCCTTTTGAGGCTCGTCGTCCCACTTACGGGAGTTCCTGAACTCGAGAAGTTGGCGGTTGATGCGGTCAGTAACTTCTTGCAATTCACTGGAAGCCGCCAGAAGAGTCTTAATGTACCCTGCGCCTTGGTTTGCCATGGCTGTTCCTTAGAAGCGGAAGTTGGAAAGAGCGCGCACGATCTGAAACATCGCGTTGCAGACGTTGTTGAGCTGTTGGGCCAGCATGTGCGTGTCGCAGTCCTCGGGAACTGTCAGCACTGCGAGGTCAGGCCCGGAAGTCGAGCGGAAGTACAGGACTCCACCCGCCGCAACAAACCCGAGAAATTTACCGTCGAACATAAGTACCTCAAATGACAGTGAAGTTGCCGCGGGCGATGGTTTTCACTTCCATAACGCCACAGCTGGTTTCTTGTGCCTCGTCCAGTACAAACTTAGTGAACTTCGCACCATAGGCCTGGAATTTGGCGGTTTGAAAGTACTCTGCCAAAGTCAGAACACTGTAGGACGTCAGCACGTCTCGCAGACTTTCTACGTTTTCGTAGAATTCCGCAGGCTCGTGGGTGAAACTGAGAAACTGCAGGTGGATTGCCCGCGGCAACGTTTCCGAGTCCGTCATGTTGAGATACGGCATAACAGCCGCGCGCAGGAAACGGTAGCAGAGGGCGTGAGCCGTCAAAGTGTAATGCAGGCGTTCGGAGTCTCCCATGTTTTTCCACTCGAGAAGCAACTCTTGGCGCGGGACAAAGGTGATGCCGTACAGTTTATCGAGCACGTCGCTGCCCAGCTCAGCAACTAAGCCCGCACAAAGCAGGCTGTCGTTCAAAGTCTGCACGACGTCATCTTTCGTCGCAACGCCAGTGGACACAGCTACCCTGTCTGCGAGGGCGAGTAGCTCGACCGTGTATTCGAGCATCTTCTCGTACGTAATGTCTTTCATTACCTTGCTCCAGTTTAGTGCACAGCGCACATGGAAAGGCACGGGAGTGTGCCTTTCGGTTTGCGTTGTTAGCGCCTCAAGGTTTCATCATATTTTTCTCCTTAGGTTACATGTTTTGGTTTGCCATCCAGAAGTAGTACAGCATCTCTAGGCGGTAGTTCTGTCTTTGTTCGGCCGACCAACGCAACCACTCTTTGCGGCTAACTTCGTAAAAGCCGTAGTCCGAGTAGCGAGCAGACGACACCCGCCGATACTCGTTAAGAACTGCGTCTACGAAGTTGTCATCAGCGTCTGCGCCGAGTGCACCGCAAATACTGCCACAACTGTCTCCAGGCCTGTCCAATTGATACTCTATCGCAGCCGCACAGTACTCTTGCAAATGCATGGTGTGCCTCCGTGAGTTACGGCTCTTGTTTGTACTGCTCTTGGAGATATACGACTAGAGCCGCCTCGCAATCTCGGTCGATGGACACCATAGTTCGCGCGACGTGCCGTTCGATATGCTTTGGCACGCTGACCTTGTCAGCCTCTTCCCAGTCCTCCGGCGGGTTGAAAGCTAGCGGCTCGACGTCCAACACATATGGCGCCAGTGCCCCGATGCTGGGTTCTGTGTCCCCGATAGCACAACGAAGAACCAGAGTATCGCTATCGAGAATAGGCCGGAAGTACAGGAACGAGTTACGGATGCTCGACGGTCGGACCTGCTCCGGTTTGACTTTTGGTCTATTCACCAGTATCTTCCTCCGCGCCGGGCTTTCGTACTCGCACAAACGGCTTGCTGCTCGCGCCACAGTAGACTTGAGTATTTGCAAGACCTTTCGCTTGCACATCCTCCCGGAACTGCGCTTCGTCGTACATAAATGCCCACGCTGCACCCGCCTTGGAGATCATGTACTTAATAGCTTCGCCTTGCGTATCTGCGTATACAACCGAGTAGTAAGACGCGCGAACGCTGTCTGTGCCATACGTGAAGTAAAACCGCTGGTTGGATGACGTAGCCTGTGTCTCGTCTTCGCCTACGTAGGAAGTTTCGCTAGGCAGCTCATCGACTACTGGACTCGGGCCGCACGGAACGACTTCGGGAGGCCGAAATTCCAGTTGTAGGAAGTCCTCCTCACAGTAGCAAAAAGCCCACGCCGTTCCGGCTTTTTCGACCATGTAGCTGTGTGCGGCGTGCGTGTCTTTCGCATAAACTACCGAGTAGCAGTTTGCGTTTTTCGTGCCGAAGCCGTAGGTGAAGTAATACGTGTGCCAATACGGCGCAGCGTCGTAAAGGTTCTCGGACGCACACACCGTGCTCTCAGGCGTTGCGGAGTAGAGTTCTGTGAGTGAAGTCACTACTTTTACTTCCGCTTCGAACAACTCTACACCGTCTTCGGTCTTCTGCGCGGTGAGCACCAAAAGCCGCTGGCGCTGTTGTGCAATTTCATCTAGCTCTTTTTGCATCTCTGCGCGCAGGTTAGACTCCTTGTTTTTCAGTGTGTCGAGCTGCGCTTGAACGGCACGTTCCTCGTCAACTTCGAACTCGACTTCTTGCACGGCAAGCAGCGCGTAAGTCGAGCCGTCGTAACTCAGCCCGCAGTTGTGTACGGAGAAGTGGTACTTCTCACCAAGTCGGTTGGCGGTTTTGGTGTCCGTGTGCAAGTAGCAGTTAATCTTCACTTTCATCATCTTCTCCTTGTTTAGCAAGTTCAGCGATGAGTTCCCTACGCTTCTTTTTGAACTCAGCGACTGAATCGCGGTGCGTCCATAGGACGGGTTTAGAAACAGCGGGCTGCTCTGGCGTTGGTAAGTCTAGGGCAAGCGGAAACTGAAGTTCGACTTGCAGCTGTCCTGCGTCCATCTGTTCGGCGACTGCCAAGCAGACGGGGCAGATTCTGGACTCTTCGCCAAGCCGCTCGACTCGTCTCGGTAGGTTATTCCACCGACAGTCCGACGCGGCAAAAGCGCGAGTTCTAATTGTGTTCTTTCCAGCTACGTTCTCCGGTCTTGAATACTCCAGAAGATCGGCCGCGGTGTAGCTGTTTCTGTCCCCACACTCGGGGCAGACGTGAGTGGCGATGTAAAAGACTCGCGCCCGTGGTATGTAGTTTTCCAGCGGGTCTGCAATAAATTGTGCCATCGGACCGTCTTTTGTCTTGTCCTTCGGAAGAACGGCCTTTTTGATGACGCTCTTTTCGAGCCTTTCTACGATTGCCTTGCTCTTGTTTTCCGTTACCTTGTGGCGGGCGCCGGACTTGGTGCCAGTCCTTCCGTCCAGCTTACCGTCTTTGACACTAAATGTCAGTTTGAATCCGGCGAAGTCTTCCACGATAATTCCTTCAGTCGAAGAGTTCCCAGGTGTAATCCGGCTCAAGCCCGACTTCGTCGCGAAGAACTTGCTCCGGGTCGGCACCACGAATAACTTGTTCTTTCATTTCCTCGATCAACTCGTCCGCGTCCTCGGGGCTCATGTCGTCGCGACTAATTAGGATTTCTTTAATGGTTTCCATGATTCAAATTTCCCAGTTCCATTTAGCCACGATGTTCCCGACCGAATTGAGCCGGACGGTGCCAAGCTCGAGGCCAGTGTCTTTATGGTAGACAACCAGCGTTTCCATGACCTTAAGCTGGTCACGCGCCACTTTGATCGCCCCGACAATCGCATTGTCGAGAGTCGCATAGCTTCTCACTTGTTTGTTCTTGATCTGCAGTTGAAACAAACGGTGTTGCATACTAAACCCCTTTCAGTTTGACAGTTTAGAGTTCGGCGTAAGCGTAGGCGAAACGGTGAGCAAAGACTCGAGAGTCCAGAAGCCGAATGTCTTTCTGCTCCGGGTCAAGGTCATTCAGCTCGGTTGCGTAGACGTTACCGTTTTTGTGCAAGACAACGCACTTGCGGTCTCGCGGCGCCCACGAAGTGCTGTTTCCTGTTTCGATACTCTCCACCCGGTGGGTTAGCACGCCGTTGTCCTCACCGAGCTGGATGATGAACCCAAGTTCCGAGTAGTCTATCTGTCCGACGATGTTCATATTTCACCTCGATTAAAAGTAGCTATTGATAATTGCCGGCCTATAGCAGGGATTAATGCCCTCAATATCCTGCTTCCTCATTATAGCATTCCGGGAAAAGCATGCAAGCTATTTCATATTGCCGCTTGAATGCGTAGCGTGATTTCTTCACCCATTCTTGAAACGCTCCATAAACTTGGCAACACCACTCGAAACTTCGGGCTCTTCGTTTTCAACTACTGTGCTGCCAGCCATCTGCATTTGTTCTTCAATTGCCGACTCGATCATCGAGTCTAGCTCGCCGCCCAGCATGTGGAACGGGGCACATACGAGCACTTTACAGTGCTCTGGCCTATCCTTGCCCGGCCGCCGTTTGCTCATTTCGTCCGGCTGGATTTCCCGAACCCGCACTGTCAAGCTCTCGGCGAAGATGATTTGCTGTTGCAACATCGGGTCATGTTTCGCCTTGCTCGCAAACGTCTTTCTATAGCCGTAAAATTGCGTCCTGATCGTTTGCGCCTCTCTTTCCGTCAAACCGTAGATGTAAAGCGGCCCGTTGTTATACAGTTCCATTTTCTGCATTTTGGCCGCGTATTGCGGATACCGTTGCAGCGATGCCGGCTGTGCCATTTCAGTTCCTTTCTTTGTTACTAAGTGTGACGCCAGGGGCTAACCGGGAAAGAACTCTTCTATTCCCTCTACGTCTCTGTCTTTTTTGTCTTCCAGCCAGATTTCCCACGTGGCGCTCTTCTCTTCGTCCGGCATGACTCGTTTCTTTTTGAGCCTAACTTTTCGCCACTTCTCCCCTTCTTCGTCATCGCTTCGCAGTTTGGCTAGCGCGAAGTTGATCTTCGCCAGAGTTGCCGAATTGACCCACATATTAGTCACTCTCGACTCTATTCCGTTCTCTTCTTCTCCCCTCTTTCTGTCTTTTCTGAAGTACATTTCTTCCAAACGGTTTAGGCTGCGCGGTAGGGCTAGTTCCCTGTTCCGCATCTGCCGTTTAACTGCTTTCTGCTTCTTGTCGATGTTTGGCACGTGGTGGCCTCCGGGGTGGTGGAGTGTGGTAGTTTATATATGCTCGCCATAATGGCAAGCACTACGGCCTTTTTGAGGTAAAATCTTAAGAGACGTGGCAGACTCCAGGCTGACGCCCAGATAGTGAGGTTCGGAAGTAGTTACCACCCTCATCTTTAGGGGGTCATAACCATATCTAATAAAAAAAAAAATATATATACACTACAGACACTGCTACGCCCTCAACCCCATCACGTCAAAGGGGTGCCACGTTTGCTCATTAACGAGTGCCGAGATATGAGGGTAGTAACTAAAAGGCGGTGTTAGTATCTCACGGCCATTGTACCGCCTAGCTCGGGTTTGCCGGGCTTACGCCATTGTTTGCCAAACGGCCGTCTGTTGAAATCTTGAGACAAAAAAAACCACCCCGGAGGGTGGCTAAGTGGCCCGGCTTTCGCCAGAGTGACGCGTCTGCAGAATCCTAAGCCCTTTCAATCTTTAAAGCGCCTTACGGCGTCGCGCGTGAGGATCGGCGCATGACCCTCACTCCAGTTACCCAGTTCACGCCAGAGCCTTGTGGCCTTGGCGGCGGCCCGCGCCGCCACAGCGTCCGAAGGGAGAGACGCCGGCCTCTTCGGGTCTATCGTGTAGCTATTCCGCGACATCAAACGATGCCAGCTGTTCAACGCTGTGTTCTTCGCTGCCAAGCGGTCGGCCTTGTCCAGCAAGGCCAAAATGTTCTGCTTTTTCGCGCTCATAATAAACCCTTTCAGATTTAGAGAAGGGGCCGGAATGCTTTCCGGGCCGGCCCCTGAAGGAGGGGTTAGGTCTATTATAGATAAAGCCGGCAATATGTCAAGCATCATGCGAGCAATAATTAAAATATCTCGTCTCTTCCCCAAAGCTAGTTCTTCTCTCTTTTATGTTGACATTGCAATCCATCCGTCTATAATCAAATCAGGTGCACGGGAATGGCCCGGCACCTTCGGGAATTATCCCTCTCTTTCTGGAGTGTTCTATCATGGCCAAATCTGTCAAACTTAGTACCGCGTGGGCTGTTGTCGCCGGCGTCCTCTCCCTTTCTGTCGAGGCCCGCGCCCTGGACGCCACGAAAGACGCCGCGCCTCTTGGCAAGTTCTCCCGCAGCCTCGACCTGAACTCGCTGGTTCCTTCCTTCGCTTCGCTGCCTGAAGTGGCTCAAGAAGCCCTGTCCTTCGGCCTCTTCACGGCCCTGCGCAATTCCACCGGCTCCTGCGACGATCTCGAAGAAGCGCAAGCCGCTGTCGACTCCCGGCTCGAAGCGTGGGCTTCCGGTGATTGGGGCGCAGCCCGCGAAAGCTCCGCCGTCCCCTTCACGCCGAACCACCTTCTGTGCAAGGCTGTCGAAGCCGCCAGCAAGGGCCAGCAGACGGCAGCGCAAGCTGCAGAAAAACTCAACAACATGGTGGCCGACGGGCTCGCAGCTTCCGGCATTCCGAGTTTTTCCGGCATGGAAGCACCGGAAAGAAACAAGGCCCGCAAAGCCTGCGTCGATCAGGTCATCAAGGGCAAGCCCGCCATTGCGGCAGCCTACGCCAAGCTGGAAGCCGAACGTGCCGCTGAGGCCGCTGCACGCAAGGCGAAGGCCGCGGAAGCTGCCGCGTCTTCGGAGGACGACGACAGCTCTTCGGTCCTCTAAGGTTTCACCGGTCGGGGGGTTGACACTTCCCGGCTAGTGTGCCTCTGGTCTGTGGCTGGGTGGGGTGTCGGATGGCCGAGTGGCTACCCGGCATCCCCCCTTTTTTTGTGGCCCTGCCCCTCTCTAGGGCGACACACGGCACTTTGTAGTTTTACAACTCATTGCCGGTAATAATCCACCCAAATCACCCGCAGAAAGGACATTCACCGTGGCCGAAGTCCAGATTGCTCAGATGCGTATCAGCCACGAGCTCATCCTCAACTGGCTGGTGTTGAACCCCGAAAAGACTCAAGGGGACTGCGCTCAGCACTTCGGAATCACCGAAGCCTGGCTCAGCGTCGTCATCAACTCGGACGTCTTCAAGGCACGCTGGGAGCAGCGCAAGGCGTTCATGGCGGACCAGACGGACAAACTCATGATCGCTCAGGCGCGAGGCGTCGTGAGTGAGGGGCTTCAGAAGCTCGAGAAACTGGTCAAAGACAGTCAAGACCCGACCTTCGTTCTGCAGACAACCGACAAGCTCATGGGGCGTCTTGGCTTCGGGCACAAGCCGGCCGGGATGCAAGTGCAGCTTACGCAAAACAACCTTCTCGTCGACGCGGCAACGGTCGCGGCTGCACGCGCCAGCATTCTGAGTGCGGCAGTTTCCAAGACAGGCGGTACCCCGGAGACGATTGATGTCACTCCTAAGTCAGAGCAAAGCTAGCACAGCCGTCCACCTTCCGCTTCCGCCCGAGCGCTTCCGCTGTGCCGAAAACGTCCGCAGCGTCGTGCTATCTCCGCACGCGCCAGCCTTCGCGCGTAAGGGTTCTCGGAAAGGGGCCAAAGGTGCCGGACTCCGCTACGAGGCCCGCGTCCAACGAACCTTCCTTTCCGACTACTACTCAACTTATCTTCCCTCTCCGTGGTTCCGTTTCGTTGACGACTGCGGCATGCGCTGGTGCCAGCCGGACGGGCTCATCATCGACGCATCCTCAGGCCGAATCATCATCGTGGAAGTCAAGACTTCCCACACTGGTGAGGCTTGGTGGAAACTGCACAAGCTCTACCTGCCCGTCGTCCGTGCACTCTTCGGAGACGGCTTCGAGTATCGCTGCCTCGAGGTCGTTCGGTACTATGATCCCGCCACTCTCTTTCCACTTGTCAAGCTCACCGCCGAGCCTTCCGCGGCCCCTCCACTCCCGTTCACTGGCGTGCACATCTGCACTCCTCTGGCGTAGCTGTGTGAGCGGTGACGCTGCAAATCGAGGCCCGAAGGGCCGAAGGCAGCGGCCCGCGAGCAGCGTAGCGACAGCTGCCAAACCAAGGTGGTTCAGTACTTGCGGTTGTTTCCAGTCTCTCGGAACGCGAGAGCTGGCCGGCTGATTCCTATGCTGCAAAACAACTCACCGTTTCAGCTCGCAACTACAACTGTTCAGGAGGCGATCTATGTCGCTTGACTCCCCCGACGCACCTATCGCGCAAGCAGCACTAACACCGCAAGAAGCCGTACTATATGGTGCTCAAGATTTAACCTTGTTTGGTCGCATCTTCTTTCCGAAAACGTTCCGGCAAGAGTCACCCGACATGCACAAAGACATGTCAAAACGTCTGGCGTCAGGCTCGCGCCAAGTAATGTTCCTGGTATTCCGGGACGGAGCTAAAACAACACTGCTGCGAGTCTTCGTAGCTCAGCGCGTTAGCTACGCTATCTCGCGCACAATCATGTTTGTCTCAGTCAGTCAAGATCATGCGATTCACTCGCTACGCTGGCTTAAACGGCAAATCGAGCGTAACGCTGCGTGGGTAGCTACGTTCGGGCTCAAGCCCGGCAAAAAGTGGACAGATGAGTGGATCGAAATCGAGAACACTGTCGATAATGTAACTGTTAACATCCTAGCCGCTGGTATCACAGGACAGATCCGTGGCTTTAACCTAGACGACTTTCGTCCTGACTTGATTGTCGCAGATGACATTCTTACGGAAGAAAACACTGCAACGGAAGCTGGTCGCAAAAAGATGGAAGCACTGTTCTACGGCGGCCTTGTCAACTCGCTAGTCGCCGAAACAGAAGCTCCGTGGGCCCAGATCGTCTTAGCTCAGACTCCGATGGTCGGCACTGACTTGGCGATGAAAGCTGTCAGCGATCCTGACTGGAATTCTGCTGTATATGGCTGCTTCGACGAAAACGGCAAGAGTCGTTGGGAAGCAAAGTTTCCGACAGAAAAACTCCAGCTTGCACGAAAAAATGCGATCATTTCCGGTCGCTACAAGTTGTGGGCTCGGGAAAAAGAGTGCAAGATTGTTAAGTCGGAAGAGCAAGTCCTTAACTCGGACAACTACAAGTTTTGGGAAACTATCCCACAAGGCACTGTTCGATTTATCTCAATTGACCCGGCGTCATCGGACAAGAAGAAGGCTGACCAGCACGTCACACTCGCTATTGCTGTGCGCGGCCCCGACGTTTATGTGTTAGCTTACAGGCTTAGCAAGGGTACGATGCCAGACAAAGCTTCTGCGTCTTTCTTCGAGCTTGTTACGATGTTTGCTCCGATCACGCGGGCTGGTGCTGAAGCTATCGGCTATCAGCGGACTTTGGCTTGGTACATTGACACCGAAATGCGCCGGCGAAGAATTTTCGTGCCACTTGAGCGCATCCAAGACCAGCGTAGTAAAGCTGATAGAATTTTGCAGCACATTCCGGTGCTGTTGGCTTATGGTCATTTGTATATTCACCACACAATGACGGAACTGATCGCGCAAACTGACGATTATGATCCGTCTGTCGACGAGCAATCAGATGACATATTGGACGCTCTTGCTATGGCTTGTCGTCTTGCTGGTCCTATGCTGAAAACTCCGTATCTTGTCAGCGACAGTAATACGCTGGAAGGTGAGTTTCGCGAGATTAACGAAGACGAGTATGAACCGCTTAACGTTATTGGAGGTGCGCCGTAATGGCTCGAGATTACACACGTGACGAACTTGTTCGTCGTCTAGCTCCTGGAACTGACACGCACAGTCGCTTGTCTGAAGCAATCATGGCACGACTTAAGATGAGCAGTGACAAGATGTCTGAGCGCTACGATTCTTTCGTCGAAAATGAAAAGCAGTTTGCTGCGTACGTCCCGGCTGGCGATGTCGATAAAGCTCGCAAGGCCAAAAAAAGTAGTGATCCGACGACGCAAGACTACGTTACAATTGAAATGCCGTACAGCTATGCCGTCGCAATGACTGTGCACACATACGTAACCGGCGTGTTTCTCGGGCGTTCACCTATTTACCAGTTTCAAGGTCGGCACGGTGAGACCGAAGACCAGATCATGGCACTTGAAGCGCTGATGGACTATCAGTGCGTTGCAGGAGACCACGTCTCAACGTTGTTCACTACTTTGTTTGATCCGCTGCAGTATGGCTTCAGTGTGACTGGACAGTACTGGGCGACTGAAACTACGCAGGTCCGTGAGTTTGTCGAAGAACAGCCGACGTTCCTCGGTATACCGATTCCAGGAAAAAAGCCTATCAAACGCCCGGTTGTGACTGAAGTGCCAGCGTACCAAGGCAACAGGCTTTTCAATGTTCGCGTGCAGGATTTCTTTCCCGACACTCGCAAAGCTCTGTCCGATTTTCAGAAGGGTGAGTTCTGTGGCCGATACTTCGAAGAGTCGTGGCAAAACCTTCGCGAAGATAGCGACGGCTACTTTAATCTGAAAGCTGCACACGATTCTTCGCAAGGCAGTTCTGACATGATTAGCCGTAACCTTGGTGCGACGGCTGTCATTACGCTTCCTGGGGTTAACAAGACTGACTTTTCGAGAGTCAAGCCTGACGACCTGTTCAAAGGCTACGAGTTCGAGTGGAAGCTCGTTCCAGCTGACTACGGGCTTGGCGCAAACACCAAGTCTGAGTTGTGGGTGTTTACGATCAGTCGTGGCGGCACGATCATCGGTGCACGCCCAGCCGGCCGGTACCATGGCACGTTCAACTACGACGTTACAATGTACGAGCCGAACGGTTACTCGCTGTTTCCGGTCTCTGCTATGGAGCGTATCGAGCCGTTGAATAACGTGCTATCTTGGCTCGTGAACTCTCACTTCTATAACGTCCGCTCCGCACTCAACAACAACTTTATTGTCGATCCGACAAAGGTTGTAATGAAAGACGTCTTGTCCCGCAAAGCCGGGCAGATTATTCGTCTGAAGCCTGAAGCCTACGGCTCTGACGTTCGCACTGCGATCTCGCAACTGCCTGTTAACGACGTGACTCGTGGCAATCTCGCCGACGCACAGCTTGTCGAAGCGATGATCCAGCGGACTCTAGGCGCTACCGACAACGTCATGGGCATGCCGACGCAAGGCGGTCGCAAGACAGCCACCGAAGTTCGTTCCTCTAACGGCTTTAGCACCAACCGTCTTAAAACTTTGTGCGAGATGGCCAGTGCCTATGGCTTTGGGCCAATGGCTCGTCGGCTTGTGTCTAACACGCAGCAATTCTACGACTCTAGTACAAAGTACAAACTTGTCGGCGATCTTGCGCAGTTTGCTCCCGGTGCACTTGAAGTATCCCCCGAGCACATCGCCGGTTTCTTTGACTTTGTGCCGGTCGACGGCACGTTGCCTGCTGATCGTTACGCTCAAGCCCAGCTGTGGAACTCGCTACTCCAGGGCATGGCTCCGTATCCGCAGATTGTTCAGTCTTACGATATGCCAAAGCTGTTCTCGTGGATCGCGACTCTCGCCGGGCTGCGTAATGTCCAGCGTTTCCGTATCAATGTAATGCCGCCGGGGCAAGTCGAGCAACAGCTCGCTTCCGGTAACATTGTCAACGCTAAAGACGCAATGCAGGATCTTGACGCTGTTGGCGAACCTAACCGTATCGAAGGAATGGGGGCGACTGGTTAGCATGAATACTCGTGAAAAACTTGAAGCACTTTTGGCTCTGCAAAACAATGAAGAGTTCAAAGAGCTTATGGAAATTCTGAAACAGCAACAAGCCCTATGCAACGCCGCGGTACTGGAGGGTTGCGCTGACATTCGGGAAGAGGATCGTATGCGTGGGCAGTGGCACGGTCTCGGGGCCGCAGACGCTACGCTACGTGCCATGGTGGAAGAACTGCAAGCCGCAGTATCCGTTGACAACAACAGCAAGGAGTAGCAACATGCCTGGAATCGAAAACAATTCCCCCGCCGACCAAAGCAACGGCCCGGCTCAAAATGCCCCCAGTGGCAACTCTTCCACGCCCGATAGCGGCGTTAACTGGTCGAGCCTCGCTGACGACAGTGATGCCGGCTCTGAGTTTGACGAAAGTCCGCAGTTCGGTCAACCGCAGTCTACGACGCCTCCTGCTCCAGTCGCGTCGCCTGCGGAAGCTCCCAAGCAAACTGTGCCTGTCGTCAGTGCTGAGAACCCTCCTCAGCAAACTCAGCCGTCGGCTTCCACGCAACAAGTCAGCGAGGCTCCCCAACAATCGGCGCAAGCTCCGGCGCCAGCCGTAGCCGAGGATGATGTTGTCCAGCTACGGCAGCAGTACCAAGAGACGCTGCAGTCGAAAGACTACATGCTGTCCCCCGAGGATGCACTTGCGTTTGTCACTGAGCCGGAAACGGCTGTTCCTCGCTTTGCTGCGCAGTTGCACATGCGCGTGATGCAAGACGTTGGTTCGGCGATCCGGGCTGCATTGAGCACTGTTCCGACGATGATGGAGCAGATGGTCACTTCGCAGCAACAGGACCAAGCAGCGCGTAGTGAATTTTACGGTGAGTGGCCCGGCCTTGAAAAGCACCACGACACGGTGTTGCAAGTGATGCAACTCGTGCGTAACGCGCAGCCGGCCGCTACGAAAGAGCAAGTTATCCGCACGACTGGTATCTTGGTAGCGACGCAACTTGGCGTTGATCCGAGCCAGCTTCGTAAACAAAGCTCCAACGCTCAACAGCCGCCAGTGGCGCGGCAACAAACTCAGCTTCCCCCGCAGCCGGCTGGCCTTGGCAGCTCGAAGAATGTCGGTACTGGGCCGCAGCAATCTGTGTGGGAGTCGCTGGCGCTTCTTGACGACGATATCTAAAGGAAAACAAAATGCCTTCGATTGCAGGTATTCGTGGTACCGGGGACTGGGGCACTGATGAACGCCCCAAGAATTTCCGGGAACTGATCATGTGGCGCCAGCCCAACGGTATGACTCCGTTGACGGCGCTGCTCTCTCGCGTGAAGTCCCAGAATGTGGACGACCCTGAGTTCTCGTGGTGGGAAGAAGAGCTCAAGGCTCTGCGACTGACTACCGACGCCACTGGCGGCGCTGCTGCTTCTACCACCCTGGGCGTTCTTTCCGGCGGTTACGACTGCGTGGCCGGTGATCTGTTCCTTGTCGAAAAAGCGGACTCCACGACTTTCGACAACGAAATCGTTGAAGTTTCGAGTATCGCCTCGGACACTTCTGTCGTGTTTCGCCGCGGCCAGTGTGGCACTGTCGCAGCCAACACCGGCGCTTCTGCCAGTCTGACCAAGATCGGCAACCGCTTCGAGGAAGGTGGTCGTTCGCCGAACGTTTCCACTCGCAACCCGGTCAAGTTGTTCAACTACGCGCAGATTTTCAAGACCGCGTATGGTGTGACCGAGACCACCAAGAAGACCTACGCCCGTACCGGCAAGGCCCTCGAAGTGGACAAGAAGCGCAAGTCTTTCGATCACGCTGTCGGCATCGAGCTGGCGCTTCTGTTCGGTCGCCGCAGTGAAGTTGTCGGGCCGAACGGTAAGCCGCTTCGCACCACCGGCGGCCTGCGTCAGTTCCTGACTTCCAACACCAAGGTCTGGGCCACCACGCCGACCATGTCCACTTTTGTCGACGCGATCACTCCGATGTTCGACTACAGTGCGACTGACGCCGGTAACGAGCGCGTGGGCTACATGGGCAACGGCTTCTTGAACAGCCTGCAGAAGCTGCTGATCGGCCAGTCCCAAGTTCGCATCAACTACGACAAGACCACTTCTGTCTACGGCATGAAGTTTCTGGAGCTGGTTCTGCCGCAGGGTACGGTCTACTTCAAGTCGCATCCGCTGCTGAACACGCACCCGCGTTACACCAACTCGGCTTTCTTCATCGACCCGACGAACCTGAAGTGGCGGCCGCTGCGCGATACTGCGCCGCAGGACAACATTCAGGAAAACGACGAGGACCTTGAAAAGGGTCAGTGGCTGACCGAAGCCGGTCTTGAAGTGAACCACGAGTGTACCATGGGGTACCTCGGAAACTTTGTCGTGCCGTAGCACTGGCGTCGGCCGCTAAACTTAACCAAGGGGGAACGGCTTCGGCTGTCCCCCTTTTTTCCGACTGGAGCTTTTATGCGTGAACTTTCAATACTGGTTGGCATTCCCTCGGGAGGGGATTGGAAACCTAATTTCGGCATGTGCTTGGTGAACATGGTTCTTCACAGTCAAGCACCTCTGCGCGACGGCCGCGCTATTTCTCGGCTAAGTTTGCAAAACACCAAGGGCAGTATTCTGCCAAAGAATCGTTTGGAGATAGTAAGACGTGCGCTAGAGGGCCGGTATACACATGTTTTGTTTCTGGACGACGACATGACTTTTCCGGCCAACCTGCTGCATAGACTGCTGTCCCACGGTAAGTCAGTTATTGCCTGCAATTGCCCTACGAAAATGCTCCCAAGTACTAGCACGGCACGCATGAAAAGCGACAAGCATTATGGTGTCGCAGTTGATTCCAACACCATGGTTGGCACCAGCCAAGTCTGGCGAGTAGGCACTGGCGTGATGCTGCTGGATGCTAAAGTTTTTCGGGACGTAAGACAGCCGTGGTTTCCGGTCGAGTGGAATGAAACGACCGGAGAATACGTCGGCGAAGACTGGGCTTTTTGTACGCGACTGGAAGAAGCCAACATCCCCATTTACGTTGACCACGCTTTGTCTCGTGAAATCGGGCACGTCGGCTCTTACGAATTCCGTCACAGTGATATTCCTTCGAACACAACTTTAGAGGTATAAGATGTCTATTCGTGTAATTGACTCGAATAATTCGGGTGGAAAGCTCTTGATTCTTGAGGGGGAGCGAGGCGAACAGCTGTTAACTGCCTTCCCCTCGGGGCCGGGGCCGGCAAAGCTCAGCGCCGGGGATGTTGTACTGGACCAGCCGTGGTGGCCGGGGCGAAATCAGCTCATCAACGAGTATCCGCGCGCCGTAGGTATCGCGTACAACCGGGACGGCGCACTGCATACTGGCAATGCAAACGTGCCAGCGCCCGTAGTGTCGCCCTCTGGCGGCGGGACGATGGCGGTCGATTTGGACGTAAATTGTCCCGTCACCAGCGGCCCGGCCATGAAAATTGTGCTGCCGGCCGGCGCGGCTACGCAGTACCAGAAGGTCAACTATTGGGATATTCCCGTCCCCGTCGAATACGGTGCTGATGGGACGTGGCTCATTCCGCTGTACATCCCGCTCGACACGCAACTAGACGGGTCCGGCA
>Ga0075158_10000793_pt1 | contig 25249 bp, 21 predicted proteins | sample JI91814BDNA_FD_70968 | JGI IMG/M metagenome (GOLD analysis project Ga0075158, IMG submission 70968) | Wastewater effluent complex algal communities from Wisconsin, to seasonally profile nutrient transformation and Carbon sequestration -... | ecosystem: Engineered > WWTP > Effluent > Algae... | reverse complement strand
CGACGAGGCGGTCACCATCGCTTTGCACCTGAATGTGCCGGAGATATTTCACGACATAGCCGCCGAGGTCGATGGCCTCGATCGCCTGCCACCGGGTGCTCGTCGGCACCTGGGACATGGAGACCAGCACTTGCTCACCCGAGGCGATAGCCGGGGCGAGTGACCCGCTCCAGGTCGCCACCAGATCATCGAAGGCGGCGCGGACCTGCTCGCGCGCGGTGCCGTGCGCGGTGGTCGCCACGCTGAGGTATGCCGTGGCGTTCCCCGTCCGCAGTGGTCCGGTGCCGGTGATCCGGTTGCTCACGACGGCTCCGAGGTTGCCCTCGCCGAGCCGGGCACCGGCCGCCCAGAGGATTGCGAAGGTCGTGGCGCCGCAGGATTTTGCCGCCGCTTCGATGCGCTCGGAGTCGGCCTCGGACAGCGCCCGCCGCCGGTGGGTGCCCGGCGCTGGCAACGACGTGGGGACGAGCGGCTGGTCCGCGCTCGGCATCACCAGATCGCGGTCCTCGGCCTCGCCCCACGGCCATTCGGTCGTTGCCGGCAGCGCAGCACCGGCGAGCGCAAGGTCGAGATCGGCGAGGAAAGCGGCGAGCGAATCGGCGTCGAGGACGAGGTGATGGGTCAGCAGTTCCAGCCGCCCGGCGTCGACGTCGAGGCGATAACGCAGCAGCCGGCCACCGCGTGCGGCGAGGATCGTGCGTCCGGCGAGCGGTTCGGTGCTCGCCAGGGACGCGAGCGTGCCGGCATCGATCCGCTCGGGAGCATCGGGGACCATCACGAACTCGGCGCCGGCCCGCGCCACGCGGGCCAGCAGGGATGGCCAGGCGTGCAGCGTCGTGGCGAGCGCCGCCTCCGCATCGGCCAGCACCTCGGGTCGCAGCCGCACGGCGAGATAGATGCCGAAATCCGCCCCGCGAAGTTCGGCGTGCAGCATGTCCTGATCGGCGCGAGCAAGGCGGAAGGGCACGAGCACTCCTGACGGCGGCGAAGGCGCCCGGGGAACTCGTCATACCGATGCACCGGTGCGCCGCGCCCCCCGAGGGTTGGTCTCCGTCAAGACCCGGGCGGCGGGCTGATCCGGACCAGGATCAGCGATCCGGGTCCGCCTGCTCCCCTAGGTGGCCGCGAATCCTTCGCTGTGACCACGCAAAGGATGGGGATCCTCACGGCGATCCGGGGACCAGCAGGATCCGCGCCGTATTGGGCCGCACGTCGATGCTGCCGCTGACGCTCTGTCCGCTGAGGGTGGTGTAGGCGCGGGTCAGCGGGACCGTCCGCGAGGTGGTGCTCGGGTTGACCAGCACGAGCGCCTTGGTGAAATCGCGGCGATAAACGCCCTTCCATTTCGCATAGGCACCGGTTGGCGTGCCGACATCGATCTGGTTGTAGGGATGATCCATCTCCACGGCCTCGGGCGTCTCGTCACGCAGGAAGCAGAATTTCGAGCGGCCATTGCTGCCGAGCAGGAAGGTGGCGAGCGTGTAGGAGTGCCAGCGATTGCGCTGCTGCTCGGTCGCATCGACCCACAGCTTCGTGATCGCCATCATCCCCTTGCCGCGGGCCTCGGTGTCGACGATCATGTCCACCTCCTGCTTCCACTGCGCCTCGGGCAGGAAGAGGCCGATATCGCCGCGGGCATTGCGCACAAAACCTTCGGCCGCGACCTGCTTGTTCGGGGCGACAAGCGGCGACGATGCATAGCTCGGGTTGAAATAGCGCTCGCCGGTGCCGAGGCCGTTGCCATATTGCGGCCGCCCGAGGGCCTTGGCGGCACTGGCCGAGATGGCCGCCGCCCAGGTGATCCACTGGTTCGGGGTCCATGCCTTGCCGTCCGCCCCGACCGGCACCCCGCTCATGTAGTCCCCCGAGATCAGCGGCCCATTGCCGAGCACATCGAGATAGCAGTAGTCGTATTTGCTCGCGCGGACCATGGTCGTGCAGGTGGTGTCGACCTGCGCCCGCCACGCCGGCGAGCCGAGTTCCATGAGGTATGTCGTGGGCCACTTCAACGAGTGGATCCGCTCCCCGCTCGCTGTGTGAGCATAGGTCGACTCCGCCAGCCTCCCGGTCGCGAAGGTGGCATTGCGATACACGGCCAGCTCGAGAGCCGGATTGGCCGCCTTCATCAGCGCCACCGAAGCGGTGAACCGCTTCGGCATGGTGACAATGAGGGAGAACCGCTTGGCCATCGCCGTCAATTCGGCGTTGGTATACGGACCGTGCCCGCGCCCCATGAACTCCGGTGTCCACAGCTTTAGGAAGCGCTCCACCGGAGCCGAGGCAGTCGGCCGGGGAGCCGGCGCGACACTTCCCACGGCGGCGCCCGCCGGCGCGCCGGCCAGTCCCGTGATCACCAGCGCCGACGCGGACAGCGCCGCTGCCCAGTGGGCCCATCGGGTATGCCGCATGACCTCCCCTTTCCCGCGATGGTCGCCACGAGCCAGCGGCCTAGTGGCCCGAGCGTAGCGCCGGGTGATCCGGGGTGTCAGGGATTGCCCCACCCGTCGGCCGACAGGTGCGCGGCGATCCGCTGGCGATCAGCTCGACGGGGCGCTCACGACCTGCGCCTTGGTGTCGATGGCGCTGCGCACCTTGGCGATGGCGTCGGCGATCGGGACGCCATTCTCCTGAGTGCCATCGCGATAACGGAAGGACACCGCGCCCGAGGCCTGATCCTCGGCGCCGGCGATCAGGATGAAGGGCACCTTGGACTTGCTCGCGGTGCGGATCTTCTTGGGGAAGCGGTCGTCGGACTCATCCATCTCCACCCGGATGCCCTGCGCCTTCATCTGCGTGAGCACCTCCCAGAGATAGTCGTTGAAGTCCTCCGCGACCGGGATGCCCAAGACCTGCACCGGCGAGAGCCAGACCGGGAAGGCGCCGGCATAGTGCTCGGTCAACACGCCGATGAACCGCTCGATCGAGCCGAACTTCGCCGAGTGGATCATCACCGGCTGCTGCCGCGACCCGTCCGCCGCGGTGTATTCCAGTCCGAAGCCCTTCGGCTGGTTGAAGTCGTATTGGATCGTGGAGAGCTGCCAGGTCCGCCCAATGGCATCGCGCGCCTGCACCGAGACCTTGGGTCCGTAGAAGGCGGCGCCCCCGGGATCGGGCACCAGTTCGAGCCCGGATTCGAGGCACGCCTCCTCCAGCACGGCGGTCGCGATCGCCCAGTCCTCATCGGACCCGACGAACTTGTCCTTGTGCTTGTCATCGCGCGTCGAGAGTTCCAGATAGAAGTCATCGAGCCCGAAGTCGCGGAAGAGACCGAGACAGAAATTCAGCAGGTGCTTGATCTCATCGGCCGCCTGCTCCTTGGTGACATAGGAGTGGCTGTCGTCCTGCGTCATACCCCGCACGCGCGTCAGCCCGTGGACGACGCCGGACTTCTCATAGCGATAGACCCCGCCGAACTCGAAGAGGCGGATCGGCAGTTCGCGATAGGACCGGCCGCGGGAACGGAAGATCAGGTTGTGCATCGGGCAGTTCATCGCCTTGAGGCGATAGTTTGCGCCCTCCATCTCCATCGGCGGGAACATCGTGTCCGAGTAGTAAGGCAAATGCCCAGAGGTGTGGAAGAGCCCGTCCTTGGAGATGTGCGGGGTCCCGACATAGTCGAAACCCTCTTCGATGTGCCGGCGCCGGACGTAGTCCTCCATCTCCCGCTTGATCACCCCGCCCTTGGGATGGAAGACCGCGAGCCCCGAGCCCAATTCGTCGGGGAAGGAGAAGAGGTCGAGTTCGGCCCCGAGCCGGCGGTGGTCCCGCTTCTCTGCCTCCGCGAGCCGCTCCAGGTATGCCGTGAGGTCGGCCTTGGTCGGCCAGGCCGTGCCATAGATGCGTTGCAATTGGTTGTTGGCCTGGTCGCCGCGCCAGTATGCCGCGGAACTGCGCATCACCTTGTAGGCATTGCCCAGCAGTTTGGTGTTGGGGATGTGGGGCCCTCGGCACAGGTCGCCCCAGGCCCGGCTGCCGTCCTTGCGCAGGTTGTCATAGATCGTCAGCCCACCTTCGCCGACTTCGGCTGCGGCGCCTTCGCCAGCATCCTCGGCATTGGACTTCAGCCCGACGAGTTCGCACTTGTAGGGCTCGTGGGCCAGTTCGCTCAGCGCTTCGGCATCGCTGACCTCGCGCCGGTGGAAGGTCTGGCCTTCGTTGATGATCCGCTGCATGACCTTTTCGAGGCCCTTGAGGTCTTCGGGCGTGAACGGCTGCTCCACGTCGAAGTCGTAATAGAAGCCGTCGCGGATCGGCGGGCCGATGCCGAGCTTGGCCTGCGGGTTGACCTCCTGCACGGCCTGGGCCAGGACGTGCGCGCAGGAATGGCGCAGCACCATCAGTCCATCGGGCTCATCGATCCGCACTGGCTCCACGACATCCGCATCAAGCAGGACGTGCGCCAGATCGACCAGCTCGCCATTGACACGCGCGACGACGACTGCCCGCTCCGCCGCGAATACGTCGGCCGCGGTCGTGTCCGCCGGCACCGATCGCGGCTCGCCGGCGACATTGATGGTGAACTGGGCAGACACGAAGGACTCCTGGGCGCATTCGAGAGAGTGGATCAACGGTGCCGCGAGGGCGACCGAGCCCCAACTCTAGCGAGGCCCATCGCCGCGAACACCTTGGTTAGGGATCTCGTCCGAGCGATCACGCAGTGTCTCATCGAGCAGGATGCGCAATTGCTCGGGCAAGTGCTGCTCGGGAATCTCCACATCGGTCGGGGGGATGGTGCAGGTCACGCCATAGCAATAGCGATCCGGCTGGATTTGGGCCCCGCGCCCCCGCCCCTCGGAGTCGAGGCCTTGCAGGGCTCGGGTGGCCAGCACCTGACGCCATTGCTCCTCCTGCGGCTTCGGCAGATCCCCGAGCACCACCGAGCGGCGCTGGGTCAGGCCGGCGAAGCCGCCGGTGCGCGTCACATCCAAGACGGCATTGCTGGGGATGGACTCGCCTTCGTGGGCGATGTCATCGGGACTGGGCTCGTGGCTCGCGACGTGGGTCGCCTCAGTCCCGGGCGCCTCGGACCCATCCGGCGCCGCCACGATGTCATCGCCCGCCGCCGGCTCGGACTCCTCCTCGGAAGCCGGGCCCAGCACGCCGACCCGCGCCCACGCCTCGCGCACGGCGGCAACCTCGGGTGCCGCCACGCCATAGGCGGTGATCGCGGCGTCCACGGTCAGGCCGGCGAAGGTGACGAAATCACAGTCCGCACTGATCCCGGGACCGGTGAGCACGGCATACCAAATCTGGCCGGGAGCCTCCCAGGAATTGCCTCCGAGCGCCGTGGCGCACAGATAGAAGGCCTTGTTGGGGATGCCGGAGTTGATGTGAACGCCACCGTGATCGGCGTCGGTCTCGACATAGTCGTCCATGTGGCCGGGCTGGGGGTCCTTGCCCAGGACGGCATTGTCGTAGGCCGTGCCGGGCTCCTTCATCGAGCGCAAGGCTTCGCCCGCGAACTCCCCGACAAGGAGTTCGGCGCCGATCAGCCAGTCGGCCTCGGCGGCGCTCTGGCCCAGCTTGCGCTGCTTGACCATGGACCCGAAGACATCGGACATCGACTCGTTGAGTGCGCCGGGTTGCCCTTGGTACATCAGGCCGGCGGTGTGCTCGGTCACCCCATGCCCAAGTTCGTGACCGATGACGTCGAGGCTGGCGGTGAACCGACCGAAGACCTTGCCGTCGCCATCGCCGAAGACCATCTGCGTGCCATCCCAGAAGGCATTGTCATAGTCCCGGGCGTAGTGCACGCTAGCGCGCAGCGGCAGGCCCCGGCCGTCGAGCGAGTTGCGGGCGAAGGCCTCGGCGAATAGGGCCCAGGTGTCGCCCAGCCCGTCATAGGCCTCGGTCACGGCAAGGTCCCCGGTGTCCGGGTCGCCCTCGCCGCGCACCTGCCTCCCCGGCAGGCTGGTGCCATTCTCGGCATCGCAGATCAGTCGCACCGGCCCACCCTCGATAGCGCCGGGCCGCAGGCGCGGCTTGGCGCCCCCAGCCAGGTCCGGGGCCGCATGCGCCCGGCGGTGCAGCAGGCCCTGGTCGAGGTCGATCAGCGCGTCGCGCGCCGCCGCCGCCACCTCGGCATCCCCCGAGGAGGCCAAGCGCTCCAAAATGTGCGGCGGCACGATCGTGCATCGCCCTGGTCCCCGTGATTCCCGTGTCATGAAACCATCCTGGCGCAGCCGACTGACAACCGCTCGGCGAGTGTCCCGATGCGCTGTGCGATTGGCGCCTGCGCGCCCCTCTCGAATCAACGGGTCAGGTCGGCGAGGTGGTGCTCGCGGCCGGGCTCTTGCGCAGCACCACGACCATCTCGTTCGTGCTCAGGCACACGACCTGACGACTGCCCGAGCAGGAGGCCGTGACGGCGGTGCTGCTCAAGGGGGCAAGCACGCTGAGCGTGACAGCCTCGCGAGCGGCGAGCTTGCGTTGGGCGGCCGAGATGTCCAGCCACTCAGCCAAGACCGCGCCGGCAAAGAGGCAGGTGGTGTGCTGATTGCCGACCGCCGTGCGCCAACCCCCACGTGACCCCGGGCAGCGGGTCGGTGTCGCGGGGGAGCCGAGGCTCTGGGCGCTTGAGGGCGCAATGGTTGTGCTCGGGGTCGCAGGGGTGCTCGAACTGGCCGGGACGGCGAGCTCCTCGCGGGCGGCCTTTTCCAGAGACAGGGCTCGGACGGTCAAGAAGGCCGTGAGGGCGAGAATGCCGATGCTCAAGACGATCGCCAGCCCCCGCACCGAGGTGGGCGGGCGCGAGGGCGCGTCAGGGCCCACCGCCCTATTCCAACGGGTCTGCGGCATTCGCCCTTCTCCAACTGAACATCCCCGGCCCGCAGAGGCTAACTCAGGAATCAGCCATAAGTGTCCCGGGGGCCCCGCCCTCCGGTGATCCCGCGCCGCCCGTGCCGCCAACTCGGTGCACTGGGACCGATGATCTTCAGCTCGGTCACGACATCGGGGCCGGTCTCCTGCGCGATCCGGGTGAGCAAAGTGTTGGCCAGCAGGCGCAACTGAGTGGCCCAGGAGGTGGAACTGGCCCGGACCACCAAGACTCCCTCGACGAAGGTCTCCGGGCTCGCGTGCGCGGCGATCTCCGCGCCAACGATCGACCCCCACCGCCCGATCACCGCGCCGACCTCGACCTCGTGTTCCCATCCGCGGTCGTTGACCAGCCGTCCGACCACCTCGCCGAGCAAGGCCGGGTCCCGATCCGTGCGGCCCGCACCCGTTCCCGAGGTCGCTGGGGCGCGCGGAGCCCGAGCGCCGCCCCGGGCCGGGCGTAGGCCCTTGGCTCGGGCCATCGCCTGGACCCGGCGCAAGGCCTCATCGGCGGCATCGACGGCCGGTTCGGATGTTTCGGAACCCGGCGCCGGCGGACCCTCGCCGTCGGGCGGCGAATCCTCGGACACCGAATCCTCGGACACGGAATCCCCGGGTCCGAGGTCCTGGGACACCGAGCTCTGGGACGCCGAGTCGTGCGGATCAGTCATGGCCAGCAGCGACCGTCTCGACCGCTCCCTTGGTCACGACATACCGAACACCGGTCAGTCGCTCCGGGATGTCCTGGGCCACCGCTGCCGTGATGAGCACCTGCTCTCCCGACTCGATCAGCCCGGCCAGCCGCTCCCGCCGCCCGGTGTCGAGTTCCGCGAAGACGTCATCGAGGATCAGCACCGGGTCGGTGCCGAGGTCAGTGCGCAAGAGTTCGTAGGCCGCGAGCTTCAGCCCCAGCGCCAGCGACCAGGACTCGCCGTGACTGGCATACCCCTTCGCGGGCAGACCCCCGAGGTTGAGCACAAGCTCGTCGCGGTGCGGGCCGATGAGGCACTGCCCGCGCTCGATCTCCTGGGACTGGACCCCCGCGAGCGCCTCGATCAGTCCGGCACTCAGCTCCTCCACCGTGGGCACGCTGCCCTCCCCGACCGTGACGGCCAGGGCCTCGGGCAGCGTCGCCCGATAGGTCGCCACGACCTCCCCCGCGCCATCGCTGACCTCGCGATAGGCATGATCGAGATGCCCGCGCAGGTCGCGCAGCAGGCGCAATCGGGCATACAACAATTGCGCCCCCAAGCTCGCGAGGTGCCCGTCCCAGACATGCAAGGTATGCAGTGCGCTCTCGCGCGCCTGCGCCGCCGACTCCCCCTCGGTATGCCGTCGCCCGCGACCGCCGCGACGCAGCACCGGGGCCGCGGATTTCAGCAGCGCGCTGCGCTGCTTGATGATCCGGTCGTAGTCGGCGCGGACCCCGGACCAGCGGGGTTGACGTTGGGTCAGCAGATCGTCGAGGAAGCGGCGACGAGCCGAGGGATCGCCCTTGACCAGGGCGAGATCCTCGGGGGCGAAGAGCACCGAGCGCACCTGACCAAGCACATCGCGCGGTCGCGGCAGCGGGGAGCGGTTGAGTCGGGCCCGATTTGCTCGCCCGGGATTGAGCTCGATCTCGACCAGGCTCTCCCTCCCGTCCCGAACGACGGCGCCGCGCACGATCGCCTGCGAGGCGCCGAAGCGCACCAGCGGGGCATCGCTCGAGACCCGGTGCGAACCCAGCGTTGCGAGATAACCAATGGCCTCGGCGATATTGGTCTTGCCCTGCCCGTTCTGTCCGACCAGGGTGGTGACACCCGGCCCGAGGGGGACTTCAGCACTCGGATAGCTGCGGAAGTCGATCAGGCTCAGGTGTCGGACATACACCTCAGCGCTTGGCCGCGGCGCGCTTCCGCGTCGCCCCGGTGCCCGAGGTGGGACCGGCGCCGGCCGCGCCGCTGCCACCTTGCGTGCTGCCCGAGCCGGATGAGGGACCGGCCGCAGCGGCCTTGCGGCCCTTGGCAGCGGCCTTGGTGGCGCTCTTGGTCGGCTTCTCCTTGGCTGCCGTCTTCTTCTTCGTCGCCGGCGCGGACTTCGGTTCCTCGCCAGTGCGCAGGGCCTCACCCTCGGCAACCGTCATCACCTGGTGGCCACCGAACTGCCCGCGCAGCGCGGCGACCGCCTGCATCGTCGGCGAGGATTCCTGGCGCGAGGCGAAGCGAGCAAAGAGGGAGGCGCTGATGACCGGCATCGGGACCGAGAGGGCGATTGCCTCTTCGACCGTCCAGCGCCCTTCCCCGGAGTCGGCGGTGTAGTCCGAGACATCCTCGAGCGTCGGATTCTCTTCCAACGCCTTGACCATCAGGTCGAGCAGCCAGGAACGCACGACCGTGCCCCGCGACCAGGCCTTGAAGGCGCCGGGGACATTGGTGACGATGTCCTTCTTCTCCAGCAGTTCATAGCCCTCGGCATAGGCATGCATGAGGCCGTATTCGATGCCGTTGTGCACCATCTTCGTGTAATGGCCGGCGCCGACCTTGCCGGCGTGCACGAAGCCCTCGTCGCGGGGGCCCTCGGGGCGCAGGGCGTCGAAGATCGGCATGGCCCGTCGCACATTGGCGGCCGTGCCGCCGACCATGAGGCCATAGCCATTCTCCAGACCCCAAATGCCACCGGAGACACCGCAGTCGAGATAGGCGATGCCCTTGGCCTTCAGCAACTTCTCGTTCTCGAAGTCGTCCGTGAACCGACTGTTGCCGCCATCGATGACCATGTCCCCGGGCTCGAGCAGATCGCCGAGCTTGGCAACGGTCTGCCGGGTGATCTCGCCGGCCGCGACCATGGTCCAGACGATCCGGGGTGCCTCCAAGGACTTTACGAGCTCGCCGAGGGACTTCACGTCCGAGACCTTGGGGTTGATGTCATACCCGATGACGTCGATGCCCGCGCGGCGCAGCCGCTCGCGCATATTGCCGCCCATCTTGCCCAAGCCGATCAACCCGAGTTGCATGGAGGGACCCTTCTTCGTCGATGTGTTCTGGCGCGCCCCAACCATAGTGCCCCCATGTGATTCACGGCACGCACGTGCTGGTGGCTGCGGCGGATTCTCAGCCGGTCAGGCGGACCGGCTGCAGGACATAGCGGTAGTTGAGTTCCGGGGAGCCATCCGGCTCGGCCTGACCGGTGATCATCGCCGGCTTGAGAGCGGCGGTGAAGGACAGTCGTGCATAGGGGGTATGCAGCGCGCCCAGCCCGTCGAGCAGGAAGCCGGGGTTGAAGGCGATGTCGATTTCGGGACCATCGACGCTGGCCTCGACCGCTTCGGACGCCTGGGCGTCATCGCCGGTGCCAGCCTCGATGTCGACCTGGCCATTGCTGAACTTCAGGCGCACCGGGGTATTGCGCTCGGCGACCAGGGCCACCCGCTTGACGGCCTCGATCAATTCGGCGGTCTTGACGACGGCCTCGGTCTCGGAGGCGCTGGGGAAGATCTTGGCGACCTTCGGGTATTCCCCGTCGAGCAGGCGGGAGGTGCTGTGGCGCTGGCCGGCTTCGAAGCCGACGAGACCGTCGCCGCCCGCTGCCTGACCGAGCGCGAGCGCGACCGAGCCGCCGGAGCCGAGGGATCGCGCCGTCTCGGCGAGGGTGCGGGCCGGGATGAGCGCGACATGGCTGGCATCGGCGGCCGCCGGATTCCACGTGAACTCGCGCATCGCGAGGCGGTAGCGGTCAGTAGCCAAGAAGGTGACCTTGTCACCCTCGATCTCCACCCGGACCCCCGTGAGGATCGGCAGCGTGTCGCCACGGTCGGCGGCCACGGCGACCTGGCTGACGGCCTGCGCGAAGGTGGCGCCATCGATGGCGCCACTCGCGGCCGGCTGGGTCGGCAGGGTCGGATAGTCGGACGCCGGCATCTGCAGCAACGCGAAGCGCGACGAACCACATGTCACCTCGACCTTCGAGCCCTCCGTCGCGACCTCGACGGGCTTGTCGGCCGGCAGGTTGCGGGCGATCTCGGAGAGCAACTTGCCGAGCACGAGGACGGTCCCGGCCTCGGAGACATCGGCGCTGACGGTGATCCGCGCGGAGACCTCATAGTCGAAGGCCGACAGCGTGAGGGTGCCGTCGGTGCCGGCATCGATGAGGACACCGGCCAAGACAGGCACGGCAGGGCGCACCGGCAGCCCGCGCGCCACCCAGGTCACGGCCTCGGCGAGAACATCGCGCTCGACACGGAACTTCACGGTTACCACCTTTGGCGTTGGTTCACGAGGGTGCGCACGAGGATGACCCGCAGTGGGTTGGGCGCGTGCCCCACGGAAGCATGAGAGTAGCCGCCCCGACCGACTCGTGCTAGATCTGGTTGGCTGCTAGCCAGCGTATGCCGTGTGGCGGCCCCCCGCGCCCTTGTCCCCAGTCTGTTCTCGGGGCTGCATCAGGATGCGGGATCAGGTAGTCATCGTCATAGCGGCTGTGGATGCTGTGGAAAACCGCCTGTCTGCCCTGGCAAGGCCGCGTGTCGCGCTGTGCACAAGGGCTGCGGACAAGTTGTGTATCGCCCCGGCCGGGGTGTGGGTGAATCGACGCCGTCCACACTGCCGCATGGTCCCTGGGGACAAAGGAGGCCCCTGATCCACAGGTCCTCCCCCGGATATCCGAGGTCGTGCACACCCTTGTGGCCGAGGCCGGGCAAAGGCGTCCACAGGATTATCCACAAGCTGTGGACAAGTGTGGGATAGCGGACGGCGGCCCAGAGATGGCCAATGCGAAGCGCGCAGGTGACAAGCAGGTAACGCCTCATCCACCACGTGTGGAGAAGCTTGTGGACAAGCGCGGTCTATGCGCTTTGTTGCTTGATCCGGTTCGTCAGTTCGGTGACCTGGTTGTAGATCGCGCGGCGCTCGGCCATCAGTTGCCGGATCTTCTTCTCCGCGTGCATCACGGTCGTATGGTCGCGGCCGCCGAACTGCTGACCGATCTTCGGCAACGACAGATCGGTCAGTTCGCGGCACAGGTACATCGCGATCTGCCGGGCCGTGACCAGGACACGGCTGCGGGAAGCGCCTTGGAGGTCCTCGATCGTCAAGCCGAAGTAGGCGGCCGTCTGCGCCATGATCGTGGCGTGGGAGATCTGGTTGGTGTGCTCATTGGGGATGAGGTCCTTGAGCACGATCTGGGCCAGGGGGAGGTCGACGTCCTGCCGGTTGAGGTTGGCGAAGGCGGTGACCCGGATCAGCGCCCCTTCAAGTTCACGGATATTGGTCGAGATCCGTGAGGCGATGTATTCCAGGACTTCGGGCGGCACGCTCAGCCGCTCCTGCAGTGCCTTCTTGCGCAAGATGGCGATGCGGGTCTCGAGGTCTGGCGGCTGGACATCCGTGAGCAGGCCCCACTCGAAGCGACTGACCATCCGGTCCTCAAAGCCACTCAAATGCTTGGGCTGGACGTCGCTGGTGATCACGACCTGCTTGTTGGCGTTGTGCAAGGAGTTGAACGTGTGGAAGAACTCCTCCTGGGTCTGCACCTTGCCGGACAGGAACTGGATGTCGTCGATCAGCAGGACATCGACCTCGCGATATCGGCTCTGGAAGTTGGCGGCCCGGTCATCACGGATGGAGTTGATGAAGTCGTTGGTGAACTCCTCGGAGTTCACATAGCGCACCCGCAGGTGGGGATAGAGATTGCGCGCGTAGTGCCCGATGGCGTGCAACAGGTGGGTCTTGCCCAGGCCTGACTCGCCATAGATGAAGAGCGGGTTGTAGGCCTTGGCCGGTGCCTCGGCGACGGCGACCGTCGCGGCATGGGCGAAGCGATTGCTGGAGCCGATGACGAAGGTCTCGAAGAGGTATTTCGGATTCAGCCGGGTGGCCTCGATGTCCTCGAGCTCCGAATCGTCCGCCGGTGGACGTGGCCCCAGGTCGTCGAGCTCCTCCAGGAGGGGGTCGTCCTCGTCCGGGATGGTGGCGGTGGCGCTGAAGAGGTCATCGCTGTGATCTTCCAGAGCCGGGTCCACGGTCACGGCCAGGGACACCCCGGGCCCGAGATCACGGGCTAGGACGGCGATCACGCGCTCTCGGACCTTTTGCTCGAGCACCTGCTTGGCGAAGTCATTGGAGACGGCCACGAGCACGGTCTGCTCCAGGACACCCTTGATCTTGGCGCCCTGCAAAAAGGCGCGCTGGGGCATGGGGACCCCGTCGCGGGCCAAGGCTTCCAAGACCGTGGTCCAAAGCGCGCCGGTGTCCGGCTGAGTGTCCGCCACGTGCGCCTCGTCCTTCATGAGCCGTCGCGCTGTCCACAGGGATGTCCACAGGGTGTGGGTGAGGGTGTCACCCGGCAGGGCGACGCACTCCGGTCGGGCAACGCGTCCCGACCCCCCTGCATTATTACCCCCAGAACAATCCACAGGTGCACGGCGGCGTGTCGCGTGAACCAGCGACGGCCGCGGTGTGCAAGGCTGACCGGTTTGCCGCCGTGTGCACGGCCGCGCAGCCCACGGTTTGACCGGCTTTCCCGCGCTGCCGTACCCTTGATATTCGGCCAGTCGGCCGTTTTCGCATGCCCACGCTTTTTCGAGCGCGGGCTTCCGATTGCGGCCGACACCCGCAGCCCCTCGGCCGCGGTCGGTCGCCCCGAGCCCCAACCCCCACTGCCGGAAGCGCTCGGCGAGCCGTGTGAATCGGTGTCGCCGCGTGTGGCGTGCAGCGAAGAATGAAAGAAGACCGTCGTGAGCAAGCGGACCTTCCAGCCCAACAACCGTCGCCGGGCCAAGAACCACGGCTTCCGGGCGCGCATGAGCACCCGCGCGGGCCGCGCCATCCTCGCGGCGCGACGCCGCAAGGGCCGCTCCGAGCTGTCGGCCTGACCCCGAGCAGCCGTGCTGCCTGCGCAGCACCGGCTGCGCTCCAGCGCTGACTTCTCGGCGGTTCTGCGTCGCCGGGGCAAGGTCAGCGCGTCCGCGCGCGTGGTCGTCGTGCATGCCAATCTGATCCCCGGCCGGGAAGACCTCCCGAGCCGGGTCGGCTTCGTTGTGGGCAAGAGTGTCGGCAATGCGGTCATCCGCAATCGCACAAAGCGTCGGCTGCGCGAGCAGTGCCGCGCCCGCCTGAGCCAGCTGATGCCCGGTGCTGACTATGTCGTGCGCGCTCAGCCGGCCGCCGCGGGTGCCAGCAGCGCAACCCTGGGTTCGGCACTTGATGACGCGCTGCGCGCTCTGGGCCCTCGATGGAGCCGGGTCGGATGACGATCGGGCGCGCGCTGGCATACCCCCTGATCGTGCTGGTCCGGGGCTATCAGCGGTTCATCTCCCCGATGACCCCGCCGAGCTGCCGTTATTACCCGAGTTGCTCCTCGTATGCCGTGACCGCGCTGCAACGCTTCGGGCTGGTCAAGGGCGGCTATCTCGCCACCCGGCGGCTGCTGCGCTGCCACCCCTGGGCACCGGGCGGCGTCGACCACGTGCCCGAGACCACCTCCACAAGACCTTCGCCGCCGGCGAACCACACCCCCCTCTCGTCGAGTTAGGACAGCATGGGCGACTTCTTCAATAGCGTGCTCTACCCCATTGAGTGGGTGGTCGCGTGGATCATGTACGGCTTCCATGCCGGACTGTCGAGCATTGGTATGCCGGAGGCCTCCGGTTGGACCTGGGGCCTGTCGATCGTCGGGCTCGTGGTTGTCATGCGGGCCCTGCTGATCCCGCTCTTCGTCAAGCAGATCAATGCCTCGCGCAAGATGCAGATGATCAGCCCGGAGATCCAGAAGATCCAGGCGAAATACAAGGGCAAGACCGATCCGGAGTCGCGTCAGAAGATGACGCAGGAGACGATGGAGCTCTATCGCACGACGGGCACCAACCCCTTCTCCTCGTGTCTGCCGATCCTCGCGCAGTCGCCGATCTTCTTCGGCTTGTTCCGCGTGCTCAATGGCCTGGAGTCGATTGCCGAGGGCCGCCGTGATGGCATCGGCCCGATCACCGCCGAGGTGGCCAGCCAGGCCGAGCAGGCGATGCTCTTCGGGGCCCAGCTCTCGGACCGCTTCATCGGTGCCGACACCCTCAACACCAAGATCGTCACGATCGTTCTGATCGTCTTGATGTCGGTGACGACCTTCACCACGCAACGTCAGTTGATGACGAAGAACATGCCCGCCTCCGCGCTGGACAATCCCTTCGCCCGTCAGCAGAAGGTCTTGCTCTATGTCTTGCCGCTGGTCTTCGCGATCTCGGGTGTGAACTTCCCGATCGGTGTGCTGATCTACTGGTTCGTCACCAACGTCTGGTCGATGGGCCAGCAGTTCTATGTCATCCGCCGCAACCCCACCCCCGGCTCGCTGGCCGAGAAGGCCCTGCATGAGCGACGGGCTCGCAAGGGCAAGGCGCTGCCGCAGACGCCGGCCACCGGGGTTGCCGGGGCCACCACGCCCGGCACTGTGATCAGTGATGGACCCAAGCAGGGCGGCCAGCGGGAGCAACCCAAGCGCAAGGACCGTCAGCGCAAGCCGGCAAATCCTGGCCAGAAGACACCGAAATCGCCTGGCAAGCCGGGGCCCGAGGGCCCGCAGGACGCCGGCTCGGATAAGAACTAAGGAGCGAATCGTGAGCGAATACGACGAGACCGCACGGGATTTCGACCCGGCCGAGGCGGCCACCGGAGATCTGGCCATCGAGACCACTCTCGCTCTGACCGAGACCGGACCCGACGCCGAGTCGGTGCTGCTGGCCGCCGAGCACGCCGCCGACGCGGGCGACGAGAGCGACGACGACACGGCTGGGGATGACGTGGTGGCGGACGACACCGCTGCGGACAGCGACGCCTCGGACGGCGAGCAGGATGGCGAGGCACAGGCTGTGGGCGGATCGCGGCGCGGCTCCCGCCGGGCCAGCCTGGAGCGTGAGGGCGAGGTGGCGGCCGACTTCCTCGAAACGCTGCTCGACATCGCCGACCTCGACGGCGATATCGACCTCGACATCGACGGCGACCGCGCCGCGGTGGCCATTGTGGACTCCGAGGACGGCCGGGTCCCGCGCCGCCTCGTCGGTCCGGGCGGCAAGGTCCTCGAAGCACTCCAGGAACTCACCCGCCTGGCCGTCCAGTCGGCCACCGGCGAACGCTCGCGCCTCATGCTCGACGTGGCCGGCCACCGGGCCGAACGCCGCTCCGCGCTCGTGGAGCAGGCGCAGCGCGCCATCGCCGAGGTCAAGGAGTCCGGCTCCCCCCTCGATATGGAGCCGATGTCGGCCTTCGAGCGCAAGGTCGTGCACGACGAGGTGCTGGCCGCCGGCCTGGTCTCGCAGTCCAGTGGCGTCGAACCCCGGCGCTATGTCGTCGTCCACCCCGCCGGCGCCTGACCTCGCCACCCAAACCCGCGCCCCGCTGAACCGCCAACCTTGTTGAGGCAACCTCCGGCAGCAGACCGTCGCGCTCCGTGGCCACACGCTGGTGGCCCGGGGGCGCAGGTCTGGCGCTCAAGCCCAGGCGGGGGGTATGCCGCATGAAGGAGCCAGTTGCCCCGCCGCCGGCTCCCGACCTCGCAAGTCTCGTCTTCGGCGCGAACCTCGCCCGGGCCGAGGAGTTCGTCGCGATTCTCGCCGACACCGGGGTCACCCACGGGCTGATCGGCCCGCGGGAGGTCCCTCGGCTGTGGGAGCGCCATGTGCTGAACTGCGCGGTCGTCGCCGAGGCGATGCCGACACCCGGAGCCACCGTCATCGACGTCGGCTCGGGCGCGGGGTTGCCCGGGCTTGCTCTGGCCATTGCCCGTCCGGATCTGCGCGTGACCCTGGTCGAGCCGATGCTGCGCCGCACGAACTGGCTCTCGGCCACGATCTCCGCCCTCGGTCTCGACAACGCCGAGGTCTGCCGGGGCCGGGCCGAGGAATTCCACGGCCGCCTCCAGGCGCGCTATGTCACCGCCCGCGCCGTGGCCGCCCTTGACACCCTGCTCGGCTGGTGCGCTCCCCTGACCGAGGTCGGCGGCGAACTGGTCTTGATGAAGGGCGAGAGCGCCGCCGCGGAACTCGCCGCCGCGGGACCTGCCCTGTCCCGAACTGGTATGCAGCACGCTCGCCTCCTCGAGGTCGGCCTCGCCTTGCCGACGCCGACCGTCGTCGTCCTGGCGGACAAGACGTCGCAGCCGCGGCCTTCGCGCACCCCCCGTCCACCGCGGGCTGCTCGCCGGCGCTGAACGGCGGCGCCCGTCGAAAGGACAGTAACGCCCCGTCGAAAGGACACTATGGGGGCGTCGAGAGGACACTATGGGGGCGTCGAGAGGACAATCCTCAGACGCGGGGAGACCACGAGCCTCGGCCCACCGTCTCCTCGAGCTTCAGTCCGCGTCGGGGAGCTGGTCGGCGGGATCGACACCCATCGCCGCGAGGATCCGACCCAGATCTTCCACGGTGGCGAACTCGATCGTCATTCGTCCCTTCTTGGCGCCCATGACGATCTTGGCCCGCGTGTCCAGGAAGTCCGAGAGCCGCGATTCGATCTCGGCCAACCCGGGACGTTCCACCCGCGGACGCTGGGTGCGTGGTGCGCGGTCATCGGCACCGAAATCTCCCAGGGCCACGATCTCCTCGACGGAGCGCACGGACAGGCCCTCGGCGACGATCCGCTGGGCGAGCCGCTCCATACTCCCGCCATCCGGGAGTCCGAGTAGCGCGCGGGCATGACCGGCGGATAGTACGCCCGCAGCGACGCGCCGTTGAACCAGGGGCGGGAGCTTGAGCAGGCGCAGCGTATTGCTGATCTGCGGCCGGCTGCGTCCGATGCGCCCGGCCAACTCCTCCTGAGTGCACCCGAAATCGACCAACAATTGGTCGTAGGCCGCGGCCTCCTCCAAGGGGTTGAGCTGGCTGCGGTGCAGATTCTCCAGGAGGGCATCACGCAGCAGGTCATCATCGGCGGTCTCCCGGATGATTGCTGGTATGACGGGCAGCCCCGCCGCCTGCACCGCGCGCCAGCGACGCTCACCCATGACCAGCTCGTAGCCCGCACCCACCGGGCGCACGACGATCGGCTGCAGGACACCGATCTCGCGGACACTCGTCGTGAGCTCCTCCAGTTCATCATCATCGAAGACGGTCCGCGGCTGGCGCGGATTGGGGGTGATCGCCGCGACGGGAATCTCCGCGAAAGCGACTCCCGGCACGGCCACCAGGCCAGCGGATGTTTCGACGAAATCTGTTGCAGCAGAAAGTAATTCAGTGGATGGAGATGTCGAATCGACCACATCGTGAGGCGGATTCTGGATCTCCGCAGGCTCGGGATGCGCGCTGGCGTCCGGCTCGGGACGACCGGCCTCGGGGAAGAAGACGTCGACGGGGCGAGGGGCATCACTGGCCGGTGCCGGGGGGAACAAGGCGCCCAGGCCCCGACCCAGTCCGCGGTGCCGTTCGGTCATCGTGCAGCTCCTTGCTCGGTGGTGGTTGACGCCGGAGGCGTTCTCGCGTCGCTGGCCGCGGAGGAGGGCGTCGACCCGCCAGCGCCCCGGTGGGCGAACTCCCGGGCGGCCGAGCGATAGCTGAGGGCCCCCGTGCCGGTGGGGTCATAGGTCATGACGGTCTGCCCATAGCTCGGAGACTCCGAAAGACGCACCGAGCGGGGGATGGTCGAGCGCAACACTTGGCCGGGGAAGTGCCGGCGCACCTCCTCTGCCACCTGCGCCGCGAGGTTTGTGCGCCCATCCACCATGGTGAGCAGGATGGCGCCCACGGTGAGCTTCGGATTCATCGAGTCCTGCACCAAACTGATGGTCCGCATCAGCGAGGTCAGCCCTTCGAGGGCGTAGTACTCACCCTGGATCGGGACCAGCACTTCGTCGGCGGCGACGAGCGCATTGAGGGTGAGCAGCCCGAGACTGGGTGGACAATCGATAATGACGTAATCGGGGGTCGGGCGGCGGGACCGGTCGAGGGCGGCATACAACTGCTCGATGACCTGACGCAGCCGGCGCTCACGGTGGGAGAGGCCGACCAGCTCGATCTCGGCTCCGGCCAGGTCAACCGTCGAGGGGGCACACCACAACCCACGAACGTCAGGGCATTCCTGCACGACCCGGATCAGCGGACGCTCGTCGATCAGCACGTCATAGATGCCCAGGTCGCCCTCATGGTGAGTGATGGAGAGGGCGGTGCTGGCGTTTCCTTGCGGGTCCATGTCGATGAGCAGGACACCCAGTCCGTCCTGTGCGAGTGCCGCCGCAATATTGACCGCCGTGGTCGTCTTGCCCACGCCGCCCTTCTGATTGGACACCGCAACCACCCGTGGACGCTTCGGCTTGGGGCTCGGGAGCCGATCCGTTACCGAGGCGCGAGCGCTGCGTGGCGAGGTCGACCGCGACGAAGTGGATCCGGTCGCGGCCCAGGGCGTGGTATGCGGCAATGTTTCACGTGAAACGGTCGGCGGGTCGGGGCGACTCGAGGTCGACGTTTCACGTGAAACATTCATGGGCACCCGACCAGCCTAACAACCAGACCGTCGGGTGCCGCGGAACCTAGCCGAGGGTGGCCGGATCGAGGTCTAGCGTCAGACGATCAAAGGTGTCGAGGATGTCGAGCATCGGTCCGACTTTGGGCAGCTCTCGGAGGAAGAAATAGCGGGTCGCGGCGCGCTTTCCAGCATAAAAGTCCCCCGCGCCGTCACCAGCCGCCAGAGATTGCTCCAACCAGAGCCAGGCGACGACGAGGTGCCCCAAGGCTTCGAGATAGAGGGTGGCGTCCGCCAGGGCTTCCCGAGGATTCGCTTGAGCGGCAAGGATTCTCGTGGTCTCCTGGAGTCGAAACAAGGCCGTCTCTAGGGCGTCGGCATAGCCCTGCGTCGTGGCATCGCCCGCCCGGGCCCGTTCAATGGTGTCCGCCATTCGGCCCGCCAGCAGTCCCAATCCGGCCCCACCGTCCAGCAACACCTTGCGACCGAGCAGATCCAGCGCCTGGATGCCGTGGGTCCCCTCGTGGATCGGATTGAGCCGGTTGTCTCGATAGTGCTGCTCGATGTCGTGATCGCGCGTGTAGCCGGCCCCACCGAGAACCTGGATCGCGAGGTCGTTGGCGATCGGACCCCACTGCGAGGGCCAGCTCTTGACGATCGGGGTGAGCAGACCGAGCAGCGCCTCACTCTCGGCCGCCGACTCCGGGTGGGCGGCGATGTCATCGACGAGACGGGAGGCATAGAGCACTAGCGCGAGGGCCCCCTCGGCATACGCTTTCTGCGCCAACAGCATTCGCCGAATGTCGGGATGTTCCACGAGAGGAACCTGGGGGGCACTGGCCGGGGAGCCGGCCTGCCGCCCCTGCAACCGGTCCCGGGCATACGCGAGGGATTTCAAGAAGCCGGTATATGCCAGAGCGGTCGCCCCGACACCGACGCCGATCCGGGCCTCGTTCATCATCGTGAACATCACCGGCAGCCCGCCGCCTTCGACACCGACGAGATAGCCGATGGCACCGGGTTGCCCACCAGGGGTGTGTGCGCCATCGCCGAAGACCGGCGCCGTGTTCACGGTGCCGCGGTATCCCATCTTGTGATTGATGCCCGCGAGCACCACATCATTGCGCTCGCCGACCGAACCATCCTCTCCGACAAGGAGTTTCGGCACGACAAAGAGAGAAATCCCCTTGGTGCCCTCAGGTGCCCCCGGCGTGCGCGCGAGCACCAGATGGACGATATTCTCCGCCAGCTCGTGGTCCCCGCCGGAGATCCACATCTTGCGCCCGAAGAGTCGCCACGTGCCGTCCGGCGCTGGCTCCGCCCGCGTGCTGATGTCGGCCAGCGACGAACCGGCCTGCGGCTCGGACAGCGCCATGGTGCCGAAGAAGCGACCGTCGAGCATCGGCGGGACAAAACGATCCCGAATCGGCGAATCAGCATGGTGCACAAGGAGATTCGCCGCAGCAAAGGTCAGCAGGGCATAGGCTCCGGTGCCGGCATTTGCACCATGGAACCAGGCCAGGGCGGCATTGAAGACCGAGGCCGGCACCTGCATACCACCGGCACTCTCGGGCAGGGGAGCCGCAACAAAGCCAGCGTCGGCGAAGGCGCGCAGGGCGAATCCAACCTCCGGCAGCACGTGCACGCGCTCGCCGTCGAAGCTCGGCTCCTGCAAATCATTGGCGCGATTGTGCGGCGCAAAACGATCAGTGGCCAGGCGTTCGGCCAGGTCCAGGACCGATGCCACGGTCTCGGGGGTGTGCTCCTGAAAAGGCTTGTGCTGCAACAAGTTCGCAGTGTCAAGCCATTCGAAGAGCAGGAAGTCGAGGTCACGTCGAGACAGGATCACACTCACCGGGTCATCGTGCCAGGTGCCGTGAACGCCAACGGGCCCGGCCCCGCCGATCAGAGCGAGAGCCGGGCCCAGGGGGTCGAACCGATCAGATGAAGGGCTCCAGCTCGCGCAGCAACTTCGGCTTCGGCATGGCGCCGACCAGCGTCTTGACGACCTCGCCGCCCACGACGACATGCATCGTCGGGATGGAGGTGATGCCATAGCGGCGGGTCACCTCGGGGTTCTCGTCGGTGTTCAGCTTGACGATCTTGAGCTTGCCGTCCTGATCCTTGGCGATCTCCTCAAGGACGGGCGCGACAGCGCGGCACGGTCCGCACCAGGGTGCCCAGAAATCGACGAGCACCGGGGTGGTGCTCTGTAGCACGTCCGCCTCGTAGGTGGTGTCAGTGGTGGTCACGGTGCCGGCCATGGCATGCCTTTCAGTCACAGGTGGTTGGCGAACTCGAAAAATCAGTGGTGGGCGAGGAACTTCTCGGCGTCCAGGGCGGCCGCGCAGCCGCTGCCCGCCGCCGTGATCGCTTGGCGATAGCGCTTGTCGACGAGGTCACCGCAGGCGAAGACACCCTCGACATTGGTCAGGCTGGTGCGGCCCTGCGCCAGCACATAGCCCTCGTCGTCGAGGTCAACGACGCCGCTGACCAGCTCGTTTCGCGGATCGTGCCCAATCGCGATGAACAGGCCGGTGATGGCCAGCTCGCGCTCCTCGCCGGTGTTGGTGTCGCGCAGGGTCACGCCGGTGAGTTTGTCGTCACCATGAATCTGCGTCACTTCGCTGTTCCACGCGAAGGAAATCTTGGGGTCCGCCATCGCCCGATCGGCCATGATCTTGGACGCGCGCAGCTCATCGCGCCGGTGCACGATCGTCACCGAGCGCGCGAACTTCGTCAAGAAGGTGGCCTCCTCGACGGCGGAGTCGCCGCCGCCGACGACGGCAATGTCCTGGTCGCGGAAGAAGAAGCCGTCACAGGTGGCGCACCAACTCACGCCATGCCCGGAGAGCCGCTTCTCGTCCGGCAGCCCGAGCTCGCGGTATGCCGATCCCATTGCCAGGATGACGGCGCCGGCCCGATAGGTGTTGCCCTCGCCATCGGTCACGCTCTTGATGGGCCCCGTCAGATCCACCGCGGTCACATCATCGGTGATGATCTCGGTGCCGAACCGCTCGGCCTGCGCCCGCATCGTGAGCATGAGGTCCGGACCCATGATGCCTTCCTCAAAACCCGGGAAATTCTCGACCTCGGTGGTGTTCATCAACGCGCCACCCGCCGTGACCGCGCCCTCGAAGAGCAGCGGTTGCAGGCTTGCGCGTGCGGCATAGATCGCCGCCGTATAGCCGGCGGGACCGGAGCCGATGATGATGACGGAGCGCACGTCCGACGGACTCGACACGTGGAACATCCCTTCGGGAGGCAGGTTGCGGATGCCGGTGCGGCATCGCGAGTCGGTTCGCCGCGGCTGGGTCGGGGGACGGGCGCGGCGATATGGAGTGAACCGATCCTAGGCGTGCTTTGTTCCGAGCCCGCATGCCGCCCGCTCAGGGGATCGTGACGGGCCCGGCAAGCACGTGGTCGTTCGCCGAGGAACAGCCGGGGGTCACGACATACGCCTGCTGCTGCAAGGGTGTCGCGAGCACGATGAGGGCGGCCGGCGCCGCCTCGAAGGTGCCGATGTCGACCGCGAGGATCTGCGCCTCGGCGCCGGCGACGGCAATGGCGCACTCCTGGGCCGCGGCCGGGGCGCTCAGGGTGCTGCGGGCGGAGTTTGTGGTGGACAACCCGTCGGCGAGGAGGGCCTGCGCATCGGACGCCAGGGAGGCCGCCGAGAAGCTTCGCTGAGATTCGCGGAAGCGGAAGCCCTCAGGCGGGATGGCTTCGGACCCGGTGGCGGTGGCGTCCGAGCCTGGCGAGCTGGCGGAGCTGGGCTGCTGCCCCACGACGTCGTCGTGCGTCGAATGTGGGCGGGCCGCTTCGCTCGAATAGGCGTTGCCGGAGGCTGCGGAGCCCCCGAGTCCCCCCGAGATCAGCTTCACGACAGCCCCGCCGCCGAAACCGAGCACAGCCAAGCCGGCGGCGACACCGATCAGCGGTGCCCAGCGCGGTCGCCGCCGGATCGGGACCACTCGTGCGTGCTCACCGGAGGCCGAGGCAGCGGCATCGGCCGGGGCCGCGGGGATCGCCGGAACCGATGGCGCCGGCTCCGGGTCCCAGATCCCGCCGGCTTCGAGATGGCGTTGCTCGCGCTCGATTGACGCGAGAATGCGGGCGGCGAGGTCGTCGGGCATACCGCCCGGGTCGGGCAGCGACGACAAGAGCGCTCGCATCCCGGTGGGGTCGTCCTCAATGGGGACATTGCCCAGTTCGGGGGTGGTCACCGCCTGCTCCCTTGGTCGATCGGGTGGGCGCGCCGGGGCCGAGATCGGGTCGAAAAGCCAGGGCGCGCGGGATGGGTACCCGGGTGTGACGTCCTCATCCCCGCTCCGGTTCCGTCGCGTCCGAGGGCGCCTCGCCCGGCCGGGTGCCGAGAATCTGCGCCAGCGCGGCGCGGCCGCGGAAACACCGGGACTTCACCGTGCCCTCGGCAACTTCAAGGATGGCCGCCGCCTCGGCCACCGGGACGGCATACATGTCCACGAGCACGAGGGCCGCGCGCTGGCTCTCGGGCAGCTTGGCGAGGGCTTCTTGGATGCTGAGGCGGATGTCGACATCCCGTGGCGCGTCCTTGCCGTCCGACAGGTCGAACTCCGGTAGTTCGCTGGTGGGTTTGATCCGGCGCAGGCGGTCCAGGCAGGCGTTGACGGTGATCCGGTGCAGCCAGGTGGTCACGGCGGCCTCACCGCGATAGCTGTCGCTGCGCCGGAAGGCCGACATGAAGGCGTCCTGCACCGCGTCGGCGGCGAGGTCGGGATTGCCGCACGTGCGCAGCGCCACGCCCCACATCCGGTCTTTGTGCCGTCGGAAGAGTTCCCCGAAGGCGTCCGGGTCCCCGCCCGTATGCCGTGCCATCAGCTCCTTGTCGGAGCACTCGCGCACATCGATCCGGCCCAGGTGGTCCGGGGCCGCGGAGGCATCGCTTGCACTCATCCGATCACGGAGATCTCGGACAGCATCGCGCGATAGCGGCCATCGGAAACCAGCGGAGTGTCGGTGAACCAGACGATGACATAGCGGCCGGTCGCCCCGTCGGTGACCGGCACGGTGACCTTGCCCTTCTCGTTGACCACGGTGCCGATGCGGTTGGCGCCCGCGCGGTCCGGCTCGGATCCGAGATAGAGCTCTAGGCTCGAGGCATTGGGCAAGGTGAGTTCCACGCTCGACGGCGTGACGTCCTGACCGAGGTCGACGATCAACCCGACACCGGATTTCAGCCCACCGAATTTCGGCCCTTGATAACCCTCGGACTGCCAATAGGTGGCGGGGTCCTCGTCATAGACGCGGGGGGCGAGATCGTTGTATTCCGCCCCATCCCCCTCGGGGTCATAGCCGGTCGCGCCGACGATCGGCATCGCCTCACCGCCGCCGCTCGGGGCGGAGGTGGTCGTGGCGGTGCTGGTGCTCGCACTGGTGGTGGGGTGCACGGTGTCGGGTCCAAGGATCGCCTCAAGGTCCGACTTCGGTGGCCGGAAGGCGACGGCGCCGGCGACGATGCCGGCGAGGGCGACGGCCGCGGCAAAGGTAGCGAGCACGAACCGGCTCTGCGCTCGCGTGGGCTGGGCGCCCGATTCCGGCGGGAGCAAAGGGACTGGCGGCTCGAGGTCGGGCTGCTGCGGAGCCTGGTCGATGGAGACTTCGGAGTCCGCCTCGACGCGCCGGATGGCCGCCTTGAGTTCGCGGTGCTCGCTGACCGCCCCCTCGGCCTTGCTGGTTGCCGTCCGGGCCCGGTCTCCGACATTCCCCACGCTGCCGCGCAGGCGGGCGGCCAGTCGCCGGCCGGCTGCGCCGGCGCCCGCGACGGCGCCAGCCACCCTGGCCGCTGCCCCCGTGGCCGCTCCGGCGGCTCCGGTTGCCGCTGCGGTCACGCCGTCGGCCGCCGCGGTGGTGGCTCCCGAGGCGGCGCCTGCCGCGCCGGATGCCGCGCCCGCCGCGCCGGAGGTGTCTGCTGCGCCGGATGCCGCGCCCGCCGCGCCGGAGGTGTCTGCTGCGCCCGATGCCGCGCCCGCCGCGCCGGA
>Ga0075158_10000789_pt1 | contig 25386 bp, 28 predicted proteins | sample JI91814BDNA_FD_70968 | JGI IMG/M metagenome (GOLD analysis project Ga0075158, IMG submission 70968) | Wastewater effluent complex algal communities from Wisconsin, to seasonally profile nutrient transformation and Carbon sequestration -... | ecosystem: Engineered > WWTP > Effluent > Algae... | reverse complement strand
AATAATCCTGGCCTTTAATTGAAAAACTTACTAACAGGCACTTTAAGGCCAACCAATATGTTGTGTTTATTTTCAAGTTGTTTTTCTATTTTAACTACCTGCACCGACAGGGCACTGCCCCATATGTTGCCAATGTAAAATAAGCCGAAAATTCCGGTAAAGAAAATAGTTTGTGGGTGTTTAAAACCAAAATGCAAATAATTTTCCGTAGCTACTGCACCCATGAGGCCACAGGTAAGAAATGAGGCCAAGGCCTGGCCATTGTTGCCGGCATATACCTTACCCAAACCTGGGATAATGGCCGATAAGCTGCCAGCTAATAGCGGGGACTTCCGTTTTATTTTTTTATCAACGAGCGAATAGTTTTTTAGATTCAGGAATTCTTCGCGGAGAATGGGGTTTTTGAAATTGTAGAGAATGGAAACGGAATCAAACCGCCGGTAGTCTTTTTTTAGCAGGTACAAACCGGAAAGCTCAAACTGTTTTAGTTCGTTCAAGTCGGGATTGCTGCTTTCATCCATCGACGAGTAATTGCTAATAGCGGAATCCGTCTGATTATTTTCAGCATCGATCATTCCTGCCAGATAGCGGGCTTTATAATAAAAAAATACCTGATCAGACACTTGCATAAAAAGTTGTCTGGCTTCCGAAAGTTGATGATCACCATAATATTCCATCCCCAGAAAAAAATTCACGGAGTCTTTGTATAAGGGGTCGAGACCCGGTTTCGAGAACAGGAGTTCTTTTTCCTTTTCTGCTTCTGTAAAGAGTTTGTTTTTTGCCAGGTGTGTTATGAAATTAAAATCATTGAAAAACACCTGGTTAACTTGATTAACCTGCGCCTGGCTGTTTAGTACCAGAAGTAAACCGATCACATAAAGGAAAGTGTTTTTCATTTTTGAGATCGCAGCTGATAAAAAGCGGGCTGATCATTTACTTTTCCGTTTTCGTTAAATAACACAGGGTGAAAATCGATGGCGGATAGACGCGTACAACGGGTAAGGCGGTCGGTAGAAAGGGCCACCCCTTTTATAACGCCGTACTCTTTGATGCATCCTTTACTAAAATTGGAGCAGCTGGGATCAAAGGCGCAACCCATTACGATTTGTGGCGATATTACTTTCTGATAAAAAAAAAGTCCGCCGCCGAACACCAAACTTAACGGGTTGTATTTTACGAACCAGTTTTTATCCTTAAACGCATAACTGACTAACCGTTTTTTTACGAGGGTAGTATCCTCTATTTTGTGATGGATAAGAAGGTTGAGATCAGACGAAGGTTGGGAATAAAAAGAAGAAACAAGGGGGATTAATATGGCAATAATGATAAATTTCATTTAAGCCGTTTTCTTTTTCAGTAATCCAAGTATAACAGGTATCACAGAAATAAAAATAATTCCCAGGCAAACCAGGTCAATGTGCTTGCGGATAAACTCTACTTCACCCAACAGGTAACCCGCTGTAGTTAAGCTACCTACCCAAAGTATTCCACCTAAAACATCGTAACTGAAAAATTTCCGGTAGTTCATTTCGGCGACACCGGCCGCAAATGGCGCAAAGGTGCGAACGAATGGAACAAAGCGCGCCATGATAATGGCTTTTGTGCCATGCTTTTCAAAAAATAAATGGGTTTTGTCCAGGTATTCCCTTTTAACGATGGGCCGCTGTTTTAGTTTTAGGTTAAAAATCCGGATTCCGATTTTTCTACCTACCCAATAATTACAATTATCACCTAACACTGCCGCTATGAACAATAGGATTAAGAGGTAAGACATGTTTAAAAGTCCGGCGCGTGCAAAAAGTCCGGCAGTAAAAAGGAGCGAATCACCCGGCAGAAAAGGCATTGCTACCAGGCCGGTTTCAATAAAGATCACTAAAAATAATACAATGTAAATGGCAGTACCGTAATTGGCAAAAAGCCATTCAAAATCCAGATGTAAAATGTGTTTGAATAATTCAATCATTGTGGGTTACTTGTTTAAGTTTAACAATTTTAGTTGAGGTTATAAACCAATTTCCTCAATGTATGCCAGGATACCACCTTTTAAGTTGTAAAGGTTGGTAAAACCATGTTGACTTTCCAGCGCGCCAATTACAGTTGCGCTCCTTTTTCCACTGCGGCAATGCACCACTACTTGTTTGTCTTTCGAAATTTCATCCAATCGATCCATCACTTCGCCCATGGGGATCAGTTGGCCGTTGAGGTTGGCTTCATCAAACTCGTGCTCTTCGCGCACATCTATTAATTGAAAATTGGCCTTACTATCAATTAAGTGTTTTAATTCGGTTACTGAAATTTCTTTCATGCTCTTTGGATTTTATACAGGTTGTTTAATGGATTCAGGTAAAAAAGTAAAAAAGGTGTCTCCGCGAAGTCCTATACGGAGCGTTTCCAGAGGTATTACATCATCTACACCGATGTTACCAACGTTTACATTACAGCCAAATAGTTTTAGGAAATATACCTGTTGGCTTTTTTGAGGGGTTTCCCAGATAATGTTTTCAATTTTGATTTTATTTACGATTCGGGTAATGAGCATGCTGTGGGCGCTTCCGTTTTTATGGAAGATGCCTACATTACCACTTTCACGCGCTTCGGCAATTACTTTAAAGGCACCGGCGTCCAGTTCATTCTGCATCATTTTTATCCAGCGGGCCGGGTGAATGATCACACCTTCTTCCTTACTACCCACCTCACTTAAAACCGTGTAATCTTTGGCGAGGGTGCTGATGTATTCGCACTTTTGTTCATGGTCCAGTTCAATGCTGCCATCGCTCACTTCAGCACAATCAAGTCCCAGGTCGGCGATGTATTTCAGGTAATCGTCAAATTTGTTACGAATAACAAACGCTTCGAATAAGGTGCCACCTACATACACTTTGATGCCGGCGTTTTTATAGAGTTTTATTTTTTCTTTTACGTTTTTTGAAATAATGGAAGTGCCAAAACCTAATTTCACGAAATCAACAAATGGGGCAGAGGTTTCCAGAAAATCTTCGGCCTGCCTCAAGCTTATACCTTTATCCATTACCATGGTCACACCATTTTTGCGCGGCTGAACGGTGCGTTCGGGTAGGTTGGATAAATTGAAATTATAATTGTTTGCCATAGTTTTTCAAATTATTTTTTAAAAGTAGAGATTAAAGTTAGTATTTCCTTGTCATTTTGCAGCACGGGAGCATATTCAAAAATTTCCTGGTGCTTACTATAGTCCATGTCAAGGGCTTTTGAAAAGAACTCGAGTGATTCTTTTCTGAGTTGGTTATCAAGCAGAATGGCGCCCATGCGGTAATACAGTTCGGCCACATCAGGAAACTTGTTAATCCCCTCATTTAAATTTTCGATGGCTTCGGTGATATATCCGCCGTGGTGAAGGAGCCTGGTATAATCCAGCCATACGTCGTAGTCGGGGTAATCCAGTTCAATTACCCGCTGGTAAGCCATGGCTGCTTCTTCGATAAAACCCAGTTTTTCCTGTACCTCTGCAAATACATACCAGTAATCGGGTTCGTTGGGATTAATTTCAATTGCTTTTTTAATGTAGTGAACGCCTTCAGTGAGTCTGTTCATGGCGTCTAATACAACACCAATACCGAGCCAGCCGTCAGCATTGGCCGGATCGAGTTTTACACACTTGTTATAATTAACCAGCGCCTCTTCAAAATTATTAAGCGTCTCGTAGCATTCGGCAATATAAAAATAAGTGGTAGGTTCCTGCTCTTCGTACTTAAAAGTTTCTTTGTATACTTCAATGGCCTCTTCGAATTTATCTAACTGCGCCAGGGAGTTGGCTTTGTTAAAGTAGGCCGAACTGAACTGTTCGTTGATGGCGATGGCGAAATCATACGATTCAATCGCTTTTTCAAAAAGGCCAAGGCGGCCGTAACCAAGGCCCAGATTAAACCAGGCAAAATAACTATAAGGATGGTTATCGATATAACTTTCGAAAAAGGAAATGGCTTCGTCAGACTTGCCAGTAAGGTCAAAACACAGGGAAAGTTCATTCAATGCGACCTCGTTTTTCGGATTCAGTTTGATCGCTTTTTTCAAGTAATACAAGGCGTCATCTGGTTTGTCTTCATTCAGGAATTCGACACCCAGAGCCACGTATACTTCATCTTTTTGATCGGATAGGGGAATCGCCTTTTTAAAATTTTCGATGGCTTGTTCTCCCAGGCCCATTTGGCTGTAGATAAACCCACGGGCCATGTACAACTCAAAATTACTTTGTTCAATTTGCTCCACCTCGTTTAAGATGGTCAGGGCCTCATGTGTGTAATGCTGGCTGGAAAGGTACTGGGCATAACGAATTTTGATGATGGTAGAATACGGGTATCTTTCCAGGCCATAATCAATGGCTTTTTTGGCCATTTCGTAATTTACCCATTGCAGGTAATAATCAATAATTTCTTCTATATCATCTGCGTCAAAAAAATGAATCTGGCCGGTAGCCAGCATATCTTCAAAAAGCCTTAAATTCTCTTCAAATTCTTTGTCATTCAATCCATCAGCATCGTCATCAAACGCACTCATACATATAAAACTAAAACTTAAAATTAAGCGATTTTTTTTTATGAAAAAATAGAGGAAATTCTGATTTTTTTTATATTAAAATCGGCGACTTGATTGGCGTACAAAGCCCGACAGGTTAAATTTTTGTAAAGATTTTTTTAACACAGGTATTTCCCCCGAATTGACATTTTTTGGCCTCAATAGGTCAATATTTTCCAAAAAATGCCGACTTTTCGGCTGTAAGCAATTAACAAGCAAATGCAGGGTTATAAGTTTTTAGATGTAGAGAAGTGCCCGATGTGTGAAACGCATATTGATCAGACCCATTATTTTGGCAAACGACTGGATCGCCCGCAGGGCCTTAGGCCTGATAAGTCAGGGGGAACCGAACTCTCTATCAACAAATGTCCCAACTGCAAATTGGTTTATCCGGCGCCGATCCCCGTGAGGACGAACGAGGGGCTGTATGCAGTACCCTTGGCCGCGTCGTTTTGGGAAAATCGCGACGAGGTGCATCAGGCCCATTTTGAATACGAATTGGGTGTGTTAAGTAAACTGATGAACAAACCGTTAAACACGTTATCGGCACTGGACATTGGTTTTGGACTGGGGAGTTCGCTATTTACCATGGTTTCAAATTTTAAGGAGGTGCACGGCATCGAACCATTTAAAGGTTTGTATGACCGGGCGCTGGAGACGTATCGCTACAGAATAGATGGTCGGTTGTTAAAACATGTTTCATTTGAAGAATCCGATTATGAAAAGGAAAAGTTTGATTTTATTTTTTTTGAAGCCTTACAACATTTACCGGATTTAGATGCGGCCCTTAAAAAAGCAGTTAGCTGGTTAAAACCCGGCGGCATTCTTTATGTGGAAGTGCCCTCTTCTTCTTACCTCTTTCATTCACTCGTTAACCTGATTTATAGGTTCAGAAGAACCCGCTTTGTGGTCAATACCAACCCCATGCACGGCAATTTTAGTTATTATGAGTTCTCGGTGAAGAGCTTTGTTGAAAGTGGAAAACGTAATGGGTTTAGGGTAATTTATAACCAGGTGTTTGTCTGCACCCCACCGCTAAAGGGGATTTTAAAAAGGCTATTAATACTTGTTATGAAGTTTACCGGTACGGGAATGCAGAGAAGTATCTGGCTTCGGAAAGAGTAACCATTTTGTAATTTTTTTTACAGGAATGTTATTTATTTTTTCGGTTTTACAAAATAATAAACCCCATGAATTATAAAATACATGGGGTTATTTATGTTGTGACGCGTGGTTTACGATGCTAATAACGCGCGGGAAATGACAATGCGTTGCACTTCGCTGGTGCCCTCATAAATTTGAGTGATCTTAGCGTCACGCATCAGGCGTTCCACATGGTATTCTTTTACGTAACCATATCCACCATGTACCTGCACGGCTTCAGTAGTTACCCACATAGCGGTTTCACTCGCAAATACTTTAGCCATGGCACTTTCTTTGTCCATGGGCAGGTGTTGGTCTTTTAACCAAGCTGAACGGTAAATGAGTAATCGGGCGGCTTCAATGCGGGTAGCCATATCCGCTAATTTAAATTGTATGGCCTGATGCTGACTTATTTCTTTGCCAAACGCTTTACGTTCTTTCGAGTACGCAAGCGCGAGCTCGTAAGCCCCTGACGCGATGCCGAGCGCTTGGGAAGCAATTCCAATGCGGCCACCACTTAACGTTTTCATGGCGAATTTAAAGCCGAAACCGTCTTCACCAATACGATTTTCTTTAGGTACTTTTACGTTGTCAAACATCAACGAGTGGGTGTCGCTGGCACGAATGCCCATTTTATTTTCTTTAGGTCCCACGGTAAATCCGGGCATTCCTTTTTCAACAATCAAACAGTTGATGCCCCGGTGACCAGCTTCTACATTTGTTTGCGCCATTACTAAATAAGTGGAGGCACTGTTCCCATTTGTGATCCAGTTTTTGGTTCCATTTAGCAGATAGTGGTCGCCCATATCAATGGCGGTAGTTCTTTGTGAAGTGGCGTCGCTGCCAGCTTCTGGCTCTGATAAGCAGAACGCTCCTATTTTTTCACCCTTCGCTAATGGCACCAGGTATTTTTGTTTTTGAGCTTCAGTGCCAAACGATTCTAGTCCCCAGCACACCAACGAGTTGTTTACGCTCATTACCACGCTGCAGGACGAATCCACTTTAGAGATTTCTTCCATGGCCAGCACATAAGAAATAGCATCCATGCCGCCGCCACCGTATTTTGGATCTACCATCATGCCCATAAATCCTAGTTCTCCCATTTTTTTAATTTGTTCAGTAGGAAATTTCTGAAGTTCGTCGCGTTCAATTACACCGGGTTTCAATTCGTTCTGAGCAAATTCGCGCGCCGCTTTTTGGATCATTAAATGCTCTTCAGATAAATCAAAATGCATGATATTAAATTTTAAGGGTTTATACTATTTTTGTAACCTTGCAAATATAACGGTATAGAGTTATTGGTACAATTAAAATCGAATTATTTTGTCAGAAAAATTAAACAACAAAATGCTGGTTCTGGGGTTAATGAGTGGGACTTCGCTCGATGGACTGGATATGGCTTTGTGTGAATTTGACTGGCTGAATAACACTTACACTTATAAAGTTCTTAAGGCTCAAACGGTTGGTTATTCCCGGCAGTGGAAACAGCGTTTGGCCGCCAGCAAGGACGGTTCCGCGCAAAACTATTTTGAGAACGATGCCCGTTATGCCCGGTACGTGGCAGCTCAGATAAATGAATTTTTAAGTGCCACGAGTTTTAAACCCCATATTATTGCTTCGCATGGGCATACCATTTTTCATCAACCAAAACTGGGGTTTACCACACAAATTGGTTCAGGAGCCGTTATCGCCGCCGAAACGGGGATTACCACTGTGTGCGATTTCAGGATACTGGATGTGGCATTGGGTGGGCAAGGAGCTCCACTGGTGCCTTTTGGCGATAAACACCTATTTGGCAGTTATTCGGCCTGTCTCAATATTGGCGGGATAGCGAATATCTCACTGGAAGATGAAAGAGGAGGACGAATTGCCTATGATATTTGTGAAGCGAATATGTTGCTCAACTACCTGGCGGAAACAAATGATTTGGCTTTTGACGCGGGCGGACAGCTCGCCAGGTCAGGAAAAGCAGACAAGGACCTGTTGGCCAAATTAAATGCATTGTCCTATTATTCACACGCAGGAGCAAAATCGTTGGGCAGGGAATGGTTTGAAGCGCAGGTATTACCTTTTTTTAAGGACGGAATACCGTATTTAAACGATGCCTTAGCAACCGCTACCGAACATGTGGCCAACGTTATTGCCAATGACCTGGAAAAGTACGCGCTTAAAAATGTACTGGTAACCGGAGGTGGCGCGTTTAATGAATTTCTGATTGAACGCATCAAAGCCCAAACGCGTTGTGAAATTATTATTCCGGAGCCTTTAATTGTTAATTTTAAAGAGGCTTTGATCTTTGCTTTTCTGGGTTATTTAAGAATCCACCAACAAGCCAACACATTGGCTACGGTAACCGGGGCAAAAAAAGATTCCATCGGAGGAGCGGTTTACCTGGGCGGATAAATGAATTGCGCTTTTTAAGGCATTTGTAAACCGTTAACTCCCTTTTCACCTGAACCTATTTTTTAGCTCAAAGCAGGTTAACGGATCTTCAATTCCTCTGAGGGATCCCAGTATACTTTTTTAAAATCAACAATTTTGTCGTTTTTTACTTTCATTTTTTCTTTCTCCAGGAGTTCCTGCATTTTGAATGGCGTTTCAAAATGATGCTTACCGCTAAGGAGTCCATTTCTGTTCACGACCCGGTGCGCGGGTACCTTTGGTTTAACCCGGTGAGCACCATTCATGGCGTAACCTACCAGGCGCGACGAAGTTTTAGCCCCAAGATAGGCGGCAATGGCACCATAGCTGGTTACACGGCCTTTTGGAATTAACCTTACCACCTGGTAAACCATTTGAAAAAAGTCTTTCTCCATCCCCTAAAAATATAAATTTAAGTTATCTTTGCAAACTATGGAAAAACGCGTTAGAGTCAGATTTGCACCCAGTCCCACCGGTGGTTTACACATGGGCGGCGTGCGCACAGCCTTGTTCAATTACCTGTTTGCCAAAAGGCATGGTGGCGATTTTATCTTACGCATTGAAGACACCGATCAAACGCGTTTTGTTGAGGGCGCCGAAAAATACATTATTGAGGCGTTGACCTGGTGTGGAATAAAACCGAACGAAGGGGTAGGTTTTGGTGATGGACCATATGCGCCCTATCGCCAGAGCGAGCGCAAGGAAACCGGTATTTATAAAACATACGCCGATAAATTAATTGCATCGGGGCACGCCTATTACGCGTTTGACACTTCAGAAGAACTGGAAGATATGCGGAAACGCCTGGAAGCGGCGAAAGTGGTGGCGCCACAATACAACGCCATTACCCGTCAAAACATGCGAAACTCACTCACCTTGCCGGAGGATGAAGTTAAAAAACTACTGGCCGAAGGTGTAAAATATGTGGTGCGTTTGAAAGTGCCCCGAAATGAGGAGATTCGGTTTAATGACATTATTCGTGGATGGGTGACCGTTAATTCTTCGCAGGTAGACGATAAAGTACTATTAAAAAGTGATGGTATGCCAACCTATCACCTGGCGCATATTGTAGACGATATTGAAATGAAAATCTCTCACGCGGTACGCGGCGAAGAGTGGTTGCCAAGCGCGCCGGCGCACATTCTGATTTACAGGTACCTTGGTCTTGAGCAGGAGATGCCAAAGCTGGCGCATTTGCCTTTGATTCTTAACCCCGATGGGAATGGAAAAATTTCCAAACGTGAAGCGCGATTTCCGGTGTTTCCACTCAGCTGGCAGGATCCGCGTGAGAATGCTCCATATATCGGTTACAGGGAATCTGGTTATTATCCGGAGGCATTCGTAAATATCCTGGCCTTGTTGGGCTGGAACCCTGGTAATAATGAAGAGCTTTTTACGGTAGAGGAATTAAGTAAGATTTTTGATTTTGAGCGGGTTAATAAATCGGGCGCAAAATTCGATCCCGAAAAAGCCAAATGGTTTAACCAGCAGTACCTTCGCAAAAAAACAGACAGCGAGCTTGCCGAGGCGTTTAGACCAATTTTGAAAGCAAAGGGTTATGAGCGCGATGAAACGTTTATGCTGGAATTTTGTAAACTGGTAAAAGAAAAAGTTCAGTTCGTGCATGAGTTCTGGGATCATGGCAAGTATATTTTTGAAGCTCCTGTGAGTTATGATGAAAAAGTGATGACCAAAAAGTGGAACGATAAAAGTAAAGACCAGTTTAAACTGGTACAGCATAAATTTACGACCATTGACGAGTGGAAAACACAAAACATTCACGATGGGTTTGAAGATTTATCGAAAGAGATTGGGAAAATTGATATGCAATTGCTACGTGTTTTAATTACCGGTGTGGCCGGTGGCCCGCAGTTGTTTGATATGCTCGCGCTGATGGGGAAAGACGAGGTATTGAACCGCCTGAGCGCCGCTCTGGATAAATTCTAGTGTTGCCGTCCTTTTGATTTTAAGGGCATTTCAATTTTTTTTAATTGAATCGTCAGGGGCTTATTATTCTGTAAGTGCGAGAAGCTAAAAAATTAAAATGTTTATTTTGATTAGTTTGTCGGCAATTGGCAGAATGTGGTTTAAGGAGTCGTCCTTTATCAATGCCATCTGTACACCACAAAGTTTGTCTGCAAGATTTTTCAGGCGAAATTATGGGAGTAAAGGCGAAAAGTAAACACCACGTATAGGTTATTTTCATGAGCCCCGGTTTTAGCGTTAGATTAAAGTTAATCTACATCCTAAAATTTATGAGCCCTGTTTTTTATAGGAGATCATTCCTTTGGTAAGTGGCACTTTTTAAAAATTAAGTGGTTAAATCATTCTAAACGGATTGACGTTGGCCGGAATAATTTTATCGGCGTCTGCACTCAACCAGTTTTGCAGTATGTCTTTGTAAATGCTCCGGAAGTCCACGGTGAATTTCAAATCACCTTCATCCAGGTTTTCCAGGTTGGGACCGGGGTTGACAATTCCCTTTTTTTCGAGGTTTTTCCCAAGTAAAATGACATTGCCAGCAGTACCATGATCGGTACCTTGGCTGGCATTTTCTTCCACCCGTCTTCCAAACTCGCTGAAAGTAAACACCAACGTGTTATCCCATTTATTCAGATCTTTTAGATTGCGAACGAAGGCGGCAACGGCTTCGGCGTACTGGTTCAGTAATTGATTTTGTTTTTCAAACTGTCCGGCGTGGGTATCAAACCCAGTCTGGCTCACGTAATACACCTTTGTGTCGGTTTCGTTGGCAATCAGTCCAGCAATGTTTTTTAATTGTTTGCCCAATTCTGTGTCGGGATAAGTGGCTGTGTTAGTGGCCACTTTATTTTTTTCGTAGAGGTAATTAATGCCGGATTGCGTTTCAATAAGTGTTTTATACAAATAACCCTGGTTATCCTCGGTCAATACTTCTCCTTTGGTGGCGTTTACGAGATCTCTGAAATAAGCGGTGTTCGTTTCTTTTTGTAGTTGTTGTATGTTTTTTACTGCCATGCCGTTTAGTTTTTTTCCTCTCAGGGCCAACGATAAAAAATCATCAGTTTCAATGGCTTCGAAGGAACCTGTACAGTTATTATCCAGATACCGGCCTAACCAACCCGTGTGTAAAATTTCGGAACTACTGCTCGCGCTTTGCCAGATATCCATGCTCCGGAAGTGAGAACGGTCTGGATTGGGATAACCCACATTGTTTACAATGGTCATTTCTCCCTGATCATAAAACTCTTTTAAAGCCGCTAATGACGCGTTCAGGGCCAGATCTTTTTCTAGGGGAATGATTTGATTTTCTTTAAGTGCCAACCGTGGACGGTTCCGGTAGTACACGTCATTTTTATAGGGGACCACGGTGTTTAGCCAATCGTTGCCACCCGAAAGCTGAATCACTACGAGTTTTTTTTGACTTGAGCTAAACGTAAAACGTTCGAGTGGCTTTAAAAAACCGGGGACCAGCAACAACCCACTGGCTAAAGAGGTTTTCTTTATAAAATGTCTTCTATTCATAATTACATGAGGCTATATTCAGGCAACGAAATTAATTTGAGAATGGTTTCTTTGATATCTGTTCCGGCATTATCCCTTAGCTGGTTCATTATTTTTGGTTGGGGTGATTTTAAGAGATATACTTTTGATAGTTTGTCAAAGTCAAGTTGCTGAATGGGTTCCAGCACCTTCGCCCAATCTGTTTGAGTTTCAAATTTTTTATTAAAGACCTGGTCGGGTTTGGTTTCATTTCTCAGGTCATCCGCGTCGTCGGGATTTATTTTCACATTGAGCTCTCCATTATTTAAAATAACAGAAGGCAGTTTCATACGGAACAGTAGTTTGGAACCGTCGATAAAATAACGACCTCCCGGCCAGCCGGCTACGTTGGGCGGGTAAAATAATTGTTGACCAAGGGCACGTTGCAACTGAAACAACGCAGTAGGATTGAGGCGTGCGATGTGAAACTGTCGCGAAAGCACAACTATAAAATCGATGGGTGATTTAATGTTACAGCCCATATTTTCCGGGGCGTAAAACCAGGCGCTGGTCATTATTTTTTTTATCAGCGAGCCGGTATTGTATTGACTTTGATAATAAAATTCAGCCAGTTCTTTTACATGGGTGTCGTTCACCGTTTCGTTCACGTAGTACTTATACATTTTTTTGCAAATGAAATAGGCCGTTTGTTTATTACTCACCAGCATATTGATCACGTCTTCGCCACCAAAATTACCGGTGCGGTTAAAAATGGTTTTTTGCCCTTCGTCGTGCTGTTTGGGTTTAAATTCAAACTCCCCGGTATCTTTGTTAATGCCCCAACCGGTAAAGGCGCGCGCTACTTCTTTTACGTCCTGCTCCGAATAATTTCCCCGGCCCAAAGTAAATAATTCCATCAGTTCGCGTGCAAAGTTTTCGTTGGGGTGTTCTTTTTTATTTTGCTGATTGTTGAGGTAGAGCAGCATGGCCGGGCTTTTACAAACTTCTACCAATAATTCTCTGAAGTTGGAGAAGGCAAAACGCCGGTGAATGTTGTTTAACTCCTGCATCAGGTAGGGTTGGCGCACGCGGCAGGCAAAATGGTTATGCCAGAACAGGGTTTGTTTTTCGAGTAAAACATTTTCCGTTTCCATTAATTTATTTAGCCAGTTGATGTTGAGCTCGCGCAAAGTTTCTGAAACCATTTTCTGGTAGGCTTTTCCCGTCATGCCGTTTTCAAGGGCTTCTTTACGCAGGGGCAACGTCTCTTTTTTAATGTCGGTGAGGTAAGTTCCGGCGGTTGATTTGACAATAAGGCTATTGATGGCCTCGTTTATATTTTTTTGGCCCAGTTGTTTCGCTTCAGGATACGAAATACCAAAACCGAACCGACTGTACAAATGAAAAAGCTGTGATAAGGGTGTAGACATATTGGTAGGACATTGATTTGGTGAACAAGTTTAATTGCTGCCAACCCATTAAACGCGTTAGGCCCGATTAATTTACTAAATTAATTCGAATTGGCCGAGGAAAACCAACGCTATGCTAAGTATTAACAGAGCTAACAGCGTATTGGCGATTTTGATTTGTTTTAAGCCAAACAAAAAGTCGCCGATGAAGAACGATAGCGGAAAGGCATAAGTAAGAATAATGCTTGAACTGTTTGCTCCCCCTGAGAAGAAGCCAAAGGTGGAGAAAAAAAGCACCCACAATAAGATGGCTTTGGCGCGCTGTTTTTTTACGGTGTTTCCAAATCCATATACCAGGTTGGCCAGGATAGAAATAAGCAGGAACAAACAAAGCAAAACGGAAAGTGGCAAATAATATTCGCTGAAGGAAGGCACTTTCAAAAACTGGAAATACAGCACCGTGGCGTCGAAAAAATACCAGCGGTTAAAATCACACAAATAGGCCATGCTCTCGTAAAGGAACATAGGAAGAAAAAAACCCAGCAGGGCAATTACCCATTCCCGCCAATAAAAAGGACGGAGGATAAGCAGAATGATAAAAAAAAGCGGGAAGCTAATGATACTCGAAATGGTAATGAAGGCTGAAACACACAACCAGAAAGACGCTTCAAAGATCTGGCTCAGTACATTTTCGTTGCGGTAAGTATCCAGTAACCGGTAAATGGAGAAAAGGACGAAAATATTAGTAAATACTTGTGGCGATACCTGGAAAGGATTAACGCAGGCAATGCCCAGTAACAAATAAATAAATACCGGAAAATAATTGAGTTTGTCGCTGATTTCCTGATTTACCGAAATAAGATTGATGAGAATGGCCCCTATCGCGATAAAGGAATAGTTAAGGGTTACAATCAGGGCTTTGCTGGTAATGTGTTGCGTAAAATAGTTGTAAAACAGATTCGGGTAATATTTTATTTCGATGCTTTTGGGCACCAGGTAGGTCGCCAGAGCACCGATTAAAAAGATCACAATCAACAATGCCAGGCTCCCCCTGAACCCCTTATTTAGCAGCCCTGCAAACACAATTTTGTGGTTTCTGAATTTTTTCTACTTTTGTAGCTGTAAACTTACAAAAAAGCAGTATGATATCGCTAATAATTACATGGACAGATATTTTTGAAGGAATAGGTGTATTCTTCGAATGGATTTTTAAAGGCATGCGCGTGTTAGGCCATGGCCCTAACGTGATCATCTGGATCCTGATTGTTGGTATTCTCGCCTACTGGACAATGCGTCTTTCCCGCTACAAAAAGGAAGCCCGCCGCAACGGCACTGTGGAGTAGTTTCCCGTACTTTTTAACCTTTTTGCTTTATAAGCCGCAAATTATTTCTGCCGCTCTTTCCAACGTTTCTTCTTTTTTGGCAAAACAAAACCTCAGGAGCCGATTGTCTGTTTTTTGGTAATAAAATACAGAGAGTGGCACGGTCGCCAGTTTATTCTCTTTGGTCAGGCGTATGGCCATGTCCGTATCGGGTTCGTTGCTTACGGTGGCATACGACATTAATTGGAAATAGGTGCCATTGGTTTTTAACGGTACGAGGCGCGACGTGCGGGTGAGTTGTAAAAAGTAATCCCTTTTTTTCTGGTAAAAATCCTTGAGTTCGGTGTAGTTTGTTTTATCCTTTAAAAAATCCGCGAGTGCCAACTGCAAAGGATGGTTTACCGCAAATACCAGGAACTGATGTACTTTGCGGAACTCTGCCATTATTTCTTTTGGGGCCGCTACGTACCCTATTTTCCAGCCGGTGGTATGAACGGTTTTTCCAAATGAGGAAACAAGTATGGATTGTACCGCAAGCGTTTTACTTTTAGCAATACTCTGGTGCGTTTGTCCGTCAAACACCATATGCTCATACACCTCGTCGCTAATTACCAAAATGTTTGTACCGGCAATTATGTTTTCAAGTTCGTTTAAATCATGTTCCGAAATAATTGTCCCGCTTGGGTTATGAGGAGAATTAATAAGGATGGCTTTTGTTTTAGCAGTTATTTTTGAACGCACATCCGCCCAATTAATCGAAAAATCATCGGGGTTTAATTGGGAATAAACCGCGATACCCCCATGTACCTCGATGGCCGGCACATAACAATCGTAAGCGGGTTCAAACACGAGCACTTCATCACCCTTGTGAATAAAGGCCGCCAGGGCCGTATAAATGGCCTGCGTAGCACCGGCGGTAATGGTAATCTCCGTATCGGGATGGTAATCCATGCCGTAAGAAAAAGCAATGATCTCGGCCACGCGTTCGCGTAGCTGAAGTGCGCCGGGCATGGGGGCGTATTGGTTAAAACCGCTATTGATCGAGTAATTGGCCAACTCCCGAAGCGCTGGCGCACAATCATAATCCGGAAAACCCTGCGAAAGGTTGATGGCATTATGTTCCTTTGCCAGAGCGCTCATGGTGGTAAAAATGGTGGTGCCTACATTCGGGAGTTTGCTTTTAATGTGCATGGGTGTGGTATTAAGTTCACTAAAATACAATAGCCCTTTAATAATTACAAAATACCAACGCATCGTTTTTGCGTTATATTTGATTACTTTTAATACTGTACGACACATAATGGAAAAAGAACTGCCACAACTCAGTCCGGAAGAATTGCGCGTATTAGGCGTGCTGATGGAAAAACATAAGACCACTCCCGATTATTATCCCATGACCCAGAATGCCCTGGCGGCGGGTTGCAACCAAAAAACCTCGCGCCGACCGGTGGTAGACTACGATGAACCCACCCTGATGGCGGCGGTAAACAGCCTGAAAGGGCAAAGCCTGGTTTCAACGGCAGTAGGCGCCGGGAGCCGGGCGGTGAAATACAAACACAATTTTTTGACGCTTTACCCCCTTACCGACGCTGAGCTGGCGGTGCTGTGTCTGCTTTTTTTACGTGGACCGCAAACCGCCGGGGAGTTAAACACGAATTCAGGACGCTTGCATGAGTTTGTATCGCTGGAATCGGTGCAGGAAACCCTGTTGAAACTCTCCGAAGCCCAGCCGCCTTTTGTTAAGGAGCTGTCGCGACGACCGGGACAAAAAGAAACCCGATATGTCCATTTATTTGGCGAAAGTAACGAGATGGAGGAAGAGAAAACGGGCAGTGCGGAACATAACAGTGGGGCGCCTCATTTGCTGGAAGAAAGGTTGAGTGTGGTAGAGATAGAACTGGCAGAAGTAAAAGAAGCACTGGCCAGGTTGCTGAAGGAATGGATGGGGTAGGGGATTTCATTTTCAATTAAACTTTACCTGATTTTTATCTTTTTCTGCTTTATTTATCCAAAAAAACTGTATTTTTGCCTGCGTTAAAAAGGGTCCTGTGGCCGATTGGCTACCTGCCTGCCGTCGCGCAGGCAAGTGCAACGGCAGGCATGGGCTCAGATTTGTGGATGTTGAATTGAAAAAATGAGCAAACAAGCTCTTTAAAAAATGTAAAAGGTCCTGTGGCCGAGTGGCTACCTGCCTGCCGTCGCGCAGGCTCGTGCAACGGCAGGCAGGGGCTCAGAATTGTGGACGTTGAATTGAAAAAAATGAGCAAACAAGCTCTTTAAAAAATGTAAAAGGTCCTGTGGCCGAGTGGCTAGGCTCAGCTCTGCAAAAGCTGCTACAGCGGTTCGAATCCGCTCGGGACCTCGATAAATGCAGCAAGCCGCTCTTAAGGGCGGCTTTTTGTTTTTCACGAGTGACCATCGAGCTGTGCTTGAATGGACATGAGTTGAAAAACAAAAAAACGCAAGCTTTTCGTTTGCGCATTAAGACTTTAGGCATGCCCGAATGATCAACGCAGTTAATCCACGCGAGACCTCCAGCACTAAAAACCCTATTTTTCGAACGATAAGGGGTTTTTACTTCCCAATACCTTTCAATATGAGCATATTGATCACTTTTCGGCAAATTAACCCCGTGTTTTTATTCGAATCTGCATGGCTAAAACTATATTGCAATATAAGTAGCTTAGCCATGCAACCTTTTTCATTTCTTCTCTCTTTTAGTTAAACAGCCACTTGAAAGAAGAAACAACATATGCCGATTCGAATACGTTGCTAATAGAGGCGGCGAGGAAAGGAAATAACGACGCTTTCAAACAGCTATATGATCTTTACAGTGATGCAATGTTTACTATTTGCCTGCGCATGCTTAACAACAGGGAAGATGCAGAGGATGTTTTACAGGAAAGTTTTATTTCTGCATTTAAAAACCTGCAGCAGTATAGTGCTAAAGCCTCTTTTGGCAGTTGGTTAAAACGCATTGTTATTAATGCTTGTATTGCTGTACTTAAAAAAAGAAACTATGAGCTTATTCCATTAGACGAAAGAGATCTTCCAGAAGAGCCTATGTTGGAAGACCAAGAAATAACTTACAATATTGAAATAATAAAATCAGCTATAAGTGAACTCGCAGATGGTTACAGGTTGATTGCTAGCCTTTACTTATTTGAGGAGCATAGTCACAAAATGATCGCTGAAAAATTAAATATTAGCGAAGGTACTTCTAAGTCTCAGTACTCCAGGGCAAAAAAAAGATTAATAGAGTTGATCCAATTAAAAAACAACAAATCATGAGTGATGCGTTAAAAGATTTTATTCAAAAGAACCGGGAAGGATTTAAAGAAAAGCCCTCGGACAATCTATGGAAGAAAATAGACGCTACTCTAAAACAGGAAAATATCATTTATAAACCTAAAAATATATCAACTATGATAAAATATGGATTTGGAACTTCAATAATTATTGCAGGAACTTTTGTTGTTTTAGATTTGCAAAAAGAAAAAACACAAATTGCTCAAACAAATAGTAACACGAGCACGGATGTAAGAATTGAAGTTTCTGCAAACGCTGAAACTTATACCACCGCAGTGGCTTTTACACCTTCAAAAAAAACAAAGAAGCAGCAGATTCTTCAAAACTCTCCAAGCATTGTATTTAAAGAACCTACTGACAGCGTTAGAGAAGTTGTCTCTACTATACTTGATACAACTATTTTACATGGAAGTCATCCGCCTGTGAGTGATTCATTGGATATTACAAATTGGCCAAGCGCCGGCAACCAGCGAAGAAAATATAGCTTGTCAGGCGATAATACAACAGGTAAAACAATAGGCTGCATTAAATCCGTCAGTAAAAAAATTAATGGATTTATTACTATGATGCAGAGCAATGTGCCTGATAAATACCTTGGAAAAAGAATACGAATGACGGGTTACTTAAGTACAGTGAATGTTACAGAATGGGCAGGATTATGGATGAGGGTTGGCGTAAAAGGCGGCGACAAAGCACTCGCATTTGATAACATGCGGTATGGAAAAAAAGACCGATCTATAAAAGGAACAACGGAGCGAACAAAATATGAAATTGTGTTAGATGTACCTCAAAATTCAGCAAATATTATTTATGGTGTTATGTTAGTTGGTACCGGCCAGATCTATTTTGATAGTTTTATTCTTGAAATAGTGGATGCTTCTATACCTGTTACAGGTGCTAATCCCAGTGAACTGAATCTTTCTAAAACCGACAAGAATAAAAGTTATAGCCCGAGTAATTTTTGGAGATGGTATGTACAACGTCGCATAATTTCTAAAGACGGTACTTCAAATATGGATTTGGAGCCGAACAATTTCTGACGATAGCATTTCGAATGTAAATATTGAATAGTTTACAACAGATTTTTTCCACTTTTCGAGTCATGAAAATTATGCACCAGACAATTTGAAATAGTCGTATAAATCGGCCCGTTTACGCATGTCATTTAACAATTCGTTCGAAATCAGTATGTCCGTGATCCCAAACAAAAACCCTTTGAAGTAAAGATCTTCAAAGGGTTTTTTATTCGAACTATTTTTTTAATCTGTGTTACTGAAGAAAGGTTAGAAGATGAATAATTCAGAGAAAAGGTAATCAACTACTTTCAAGTGAGAACTGGCTCATTGTTATATTTTTTTCTATACTCCATAGGGGAAAGTCCAGTCACTTTTTTAAAAACATCCCTAAATGCTTTCAAGTCCGAATATCCGGCTTCGTGCATGATTTCCTGGATATTTTTACGAGATACTTCAAGTTGTTTTTTGGCTGATTCTATTTTAACTCTTTGAAAATACTCGATTGGAGTATTGCCAGTAGCTTTAATAAAACGTCTGTCAAAACTTCTTCGGCTAACCGCAAGTTTTTTTGCGAGTCTTTCTACAGAGAGCTTATCAGAAGAGTTTTTTTCAATAAACTCTTGTGCTTGCAACACAATATTATCATTGTGTGATTTTTGCCCATTAAAGACCATATATGGTGATTGACTACTACGATCAATGTCAATTTGGAAAAGTTTTGAGCAAAGAATGGCCATTTCTCTTCCGTAATATTTCTCTAACAAATAAATAACCAAATTCATAAAGGAGAATGCCCCCCCGCATGTATAAATTCCATTTTCATAAGTTATTACCTGATCAGCAACTAAATTCACCTCGGGAAACATATTTCGAAATTTTTGCGCATCATTCCAATGTATTGAGCATCTTCTTCCGTTGATTAATCTTGTTGCGGCAAGCAGGTAAGCACCCGTACATAAACTCGCTACTTCAGCACCGTTCTTATATTGCAATGCGATCCAGTCCAAGGTTTTTTTATTTAGCTTGATGTTTTGTTCGGGACTAGTTTGGGGTAAAAAGGCCGGTATGATAACTAGGTTTGTCTTTTTTACCTTTGTTATATCTTCAATAGGAGTAACAGAAAATAGGCCATTGAAAACATTCACCTTTTTTGAAATCCCTGCGACAACGATTGTTTCGAAAACAGGTTTACCGCCTTTCAACCGATGATGGTTCTCTGCTTGCATAAATGCCATATAAGTACTTATGATTGTAATTGGATTAGGCTGGCCATCCGGAACCAGAATAGTAAGGTGTTTCATCGGCATACATTTTTGTAAAAGTAATAAAGTCCGCTGGCCATATCAACCCTCAATATTGGCTATATTACACACCTTTTTTTATTTATATAGACACTACTTTTATCTCACTTTAACTATAAAAATCGAAAAAATGAAAAACGCTATCAATTGGTTTGAAATACCAGTGAAAAATTTCGACAAAGCTAGAACTTTTTATGAAGCCATTTTGGGGGCTAAAATGCAGCCAATGGAAATGCCAGGTATGAAATCGGCTTTCTTTCCCGCAGACTTACAAAATGGAATTGGTGGATGTATTACAGAAGCGAAAGGTTATGAGCCGTCAAAGAATGGGTCTTTAGTTTATTTAAATGGTGGTGAAGACTTAAATGTTCCCCTTTCAAAAGTTGAAAATGCCGGCGGCAGGATTCTTATGCCTAAAACCGCTATAGGTCAAAATGGTTTTATGGCACATTTCGAAGATACCGAAGGGAATAAAGTAGCGCTTCATTCGATGAAATAAATGATGTTTAAATTACATGTGTAGAAAGAGTTATATTTAAATATGGCTTATAACGAAAAACTCGGAGACAGGGTTCGCGAAGCTCTGGTGGACTTACCAAATGTAGAAGAAAAAATGATGTTCGGAGGAATTTGCTTTATGGTGAACGGAAAAATGTGCATGGGCGTGGTTACTGACGAACTGATGTGCAGAATAGACCCCTTACGCGAGTCCGAGGCCCTGGAGAGGATCGGTTGTCGCCCGATGGATTTTACCGGCAGGCCTATGAAGGGGTATGTATTTGTGACCGAAGAAGGGCTGAAGGGAAAAAAGGCTTTCAAATACTGGATCAATTTGAGCCTCGATTTTAACGATCGTGCAAAAGCGTCCAAAAAGCCTAAAAAGAAACGTAAGTAGATTTGATTAGACTATTCAATCTAACCAAAATATTAAAGGGGCTGATTGCCCGCCTTTTCGGTTTATGATTTTTGATATCGTGTTACCCCTTTAATCGGCACCCGTTTGAAATTTTTGGCCTTTTAGCAGTTTAGTCGCCCGCCCCGGTCAATAATAATCATATAAATCTGCCATTTCCTTCATGTTCACTAACAATTCGTTCGAAGTCATTATGTGTGGGACCACAAGCAAAGTTAAGCCGTTTGAAGTATCTGATCTTCAAAGGTCTTTTTGTTTGAAATGGCAGGTAGTGCCAAGGTAGACAACTAACCTGTTTAAACCAAATCTAATGGTTTTTTCCGCTAAATGTGACTAAGTTTAGCGTCTCCCCTGTTTCTCTATTTTATGAATTTGTTTATGGCCATGTTCATTTTTCGGGTTCATTTCAACGGACTTTTTATAGTTGAGCAACGCAAGCGGATATTCTTTAGCTTTCATATAGGCATCCGCCAAACTATCATAACAGTTCCAGGAGTTCGGAAAGTAACGGACGTTCAGTTTAAATAAATTAATAGCCGCAGTTATTTTTCCGTTCTCAAGCAAGGCGTATCCGGCATCATTTACATCCAGTTCAAAAATCTTTATCATTGGAAATAGTTCTTCGGCTTCTATAAAATTAGCAAGTGCCAGTGAGTCGTTTGCAACACTGCTTCCCCCTAAAGACCGGACAGCTTCTTTAGCATTATTCCATTTTGAATAATGGAATTGGCCTGCGGTGTTATCGGGAAACATTTCAGGGATCACCAGAATTCTGTCTTTTTTGTTGAGTTCATCTTTGAGATGAAATTTGACGGCGACGCTGTAATCGTGGTAAAAATACAGGTTGACCGTTCCTTCATTTAAATCGTAAATGGTGGTGTAAAGCGTTCCGCCAAACCCCTTCCCCCAATCCTGGTGCATGGTATTGCTCAGCTGGGTCAGGTAGTTTAGGCTTGTGTCAATACGCTGCTCCATCATCTTTCTTCCTTTCTGATAGTAGGGTATGTTCAGATCCTGAACATTAGAGGTTTGCGAAGGACAAAAATTAGATAACAAATAATTATCCTCGTTTCCCATCATCATGGTATCAGCCTCTACAATCAGGTACTTACCGCTTTTTTCAATGTAAATGAGCATCCCGCCATTTAAAGGGCTCATGTCATATTTGTCCAGCAGGGTGTAAACTTCAACAATGTTCCGGCATTTCTTCATGACATCCTTAAACAAGGTGGGATAAAACTTCAGCTTACCGGTTTTCTCGTTAATTTGCCTTTGTTGCACGGAGAATCCGTCAAATACCAGTCCTTTTTCGTTCATCCCTCCCTGCGCAACAAGGTTATCTTGCCCAACGAACATGGATCCGTATTCACCAGCTTTTCCTTTTTCAAACCAGATTCGTGTATTTGCATCCCAATAATCTTCATTGTTCCCAACAAAGGTTTTACCGCTTTTGGTTATTTTATACACCGTGCATGGAACTGCATGTAGAAAGCCAAAGAGAAAAATGATCGAGAGTAGGTTAATTTTCATAGTTGTTGCTTAAGTAGATTCCTGTCCAAATCCTGGTCGTAAAACCTGGTGAGCGTATAATGTTTAATTTTATAAAAGATACACTAAAACTATTTTTTTCAAAGTATTGTTTTGAGCGCCGGTAATTTCTGAGGTCTTCCAGCAATTCGATCGACAAAAGCATGCGCGGGACCTCAATCAAACTAAAACCCTTTGAAGTGATTGATCTTCAAAGGGGTTTTTGTTCGAAATGGTAGGGGTGGGCAACGCCGGTAACGGCTCGGTTTTGAAATGACTGTTGCTTGTTAGTGTTTGTCCACTGTATAATTCAGTTCAGTTACGCCGCAGTTAAATTGTCGCGTCGTTAATAAGTTTAGTTTTATTTTGTCTTTAATGTCTGCAAACAATGGAATGCCTCGCCCAAGAATAACTGGATTAACAAATAACCAGTAGCCGTCAATTGCGTTTAGTTGAATAAGTGAATGCGTTGCTGTTGGGCTGCCAAAAAGCAAGATGTCTTTACCCTCACCATTTTGCGATTGTTTTAGTTTATTTATGTTGTCCAAAAGGTGGTCGCCGATAATTGTTGTGTTTGTCAGATCTGCGTCTTTCATAGTTTTTGATAAAACAACTTTGTGAACGGTATTGTACCACTTTGAATGTTCAATCTCGTGTTTAGTCGCCGCAGGTTTATTTCCCGCAGTCGGCCAGTAATTTTCCATCATCTGATACGTTACTCGTCCGTACAAGGCCGTGTCACCTTCACTGATGCGCTTACCAACGTGAGTGAAGATTTCTTCATCCACGGTGATCCAGTCCATCTCTCCGTTGGGGCCCGATACAAAACCATCGAGTGACAAATGCATAAATGAAATTATTTTTCTCATAACGTTTGGTGTTTAATAGTTTATCGTTTGCGGTTTATGTGTGTTCTTATTTACGAGCGAATTGTTGAAGATAATTTTCCAGGCGGTTTAATGTTTGTTTGCCACCTTCAATGGCATTTACCTTTCTGTTTAATTCGTCAATAATTGCTTTGGACTTAAATGTTGACTTCATGGTCAGCAACGTTTTTCCTTCCACCTCTTCAAATAATACGGTAACGGTAAAGTGATAGTCCTCGCTTTCCCCACCTGAATGTTTGTAGGATAAGAGGGAAGGTTTTTTTACTTCCACGTACTCAATATGATTATCCCAATCCCGCCCCATACCATGCATCACAAATTCCCAGATTTTTCCGGGCTCTACCGTCATTGATTTTGTTGTGAGTGAAAAACCATTTGGCCCCCACCATTCTTTAATATGTGCCGGATTGGTCCATACTTCCCATACCAGTTCTCTTGGCGCGTCGAGAATTCTTGTATGTATGAGAATATTCTCTTCTTGTTTAAATGTGTTGTATTTTTCCATCTTTTTATTTTTTCTTTTTTTGAATTTTGGCCAGATAAATTTCCAGGGAGTCAAATTTAGTGTCCCAATATTTTCGGTACTGGTCTACCCAGTCGGTTACTTCTTTTAATTTGGTGAGTTTTGCTTCACAGTATCTTTCCCTCCCCTGTTTTTTGATTACAATAAGGCCGCAGTCGTTAAGAAATTGTACATGCAAGGAAACGGCTTGCCGGGTCATATCGAACTCCCTGGCAATGGCATTTACGTTGAGTGATTTCCTTGCCAGCATATTGATAATTTGTCTACGGGTTGGGTCAGCTATTGCCTGGAAGATGTCTCGTGGTTGTGCCATAATGCGCAAGTAGTTTCTTGCAAATATATGTGCAAGTTTAAACTTGCGCAAATTTTTTTTCAGTCATTGCAAAAAAATCACCATGGACACTACATTTTGGTGTTAAGTATTTGGCGACAGAAATTCTGTTTTTTATGGTTGCCATTCATCGCTTCCACAGGTTCGCTGGTATGGAATGCATTTACTAAAGCCGAAATCCTTGACCAATGTGTAGCGCCTAAACCATGAATTGCCGGGTTCTGATTAGGATTACACGTTTAGTGAGCAAAACGGAAAGACAACTGTGCGTATTACTATTTATTATGAATCGCTTACCCGTATGGAGAAGATGATTGAAATGGGTTATAAAGAGGGATTCACGGTGAGCATAACCAATCTGGAAAGTTTATTAGCGATTTTATGGAAAAAGGGATAGAGAAATTGTGTGCTCGCACGGTGTTAAAAATAAATGGGGATTTGAAAGGATAAAAAAAGTAATCCGTAATTTTATATTTCAATGGTCGTAAAAGAGGAAATCAAAAAGTATATTGCCGGTCAACCTGAACCAAAACGCGTCGACATGCAAACGTTGCACAACAAAATTCTGCAGCTCATGCCGACATGTAAATTATGGTTTCTTGACGGTAAGAACAGCGAAAACAAAATTGTTTCAAATCCCAACATCGGATATGGTTCTTACACCATTAAATATGCTGATGGCACAACGCGGGAGTTTTATCAAATCGGTTTGAGCGCAAACACAACCGGGATCTCTATTTATATTATGGGCATCAAAGATAAGAGCTACTTAGCCCAAACCTATGGGAAAAAACTGGGTAGGGCTGCCGTGAGTGGGTATTGCATTAAGTTCAAGTCTATAAAAGACATCAACCTTGACGTACTTGAGGCTGCGATCCTTTATGGATCCGGCGCCCAGCATTTAAAAAGTTAAACGGATCACAAAATACACATCAGTGGACTTTAACCCAAAATGCGTTGGTACCGCATCGGTACGTTAAACAATTCGCGCGTAACTTCTGACTTCCAAGGATGGCTTGAATCGAAGTCTAAATTTTTACCCCGAGGGCGCCTATCTGATCTAACGTTTTCCAGAAAAACCATCTCACGTTTTTGCCCTTTTAGTTGCTTGTTAGCGCCGGTACATTTTACTAAACGTCTAAATTAATAACGTTCTGGTTGTCTTCCGATAATTCGGCAGGAATCAATGCGCCCATGAATTTAATAATTCAATAAAAATCGCGCCAGAGGCTGCTTGCCATTTTGCCCATGTGCGTTTTATGTTCGTATCA
>Ga0075158_10000787_pt1 | contig 25414 bp, 24 predicted proteins | sample JI91814BDNA_FD_70968 | JGI IMG/M metagenome (GOLD analysis project Ga0075158, IMG submission 70968) | Wastewater effluent complex algal communities from Wisconsin, to seasonally profile nutrient transformation and Carbon sequestration -... | ecosystem: Engineered > WWTP > Effluent > Algae... | reverse complement strand
GCGCGAGCACCTGGACCTCTGGTACGGCAAGCGCCGCGATTGACGACGCCTGCCATGGACGGTGACGCAACCCTCACCGATTGACTGGCTGCGCGAGGCCATTCTTGATGGCCTGGTCGAGCAACCTGCTGGCTTCGCGCGATGCACGCTCGCTGGCCGCGGCTTGCTTCTTGCCGAGCGCGGCCTGCTGGCTACCGAGTGCGGCCTGGCGTTCGCCCAGGAATTCCATCTGCTCGGCCATGCCGCGCTGCTGCGCTTCCAGCGCCGCCATGCGCTCGCTCTGTGCCGCCTGTGAGTTCGACGTCGCCCGGCCTGCCGCCTGTGCGGCACTCTGCCTGGCCTGTTCTGCGGAAATCGTGGCCGCTTTCAATGCGATTTCCGCCTGCTGTGCGCCCAGCTTGCCCTGTTGTGCGCCGAGTTCGCCTTGCTGGGCACCGAGTCGGCCCTGCTGTTCGCCCAATGCATTCATTTCGTCATGCATGGATTGCAACTTGCGCAGCGTGGCCGGATCACGCACCACGTAGCGCGCGTTGCCCTTGCGCACCCACAGCAGGTCTTCGTCGCCGCGGCGCTGTCGCTGTGCGTCGCGCATGTCCTGGCTGGAACCGGCGGCAATGGTTTCATTGCCACTCATCATCACGTAGGCCTGCGCACCGTTGGTCACATGGGTGAAGCTACCGTGCGTGACCAGCGGTTCCGGCGGAACGGGAGGCGCGGGAGGCGCGGGCGGTACGTCTGCAGGCGGCGGCGGGGGTGCCTCCGTCGGGGGCGCCGGCGACTCGGGAGCAGGCGGCGGTGGCGGTGGCGCAATGCCTGCTGCCGTCGTCACCGCGGACACGGCCGCGACCGGCGCGACGGCCGACGTGGCGGAGACACGCGTGGCTGCGGCAACCGGTGCAATCGATGGCGTGGCGTTGACGCTGCCGACCGGAGCGGTGGGCGCAATCACCGCAGGTGTGGCCGCGGTGATGCGGTAGGGCATGACGCCAAGCACGGCGACCACGCCGAGTACCAGCAGCGCGACGACGCGCGGGGTGGTGGCGGTGTTCTGCAACATGAGCAGTCTCCTCTTGAGGATGTGGAAGGTGGGCGACGCGCTGGCCAATCCAGCGCTGGGCCGTGGTGCGACGCCCAGGCGAACCAGCAGGCGGCCGTAATCGCGTGCGCAATGGCGATTGCCTGCGACCACGGCGGCATCGCAGGCGGCTTCGCGGGCGAGTGCGTATTCGCGCGCGGCGACATGCGCGAGCGGGTTGAAGAAGAACAGGTGCTGCGCGATCGCCGGCAGCAAGCCCCACCACAGGTCGTGGCGCTGCAGGTGGACCAGCTCATGGGTCAGCGCCATGTCCAGTTCATCGGCATGCATGGCCTGCGCGTGGTCATGCGGCAGCAACAGCACCGGACGCCACGGGCCGATCAGTTGCGGTGAACCGATCGTGGACGAGAGGCGCAGGCGTGGTGTTTTCTCCAGGCCGTGCGCTTCAGCCGCAAGCTGGAGTGCATGCAACAAGCTGCGATCGCGGCAGGGCTGTGATTCGCGCAGCAATTGGCGCGTGGCGAGGTAGCCACGCAAGGTACGTGCAATCATGAAGGCGAGCCCGAGCATCCACGCCCACGCCAGTGCCAGCGACCATGTCACCGTCGTCGTGGCTTGCACTGCAGCCATGTCATCGAACGTTCCGGCGCCGACCGGAGCCGCGACTTGCATGGCTGCGGGCGCGAGCGCCACGGCCTGCGGCGACAGCGTGATGGCGTGTTGCACGCTTTCTGCAGGCAGCAGCGGCAATGCAAGCGGGCTGGACCACAGCACGCCTACTACCAATTGCAGTGCGACCAGCCACCACAACCCGGCGCGGGCACTCGAGGACAAACGTGGAAACAGCCTGCACACCAGCAGGACGGCAACCACGACGAGCACCGACTGCACGCTGGCAGCCAGCAGGCGCGGCAGGAGGGTATCGCTGATCAGTTCCAGGGCCATGGCTCAGGCCTCCTTGCGCTTGGATTGAAGGGTGGCGACCAGGGCTTCCAGTTCGGCCAGTTCGTTGTCGCTGACCTCGGTGCGCTGCGACATCCACGCCACGAACGGCGAGACGGAACCCTGCAGGGTCTTTTCCACGAAGCTGCCGACAGCATTGCGCACCACGTCGTCCTGGCGTGCGGTCGTGGAATAGCGGAACACCCCCACCCCCCCATCCACCTGCTTGCGTTGCAGGTAGTCCTTGGCGCGCAGGCGCTCCATCATGGTCAGCACGGTGGAACGGGCCAGGCCGCGCGCCTCGCCGAAGCCGGCGGCGACTTCGCCTACCGAGGCATCACCCTGTTCGGCGATGTATTGCAGCAGGGCCAGTTCCTGGTCCCCGATGGTCTTGTTGCGCATGTCCTGACCGCCCTGTGACTACACTTGTAGGCATAGTGCATATGACTACAGATGTAGTCAATAGGTCGGAGGTCACGATCTTTCAAATCCGAGCTTGCCCGGATGCTGTTGCCCTTGTAGATCCGAGCTTGCTCGGATGCTCTGCGCGAAGATCAAAAGTAGCCGAGCAAGCTCGGCTCTACGGGATGCGCTTACTCGCGGCCATAGCAAGCCAGGAACATCTGCACTGCCGAGCTGGCCACTTGTTGCTGCATCGCAAGCGACAAAGGCGGCTGGCCCAGGGTGATCTGTGGCCAGAAGGCGAAACCTTTTACCAAGCCCTGCAATTGCTGGGCGGCGAATTCGGGATCCAGCGGTTCCAGCCGTCCATCCGCCAGGGCGGCACGGATCCAGACGGTCACGCCCTCCTCTTTTTCACCCATGCGGGCCACGATCTCGCGGGCCCGTTCCGGTGAATGGATCGTTTCGGCAATCGCCACGCGGGCCAGGTCGATAAACCCCGTCTCGCTGAGCATCGCGAGCTTTTGCAGGATCAATTCCTGCAACTGCGGCTGCAGAGGCGCATCGGCGCGATACGCCAGGTCCACGCTGGCCATGCTGCTTTCCCACAGCTGTTGCAGGATTTCCGCGAACAGCACTTCCTTGCTGGGGAAATGGTTGTACACCGTGCGCTTGGAGACCCCGGCCGTGGCCGCGATGCGATCCATGCTGGTGGCCTCGAAGCCGGCGCTGCGGAATTCGTCCACGGCGGCACGCAGGATGTCCTGGCGTTTGCGGTCGGTCAGGCGTTGCGGCTGGGGCATCGACGGGGCCGTCTGAGGGTGATTACGCGAATTTTACACCGAAGGGTTTACTTTTGACAGGAAGTGAAACTACACTGTGCAGTGTAGAAACAACAGCGATCCATTTTCCATGAAGCGCCTCTTCCTCCTCCTGCTATTCGGAATCCTAGCCGTGACCGCCCATACCGCCTACGTCAGCCACACCTTGCCCACCTACCCCGCCTCGTTGCAGCAGGAGGACGGCCGCTTCCGCAACGCCATCCCCACCCCGCACATGGGCCTGTGGAAGACGCTGAAGCTGGCCTGGACATTCTTCTTCGACAAGCCGACGGACACGGTGCCGGCCAAATCCATCCCGGTCGACACACTGACGCGCGCGCAACTGCTGGCCGCGCCGGATCGCAGCCTGTTCCGCCTGGGTCATTCCACGATCCTGCTGAAGTTGCGCGGCGAGTTCTGGCTGACCGACCCGGTCTTTTCCGAACGCGCCTCGCCCGTGCAATGGGCCGGTCCCGCGCGTTTCCATGCACCACCGATCAGCATCGCCGACTTGCCGCCGATCAAGGGTGTGATCCTGTCGCACAACCATTACGACCATCTGGATCACGCCGCCATCCTGCAACTGGCGGGTAAGACCGAACACTTCCTCGCGCCACTGGGCGTGGGCGACCAGTTGATTGCGTGGGGCGTGGATGCGGACAAAGTGCAGCAACTGGACTGGTGGCAATCCAGCGTGGTCGACGGCATCCGTTTCGTAGCCACGCCGTCGCAACATTTTTCCGGGCGCGGCCTGGGCGATCGCGACAAGACGCTGTGGGCGTCGTGGACCATCCTCGACGACGAGCTGCGCGTGTTCTTCAGCGGCGACTCGGGTTACTTCGACGGCTTCAAGGCCATCGGCGAAAAATACGGGCCGTTCGATATCACCCTGATGGAAACCGGTGCCTACGACCCGCAATGGCCGCACGTGCACATGCAGCCGGAGGAAACCTTGCGCGCGCACCAGGACCTGCGCGGGAAGTGGCTGCTGCCGATCCACAACGGCACCTTCGATCTGGCCATGCACAGCTGGCACCAGCCATTCGACCGCATCACCGCGCTGGCTACGGAAAACAACGTCGCCATCACCACGCCGCGCATGGGCGAACACGTCGACATCACTGCACCGCAAGCAGGCAGCGCATGGTGGCTCGAAGCCCAGTAGGGTGGGCCTGGGCCCACCGCCTTTTGTTCGACCGCCCTCGCTGTCAATGACACGGTAATGGTGGGCCTAGGCCCACCCTACGAAGATTCTGATCCATGTAGGTCCCAGCTTGCTCGGATGCTCTTGATCTTCGCGAAAGGCATCCGAACAAGCTCGGAGCTACAACAACCTGGCCTGCTTCTTGTGGGCGGCATCATCCAAGGCAGCGCAGCAAGCTACGCTCCACGCGGCGCACGACTGTCGTAGAGCGTAGCTTGCTGCGCTGCCCTGGTATGGATACTCCACATCAACTGCCCCCAAGGAAATCAAAGGCGAGAGCTCGCGGCGGGACGCCGCTCCCACCCCGCGTCCACTTCGTCGCAAACACCACGTGCCTGCCCACTTCGCCGCTGCGTTAGTAGCAGGTGATTCCAGCGTGATGCGCGTGCGCAGCGCGATTAACACGACTCCTACTACGCTGGGGACCAGTACGTTGCTCTCATCGCGTACGCGCGATGCATCACACCCCACGGAGGAAGTCCATGACCACCCCACAGGAACTTGAAGCCAGATTCTGGAAATCACTGAAATCCGACCGCACCTTGATGCTCGGCCTCGACGGCGTGGAAGACGGCCATTCGCGGCCGATGACCGCGCAGTTCGAAGGCGACGCGGGTGGACCGATCTGGTTCTTCACCGCCAATGACAATGCCGTGGTCAAGAAACTGGGCAACGGACACCGTGCGATCGCGGCGTTCGCGTCCAAGGACCACGAACTCTTCGCCAGCATCAAGGGCAACCTGAGCGTGGACACCGATCGCGCGGTGGTCGAGCGTTTGTGGAACCCCTTCGTGGCCGCGTGGTACGAAGGCAAGGACGATCCCAAGCTGGCGTTGCTGCGCCTGGATGCGGAACACGCCGAGATCTGGCTCAACGCCTCCAGCCTGCTGGCAGGTGTGAAGATGCTGCTGGGCGTGGATCCCAAATCCGATTACCAGGACAAGGTGGCGGAAGTCGACCTGCGCTGACTGTCAATGCCGGCATCGTTCGATGCCGGCATTTTTCAAGATGCCAACAATCCGATCAGGGCTCGCGCGGCTTGGGCTTGTCCGGATCGGCTTCTTCCGGAAGCTGCTTGCCATCCTTGGTCTGGTGCTGGCCGGGTTGGCCACGCGGATCCTGCTGTTCGCGATAGCCGCTGCCCGGGCCGGGTGTCTGGGGTTGCCTGGTGTCCGCCATGGAGATGGTGCCCGTGTGATGGGAAGGACGTGCAGGCTTCCACGCGTCATGTTCAGGCGCGGTGAGCAACGCACTGGGCGTTGGCCACGGGCTTCCACTCGATTCCGGAATTCCTGTCGCAGCCACGCTTTCCCAAACAAATTCACGTCACTTGCTGCCGCGATAGGGTGCGAAGTGCCGGCTCTGCGCATCGCTGGAGGCTCGATTGCGCGCATACGCCATGGCATGAAGCTTGCGCCTAGGCATGGGCGGTTGGCTGGAGCAGCAGGAACACGGCGTGGTCGGATCAATGACCAACCCACGGCCGTCGACGATCCTGCCCGCACACGCGACACCGACCACACCCATGCACACGGAACAGGAACGATGAACCTCGTACAGACCCGCCGCCTGACCCAGGAAATGGTGGACACCTATCGCCGCGCCTTGACCGGTGGGCCGTTCTACGCGGCCGCCTGGCTGCTGGTGGGTTTGTACGGGGGTGCGTTCGCGCGCGCGCCATGGATCAGCTGGGGGCTGCTGCTTGCCTTCGTCGGCCTGTCGATCTGGCGTTTCCTGCACCGACCGCTGGACGACGCCGCGGGACCACACGTAGCGCGCTGGCTGCACCTGCATTGGGCCATCGTGCTCTCGACCACGGCGCTGTGGGGTGGGCTGTTCTGCTGGGTCACGCTGGATATGCGTTTTGGCGAAGCCCGCACCACCGCGCTGCTGTTCACGTTAGGCCTCGCCACCGCCATCGCGCATGCCTTCAGCATGCGTCGTGATTTCGCACTGGCCGGCGTTGCCCTGCTGTGCCTGCCCGCACTGTCGCTTTTGTTGTGGAGCGGTGCACCGTCCGATCGCGCCAATGCCTTGATGATGGCGGTGTACCTGCTTTACGTGTTGATCGCCCTGGTGCGCAGCCACGCCGAATACCAGCAACGGCTGGACCTGGACCAGGAATTGCGCAACCAGCGCGACCTGTTTTCACGACAGAGTCGCATCGACCCGCTGACGGAGCTGGCCAACCGCCGGCAGTTCGCCGACGTGCTGGAGAGTGCCGTCGCGCAAGCCAGGACCAGCGGCGCGCCACTGACCCTGTTGCTGCTGGATGTCGACCACTTCAAGCAGGTCAACGACAACCATGGCCACGCCGTGGGCGATGCCTGCCTGCTCGCCATCGCCAAACGCCTGCACGGCAGCTTCCGTGAAGCCGGGGACCTGGCCGCGCGCGTGGGTGGCGAGGAGTTCGGCGTGGTCCTGCAGGCGCACACGCTTGGAGACGCCATGCTGCGTGCCGAACAGTTCCGCGCCAGCCTGGTCCAGCACCCGATCATGCTGGACGGCATCCTGCTGGCGATGACCGTGAGCATCGGCGTGGCCGAGTTCAACCCCGGCCTGCACGCGGGCGTGGATGCGCTGTACCACGCTGCGGACAGTGCGGTGTATCGCGCCAAGGCCGAGGGCCGCAACCGCGTGTGCAGCGACACCCGCGAACCCCTGGCCGCCTAGCCGCGAACCACCGCGACTGGTCGCACGGCGCGCCACGACGACGCGCCGCACAGGGACTGCGGGTAGCATGGCATCGGCATGGCCATGCCCCGGGACGGATGCCGCCCGCGGCATGCCGCAGCTCTCCATCCCCTCCACGGACCAACGCATGAAACGCAATGAAATAACCGCGGAACTGGAACGCGCGGCGTTCGAGTTCAACTACTGGTTCTCCAGGTTCGAGTTCTGCCTGAAGGAAGCCGGTTTCCTCAAATCCGACCGGCCGGGCAAGAAGGCAGAGCCGAACTGGGACATGTTCGTCAGGGCCAAGCGCCTGCAGTACACGCTGTCCGCCGATGCCTTGGCCGTGGTGAAGGCAAGTCCGCAGCAGCAGGTCATGGCGGGCAACGCGAAGCTGGCGTGGAACGGAATCAGCTTCGATGCCAATGAACATGACCTGCAGAAAATGGCGATCCTGTTGCGCACGGTACGCAACAACCTGTTCCATGGCGGCGCCCGAGGCAGCAACGCATGGGACGACGTGGCTGCGACGGTGAAGCTGCTGGGCCACGCCACGGTCGCGTTGGCTGAGCTCGCGGAGCTGGGTGGTTTCAAGCGCGACTACCTGCGCAACTGATCACGACGCTTCGCAACCACGCAGGCCAGCCATTGCGCGGCCCTGCTTTCGCCGGGGCGCGTCAGCCCTGGTCGTGCAGGTTCCGCCCAGGCAGGTCACGGATCGTGTCCGGGTCCTGGGGAAATGCATCCAGCAAGGCAAGCAAGAGTGATTCCATTCTTTCCACGCGCGCTTCAAGTGCATGCAGGCGTTGCATCGATTCCGTCGCGGCACCGGCTTCCTTCGGCGCGGCCTTCAGGTCGCGTCGCTGCAGGATGTCCCGCTGCTGGCGCACGAGGCGCTGCAATGCGGGCAACCTGTGGTCGCCATGCAGGCGCGTGCACACGAAATCCCAGACATCCAGCTTGGTCCAGCGCACGAATCGCTGGTAGACGATATGGAAGTTGCCGTAGGACGCCGGCAATTGCGGCCAGGTGGAATCGGTCGCGGCTATCCACAGCACGGCCTCGATGAAACGGCGCGTGTCCAGTCCATTCACCGATTTCCCCGCAAGCTGGCCCGGAAGGCGCGACGACAGGTCGTACCACCTGCGAATCGACAGCCGCCCTTCGATGGGATCTTCATGCCTGGACGACGGGACCTCGCCTGTCGCGTCGGTTCCGATCGCTGCTTTCCCACGCTGCGCCATCACCCGCCCCTTTCGCAAACGCCACCCCACTACAACGCAGGCATGTCGCCACCACGGCCATGGACGGCAACGACGAGATCCAGTCATGCCTACGGGGCAAGCGCAGGAGGCTGCGTCGATGACCGTGCCGGATGCCGCGGACAGAGGGACAAGGTATTCTGCACGACAGGTTTTTCACTCTTCTCCGGCGCACTTCCTGCAGGCCCCGCCATGCCGAAACCGAAACTCGACCCGATCCGGGCACGCAACCTCAGCAACGATTACGCCAAGTGGCTGCTGCAGGAACAACGCGAGCGCACGCCGGCCAGCGGCAAGCTGTTCGCCCAGCGCCACACCACCGGTGGCCGCCGTTACCACGGCTTCAACCAGGAACAGATCTGCACCATCATCGGTGGTGGCTACTACGAGTGACCGCGTCCAGCGCGAAACCGGCGCCGGGTTGATGATGTCCATTCCGGAAGGAACGCATCATCCTCCACGAATACATGCAATATCCTTCGCCCAATGAAAAAGCTCGAGTACAGCATGTCGGCGCGACGGGATTGGCAGAGCTACCTGGCCTTGCTGGTCGGCCTTGCCTTCACCTACGCCGGGGCCACGATTGATCCGGCCAGCAATTGCGATATCAGCGGACGCGACTGTGCGCCGTGGCTGGTGTACGTGGCGTTTGGCATGGGCCTGCTGGCCATCGCGGCGGCCGTGGGATTGCTGGGTGCGAACCGTCGATGGGGCAGTCGGCTTGACCTTTCGCAACGGCAGTTGACCTGGTGGGACACGGCAGTATCGGAAGACCACCAGCACATTGCGCTGGATGCCATTGACAGGATCAAGGTGGTGCGGCCCAGCGAAAGCAGGGACCAACTGCATTTCTACGGTCGTGACGGCGCAAAGATCCGCTTCACCGACAAGCACGTGCTGCCCTACAACGTGCAGGACTGGGCGCGCGACGTGGCCAAGCATTGCCCGAACGTCGTGGTCGAAATCGAAGGCCACTAGCGGCACTGTCTTTCCATGTGAAGCCGAGCCGAAAGACATGCAGGTCGAAAACCGTCACTGGGCCGCATCAGGCCGCTACTATTGCCTTGGTTGATCCTGGATGGATTCAAGGCAGGGGGTAGCGTGCGCTTATCTCACAAGATCGTTTTCCTGGTCGTCATCAATCTGTCATTCGGCCAGCTTTGCGCGCACGCCGCGGGGCCTCATGCCAAGGCCGGGAGTCCGATGAATCGGATGGTGGTCGAGGTTGACCCGGAGGCACCGCTCGCCGATCAGCTGGATTCCATGTTCATGATCGCCAAGAGCGAACCCGTGCGTGCGCGTGAGTTGCTGGAACGCCTGCTGGTGGACCCCCGATTCGCGGCGCAGCACAAGGGCGTGCGCCACGATGCCTATTCGTTGTCCACCTGGCTCGCGCTGCAAGAAGGCAATTACACACGGGCATTGGCAAGCGCAAGGCAACGCAAGGCGGCGGATCCGGATGTCAGGGAAGACTGGTATCCACTGGCGACATTGGAGTACGAAGCGGGCAATCGCGAAGCATCGGTACTGGCGATCATCCACCTGGTGCGGACATGGCCGGTGCAAGAGGACGTGATTGATACTGGACTGGTATCGCAGCTGTTGTACCAGTCCGAGTTGCCGGCGCCGGCCAGGCTCGGTTTATTGGAGGCACTGACCCAGGCGGACTGGATGCAGGGCAGAAGTCAGAACAGTAGCCTGTGGTACGAGTTGACCTTGATGCAATTGCTTGCTGGCCGCGTTGGACAGGCGCGCGAATCCGCCCAGCACGTGGACTCGCCGGAATCCATCGTGAAGCTTCGCAGCGACCGGCAGTTCGATCAGCTGATCGATCGCAACGCACCGCGTTTCGATGTCGGGCTCGCCGCGAAGAACCAGGTCGAAACGCTGCAGCGACTCGCCAGCGCGACACCCGACTCGCTGCAATTGCGCAATGAACTGAACGACGCCATGTTGACTGCCGGCATGACCCAGGCCGCGCTGCACCACGCCGACCTCATCCTGTCCGAGATGGCACAGATGGCCGAAGAGGACGCGCTGTTCACCGACATGGATGCGAAGGCATGGACGATGAACAATCGTGCCGTGGCGTTGCGCAGGCTGGGTCGGCCTGAAGAGGCCATCCAGCAATTGGAAACCGCTAGCCGACTGGATGAAGGCGGGGGCGCCAACGTAAGCCAGATACTCAACCTCGCGCAGTTGTACAGCAGCATGGGTCGTCCCCAGCAGGCCCGTGCAACCATGCTGCGGCTGGGCGAGGCACTGTCGCCGTACGGCAAGATGGTGAAGGCCTCGACCGAGCATCGCATCGCGGTGCAGACCGGCGACGACGCTGCCGCCAGAGAGGCCATGCAGTACCTGCGCAAGCATCGCAGCACCTCGCATAGCCTGTACCTGTGGGCACTGCTGGAAACAGGACAGCTTGACCAGGCAGCCGAGCTGCTGAAAGTACTCCTGGCTTCTCCGGATGACCGCAGCGAAGCCCTCGGCTGGGCCCAACACTCCATCGAGATCGCCCCTCAAGCCGCGGACGTCGTTCCAGAAGCCAATTTCAAGGCCGTGTTGGCGCGACCTGATGTAGTGGCCGCCATCGACAAGGTTGGGCATGTCGAACGCTACCCAATCTTCGTGGGCTACATGAACAACTGAAGTTTGCAGTGCCTAGTATCCTGCCCTGCAACGTGCAGGACTGGGCGCGCGACCTGGCCAAGCATTGCTTGCGCATCGCGCTTGAGGTGGAGGGTGGACGGAAGGTTCCATGCCATCACTCCGATGGTTCTGAAAGCATCGACATGGCACGGGTAGCGCCAGGCCCAAGCCTGCACGTCAAGCATGTTCCAGAGCAAGGAAGTTGCGCATCCGTGCCAGCTCCGCCTGCAGTCCCTCCTTGAAGCATGGATCGCGCGGTGCCGCCCCGCCTACATACTGCAGCTGTGCCTGCAACACGCCTGCGACCACTGACAGGTTGCCCCAGCCGATCACGCGGTCGCCCCATAGCAAGGGCAATGCGTAGTAACCGAGCTTGCGCTTTGGCGCTGGCGTGTAGGCCTCGAAACGATACGCCCAGCCCCACAACAGTTCGAAGCGACGACGGTCCCAGACCAGCGGATCGAAGGGCGTCAGCAGGCGCACGTTTTCGTCCGGCTTCCAGCGACGGCTTTCTGCGCGCTCATCCGACGGCCACAACCAATCGATACCCTCCACGCGCGCACGTTGCAGGCGCTTGCGTGCCCGCAGCAGCGCCGCTTTGCGCGCGCCATCCCATTGCGGCACGCCACGGCCCAGGTAGCCAACCAGTTGGCCGAGGCTGGCGTCGGGCAAGGGCGCGTACTTGCGCACGATCACGTCGATCAGCGCATCCAGCCGTGCATCGATGCCGGCCTTGTCCACCGGCGCGCTGTCTTCGCGCACGGCATACGTGCGCGTACCGCTGGCACGCCCCGCCACGCGCAGCAGCCCGCGATAGTGCATGCCGTCCAGCAACTGGGTGCTGGCGTTGGACGAACCGCCAAACCAGTTGGTGGCCTTGCCATGGGCGAAATGCGCGTCGACTTCGCGCGGATGCACGGTGCCATGTTCGGCGATGAATGCGCGCACCGCCAGCGCCTGCTTCCAGCGCGTCGGCGTCCACGCCTGCCGCGCATCGCGCGGATGCATCAACGCGTGGTGCGCGCGCGGCAGGAATCCGTAGTTGACGAAGAAATCCTCTTCCAGTTCCAGCCGTGGATAGCGGCGCTCCAGTTCGCCAGCCTGGTAGCCGATGACGCGGTGGCGCAGGGTCAGGTCCTGCGCCCGCGCCGGTGCGCGAATCGGATCGGCCTGCACGAAGCCCAGTTTCCCAATCGCGCGCATCAGCGTGGTCGGCTTGAACAGCGTGCGCGCGATGGCGTAGCGGCGCAGGTGATCCTGGGTCAGGGGCATGCGCGGATGATGCCAGCCTTGCGTGCGGAACGGCATCCCGGCGCGATTGCGACACCTGCGCCGGCCATCCGGGTAAGGCATCGGGAAGGCGTGCGCATGCATGGGCATGCAGCGCACGGTCATTCGCACGCGGCTCACATTCGATGGGTTAGAAACACCAATCTCCTTGCTTACCTGCCGGAATCCCGAATGACCCGACGCATCCGTACCCTGCCCGCGATCCGCTGGCCCGCCATTGCCACGACCCTGGTGATGCTGTCCGCATGCGCGACCGCGCTCGCGGGTCGTGCCTTCACCATCGGCCAGCAAGTCGCCATCGATGGCATCGTGGTCAGCGTGGATACGGCGCCGTGGGCCTATGACGGCAACGCGGTCGTCACCCTCTCCACCACGACTGCGCGCGGCGTGCGCGTGCAGCTGCCCGCGCGCTGGAACCTGTGCAAGGCGGCACCGCCAGGCGACGTGCAGGCGTTGCAGCCCGGTGATCGCGTGCAGGCCATCGGCACGGCGACTGCAGCCGATGAACTGGTGGTGTGCGAGCAACCGCAGCACCTGCTGCGCGCGCTGCCGTGAACGCGCGCGACCCGCATGCGGGACGACCTTGGCCTATTCCTTTTTGAGCCAGCGCCCATTTTCCTGCGGCGTTACCTCGAAACGCGCCCATTGGCGGAATTCACCGGCGCTGCATTCGCCTGAGTCGTTCATGCCGTCGCCGGCCAGTACCTTGTAGCGCAAGGTTGCGTCTGCGGCCGGCGCCTGCGATGTGCTTGCCTCCACGACCTGCCGCACGCTCCACAACTTGCCGAGCTTTCCGTTGCTGTAGAAATGCCCGGCGAGGATTTCGCCGGGATGAGTGATGTTGCGTTCGGCGTGCTGCTTGGCCAGTTCCAGCAGTTCGGTAAGGCTGTCGGAGGTGATGTCGACGTAGGAGTTGAGTTGCTCCATCGCGGCGTACAGGTCTTCCTGGGTCAGTTCGAACTGGCGTTGCGCAGGCTGGGTGGCGGGTGAGGCTTGCGTGCGTTTGTGCAGGTGCGCGGGATAGCGGCGCCACGGGAACAATGCGTTGAAGGCCAGCGCCATCAGCAGGATCGCGGCGACGTTGATCAATACGGGCGCAAGCAGGTAGTGGTATCCCAGTGCATGCACTTCGGCGCCGCCGATCACGGCGGCGAGTGCGGTGGCGCCACCCGGCGGATGGATGCAGCGCAGGTAATGCATGGCGCCCACGGCCAGGCCGACCGCAAGCGCCGCGGTCCATGCGTGGTCGGGAAACAGTTGCTGGCAGGTCACGCCGATGGCGGCGGAGATGAGATGGCCACCGACCACTGCCCATGGCTGCGAGAGTGCGCCGTGCGGAACCGCAAACAGCAACACCGCCGATGCACCCATCGAAGTGAGCATCACCACGCCGCCCGGCGTGCCGGTGAACCCCTGCGGGAACATCCAGCGGGTGATCCCGTACACGCACAGGATGCCCATCAGGGCGCCGATGCCGGAGATCCATTTCTCGCCATGGCTGGTGGTGTTGCGCTCGATGCCGAGCCACAGCCGGAGTTCTTGCAAGGTGGACGTGGAAGTCATGGGCAGCGGGCCTGTGGCATGAGCCCGGGATTCTAGGCGATGGCCGTGCCTGGGCGCGCCGCCCGGTCATCACATTGACGCATGCATGCGATATCTTCGCGGCAATGAGGAAACTCGAATACAGCATGTCGGCGCGGCGGGATGTAAGTAGCTACCTGGTGCTGCTGGTGGGCTTGGGCTTCCTCTGGGCCGGCGCTACCGTGGATCCTGCCTCCAATTGCGACCCAAGCGGTCGCGAGTGCGCGCCCTGGCTGATCCCCATCGCGTTCCTGATGGGCGGCGTGGGCACGGCGATGGGCCTGGGATTCCTCGCCTTCAACCGCAAATGGGGAAGCCGGCTGGACATGGCACAGCGCCGCTTGTTCTGGTGGGACAGCCTGGTGTCGGCCGACACCCACAGCATCGCGCTGGACGACGTTGCCAGGATCAGGGTGCAACAGCACAGTGAAAGCAGTGACCTGGTTTTCCTGTACGACCGTGCAAACGCATTGATCCGTTTCCCGGAAGAGCGCGCCGTTCCCTACAACCCCGAGCAGTGGGCGCGCGACCTCGCCAGCCACTTCCCGCATATCAACGTCGAGGTTGAGGGCGCGTAGGACGGATTGGCCGAGGGCCGCATGCGTTTTGATAACCGGCAACTCGTTTTGCGACTGCCGTCGCGGAATGTGATTGCGGGTTGAGTGATGCGCCCGGAAATCGCGCAACGAGGGGCTAAATGATGCTGCCGTGTGAAGTATTTACGTTGCCATGGCCCTGCACCTGTACGGACAATGGCCATGTGATGGCTCCAGGGACGGAGCCGCCACATCCACAGGATGTTGGCATCCGCGGGTTCCGGTTTGCGCCGTGAATTTTTTATTCCACCACGCTTTGGAGAGCGCATTGAAGAGAAGGATCAACCGGTGGCTCGTGGTGGCGGCGACCGCGTTCTGGGCCAGTGCCGTGTTCGAACTGTTCGCGCGGCAGGGCGCATGAAGCACCGGCAAGGCCAACAGTCGGCCTGGGCCTTGCGCTAGAGGACACACCGCTTCGTCCACGTCACTGTGGTGGATGCCATGGGCTTCTGTTGGCGATGGCACCGACTTTCGCCTCTGCGGATACCCGGGCCAGGGTTACCGGCTGCCGTTCCCGGGGATGGGTTGTTTCCACCCCTCCAGCGCCGTGCAAGGCCTTGCGAAATTGCGGGTCGACGAGCCCCCCCCCGGCCGGCGTGCTGGCCAAGCCGATGCGCTACGCCACGGGCGCCGTGGCGGGCCTGACGCGTTACGATGCCGCACCCCACGGCTCGCACGCTACACATCCAGCATGAAATCCCCCAATCCCGACGCAGCCCCTCCGGCATGAGCAAGGCGTCGAGCCAGGCAGAAGCCAGCACCGAAGACCGGATCGAACGCCTGCAGCACTGGTTTGCCGTGCTGTGCAGCGCGCTGCTGCACGTGTTGCTCCTGCTCATCGCGCTGTGGTCCTCGCCGGTGAAGGTGACGCCGCCGCAGGGGTCCGACGCCGGCAGCAGGATGGCAGTGGATTTCATCGGCGCCACGCCGCCGCAGCCCACGCAGGGGCCACCCACGCCGACCAAGCCCGCGCGCGAGCTGGCAAAGAAGTCGCCCGCGAAATCGCGCGTCCAGTCCACGCCGACCCCGCGTGCCGACGATCCGGTACCACCCGACGACGAGGACGAAGCCGCGCAGGGCCAGGCCCAGGCCGCGCCGGCTACCTCGCCGCAATTGCCGCAGCCGCCTTCGCGCACCTGGGGACAGCCGCCGGGCATGCTGCCGGACAACGTCGCCGCCGAAAACGCGGGGCCGGCCCGGACCGCCGCCACCCAACGCGGCCGCGGCAACGATGCCAGGTCCGCCCAGCCCAGCATGGAAGTGGACGGCTACCAGGTCTATTACGACCTGCGCAGCGAAAACCGCCTGCGCACCTGGCGCGACCAGGGCATGACCGAACTGGTCATGCCGTTGCCGGGCACGCGAAGGGTCATGGTGTGCCCGCTGGAAACCGCGCTGCGGCGCGGGTCCGGTCCCTGCCGCATGCTCGAGCCGGACTCGCCGGAACTGGCGAAGATCGGCGATGCGCGCGAAGCCATCAACATGCAGAAGGTCTACAAGCTGGGCGAAGAGGTGTGGAGCGGACCGGGGGCGTACAGGTAGGCACGACCAAGGTTTTGGAGGATGGAGTGAGCGCAGCGAAGCGCATCACTCGCGAACTCCGCCAAGCACGTAGGGTGGGCCTCGGCCCACCATTGCCATCTACCAGCATCCAATGGCACGAGTCGAAGCGCGGTGGGCTCAAGCCCACCCTACGAATCTTTCGCTGATAGCAGGCTTGATACAGCCCACCCAACCCACTGCCCTATCCGGCGTCGTCGCGGACACGCTCCACGCGCATGCGATACGCACCTGCGTTGTTGCCCTGGATGCTGGTCGCCTGGGTGCCGTTGTTCTCGCCGGTTTTCTCATCCGAGCCGGTCACCGGCTGGGCCTCGATGGTCGTTTCGCGTTCGAAGGCATGCGACTTGTCGGTGTTGCGGTAGTACTTGTACAGCGCCCAGTACAGCACGGTGGCACCGGCGGGGCCGATCGCGAGCAGCCAGAGTCCATTGTCGTCGCTCATGAGCCGGCCACTATCATCATCAGTGCAATGCCTTCTAGGACGGTGCCCGTGGTCAGCGCGGCCAGCAGCAGTTTCCACTGCTGCACCGGCACGCTGCCCATGGTTTCACCGGTGCGGCCGTTCACCGCGATGTAATGCAGCATGCCGCCGTTGGCGCCAGGCTGGTGGTAGGAATACAGCCAGACCGGCAGGTACATCGAAACCCAGCGCGTACCGTGCACGGTCAGGCGTTCCTGTTCCCAGCGCACGCCCCGATCGTAGCGGTGGATCGAGCTTTCGACCCGCGCGCGGCCGACCGACAGCAACTGGTCCTCCAGCCGGGGCCGCAGCTGCTCCACGTCGTTGTTGCGTTTCTCCGAGGAAAAACCCGACAGGTAGGACGCGTTCCACTTCACCGCGTTCTTGGTGTCGAAGGGCAGGATGGTGTTGATGATGTTGTTGGTGTTGGCGCGCGTGTCCAGGTTGCCGCGTTCGGTGGAGGATTCCAGCGGCAGGTCATCGATGGTGAAGTCCACGTGCCGCTCCACCCGGTACACGTCGGCGTCGTAGTAGGTCTTCTTGTTGTTGTCGTTGCCGCGGGTGTAGCTGCGCGTCTGGATTTCGCCCTGGCCGGCGACATCCACGCTCACGTTGCCATCCACGATCATGTAAGGCAGGTAGACGCCGATGACATTCTCCGGCGTGAACTGTTCCTTGAAAGCCTTGAGTGCGAACAGCTTGCGCTTGTCCACGAACTGGCGGATGCGCGCCACCGCGTCTTCTTTGCGGATGTGGAAGGGCAGCACCGCGTCGGGCACCGCGCCATTGGCGACCTGTTCGTTGACGCCCAGCACGTGCCGGCACCAGTGGCAGCGCGCGGTCATTGCATTGTCGGTATTCACCGTGACTTCGGCGCCGCAACCGGTGCACTTGAAGCTCATCAGGCTGGCGACATCCGCTTCGATATCGCGCGCGCCGGAGGCAATCACCGTGCCCTTGAGTTCGCCGAGGCCGACGCCGAAACCGAATTCCTCCTCGACCCGCGCGCCGTCCCATTCGTTGCGGCAATACAGGCAGACCAGCAGGTCGCTGCCGGGCTTGTGGCGGATGTCGGTGGCACCGCATTTCGGGCAGCGGTTGAGGCCGTCCTTCAGCTCGGCGGCGGCGGTGTCGATGGCGACCGGATCGGGCGCCAGCAATTCCTCGCGCATCGCTTCGGGCAGCGTGGCCGGATCCACCGGGAAGCTGCCCGGCAACGGCGGCACATCCTGTGGCGACCCCGGACCGTTGGCCGATGGCAACGGCGGGGGTGACGGACTGTTCGTATTCGACATGGTGTTGGCGCAGATCCCGACGGCTTACAGACCCAATGCCTTCGCCTTGAGCGCGTCGTAATCGTCCTGCGTGATCAGGCCCAGGTCCAGCATCTCCTTGGCCTTCTTCAACTTGGTGACCGGATCATCGGCAGCCGGAGCGGGCGGTGCGGCTGGCGTCGCGGGCTGCTGCAAACCACCGATGCCGCCCATCATGCCGCTGGCCATGCCGATGCCCATCATACCCGCGGCACCGCCGGTTTCGCCCGCCGACTGGATGCCCTGGGCCACGCTGGCCTGCAGGTTGGAATTGCCGCGCGAACCCGCCAACGCATCCGCACGCTGCACGGTCTTGAGCAGCTCACGCGTGTTGGCGTCGTACTCGATCGAAACAATGGCGGTCTTGGCGATGGCCAGGCCGCGATCGGATTTCCACTGGTAGCCGTTTTCCACCGCATCGGACAGGCTCTGGGCGAAGCCCAGCGAATCCTGCTGCAGCTTGGTGATGCGGTTGCCCTTGGCCGTGTCGTTGGAGTACAGGCTGAAGGCCGGCGCCAGCGAAGCCACGACTTCGTTGAACAACTGGCTGGCCGCGGCGTTGTCCAGGTCGGTGAAGTCGAACACCTGGCCGGGCGCCAGGTACTTGGCCGGCACGAAGTTCTTCACGAACAAAATGGGATCGACGATCTTCAACGTGTACGAGCCGCGCGTGACCGCACCGACCTGGGTGTTGAGGAAGGCGTCGTCCCAGTAGATTTCCGATTGCGTGCCGAAACGGTTGTCTGGCAGTTCCTTCAGCGACACGAAGAACGCCGCCTGCTGCGAACCCGGCTGGCCGCCGAACTTGAAGCGTTCCCAGCTCTGCTTGATCAGCGGGCTGACGATGCCGTCGCCAGCGAAGATCGACTGCGAGTTGATGTCGTCCGAACGCCATTCGTAGCCACCCGGCTCGGCGACGAAGCCGGTGATCTTGCCGTCCTGGAACAGCAGCAGGCCGTAGCCTTCGGGCACCACGATCTTCGAACCGTTGCTGATGATGTTGGAGGATGCGCTGGTGTTGGAACCGCGCCCGGCATTGGTGCCGCGCGGCACCGCGGCGAACAATGCCGCCGTCGCCGGCAGGCCGTCCGGCACCGTGTAGAAATCCTTCCACTGGTCGCCGAGCGTGCCACCGACCGCACCCTTCACCGCTTGCAAAAGACCCATGGCATCTCTCCGTGATTCGTGGCCGGGCAACATGCCCCGCATACGCCGCGCACTATACCTTTCTGCAGGCGATGCTCTGTAAAACATTAGTTAGGGTGATCCAGCGATCCGCGAATAATGATCGCTCGCTTAATCGGCGCGCACTGGATGGATCGAGCGCAGCGATTTTCGACGGCGAAGCTGGTCTACTCACCCCTTCGCAATCCCACAGCGCATCACGCACGAGGTCCTGGATGACCGCCATCAACGCATGCATGCCTGTCCCCGTCAGCGTCGGTGCCCGCGCGGTTCGCTGCCAATGACTTACACCGGCCTGCCCCTGTCGCATATGTCGCTTCATACGCTGGCCTGCCTGCTGCTGATTTTTGCCGACCATGTGCATGCGCAACCGGCCAGCGAACCGCCGCTTGAGGCAAACATCCCCACGCTGGACCACGTGCAGGCCTTGCCGCCTGAAGAAGAAGAGCTGGACCTGTACCGGCTCAGGAATCCGGTCACGGTCGAGCCCAACGTGTTCGAAAAGGTTTACGACCCCGGCATCAGTCCCGAGGAGATGGCACTGGAACACGGCGGCTACATCAACTACGGCATCAACCTTGGCCTGTACAAGTCCTGGCAAGGCATCAAGAAAGTCACCGGCATGCGGCCCGACATCCAGCCTGGCATCGCACGTCCGCCACCCCTGACTGACGCACAGATGCGACGGGCCGCGAAATTCTGCACGGAAGCGCAAAACGCCTGCGAAGTTGGAAAGTGAATCCGGACAGCCGATAAAGACAAGGCCTGCGGAAAGATTCAACAATCGTAGGGTGGGTCTTGGCCCACCATTGCCATGCACCAGCGTGCAATGGCGCGGATCGGAGGGCGGTGGGCTTAAGCCCACCCTACGTGCTTCTTACCCGGCGAATCACTCCAGCGACAACACCACCAGCGATTTTGACGGGAGCGTCAGCGTGAGCCTTCCATTGGCGACCGACGCACCTTCGAACGCGGTTGGCCGCAGCGTGTCGGGCGCGTCGAAGGTGTTGTGCGTATCCATGGCCGGCGCGGTCAGCAATTGCCCGGCCACGCGCGTTCCTTTCCAGCCCTGCAACGCGAGGTCGACCGACATCGCGTTGTCCGGATCCAGGTTCACCAGCGCAACGTGCAACTTGCCGTCAGCGCCGCGCGCCGCGCTGCCATCGACCGCGCGCAGGCTGCCGTAGGCGGGCGACTGCAAAGTGAGCGGCAACGAAGTGGCGCCCTGGAACGGGCGGTACATCGCGAACGCGTGGTAGGTAGGCGTGAGCACCATCTTCGCGCCGTCGGTCAGGATCATCGCCTGCAGCACGTTGACCATCTGCGCGATGCTGGTCATGCGCACGCGCTGCGCGTGGCGGTGGAAGATGTTGAGGTTGACGCCTGCGACCAGGCCGTCGCGCAGGCTGTTCTGCTGCTGCAGCCAGCCACCGGGCGATCCGGGCGTGGGGTCGTACCACGTGCCCCACTCGTCGACCGCCAGGATCTTCTCAACCTTGGGATCGAACTCGTCCATGATCGCGCTGTGCTGTTCGATCATCGGTTCGATCTTGTAGGTCTGCTCGAACGTCGCCAACCATTGCGCTTCGTCGAAGCCGGTCGCCGGCCCCTTGGTGGTCCAGTCGCCGGTGGGCAGCGTGTAGTAGTGCAGCGAGTACGCGTCCAGGTACTTGCCCGCCACCTCCATCACCGTGCGCGTCCATTCTTCGCTGGTCGCATCAGGTCCGGCAGCGATGAATTTCGCACCGCCATGTGGGGCCAGGAAACCCGAGTACTGGCGGTACAGGTCGGCGAAGAATTGCGGACGCATGCGCCCGCCGCAACCGTTGGGTTCGTTGCCGATGCCCAGGTAGTCGATCTTCCACGGCGCATCGCGCCCGTTACGCCGGCGCTCATTGGCCAGCGTCGAATGGGTCGGTGAGGTGACGTATTCGACCCACTGCGCCGCTTCGCGTGGCGTGCCGGTGCCCAGGTTGATGTTGAGGTAGGTCTTGGCGCCGAGCAGTTCGGCGAATTCGAAGAATTCGTGCGTGCCGAACGCGTTGTGTTCTTCCTTGTTGCCCCACCAGCGGTTGAGGGTGACCGGGCGCTGCGCACGCGGGCCGATGCCGTCGCGCCAGTGATGGAGGTCGGCATAGCAGCCGCCGGGCCAGCGCACCAGCGGCACCTTCAATGCCTTGAGCGCATTCAATACGTCGTCGCGATAACCGCGTGTGTTGGGGATCGGCGAACCGGGCCCGACCCACACGCCGCCGTCGATGCCGGTGCCCAGTTGTTCCATGAATTGCCCGTAGACCTCGGGCTGGATCACGGGACCGGGCTTGTCCACCTGCACGCTGCCGGAGACGGTGCCGGCGTGCGCGACCTGGATCGAAGTAGCAAACAGCAGGCACGCGCTGGCGAGTCGGAAAAACGGGCGGGTCACCATTGCTGCATCCATCGGGTGGCAGGTCGCACGCAGTGTCGCATGCCGGAGAAGTGCCGGATGCGTGCACGCACGCCGCGCTTGCGGGAGGTGGTGAACGCTGCGGAATGCATCCCTGTACACCAGGGTGCGCGCTTGATGTGATCCGCCCCCGACTTGCCGCAGCTACTGCGCTGTTGGTTAGTGGCAGTACGACTGGCACTGTCTGCCAACAGGGCTTCTGCTACGTTTACGGCACTCACCAACGGGAACCGTCCATGCGCCACGCCACCTTGTTCATTGCGATTTGCCTCGCGTTCGCGCCGACGGCCTTTTCCGCCGAATCCACCAAACCGGTGGCCGCCGCGGAGCTGGCCCGCAGCATCGACATTCCGTACGAAACTTTCATCTTGGACAACGGCCTGCGCGTGGTGGTGCACACCGACCGCAAGGCGCCGGTAGTGGCGGTGCAGGCCTGGTACAACGTGGGCAGCAAGGACGAGCCCACCGGCAAGACCGGCTTCGCCCACCTGTTCGAACACATCGGCCTGTTCAATCCCACCGAGAACCTGCCCGGCGGCCTGATGGTGCCGCTGCGCGACATCGGCGCCACCGACTGGAACGGCACCACCTGGTTCGACCGCACCAATTTCTTCCAGACCGTGCCGACCTCGGCGCTGGAGCAGGCGCTGTACATGGAAAGCGACCGCATGGGCCACCTGCTGGGCGCGCTGAACCAGGAACGCCTGGACAACCAGCGCGGCGTGGTCCAGAACGAAAAGCGCCAGGGCGACAACCAGCCCTACGGACTGGTCGAGTACGTGCAGCTGGAGGAACTGTTCCCGCAAGGCCATCCGTATCGCCATTCCACCATCGGTTCGATGGCCGACCTGGATTCCGCCAGCCTGGACGACCTGCGCCAGTGGCACCGCGACAAATACGGCCCCAACAACGCGGTGCTGGTGCTGGCCGGTGATATCGACACCGCCACCGCGCGCACGCTGGTGCAGGAATATTTCGGCGACATCCCGCGCGGCGCGGTGAATACCCCGGCTGCCGCCGACGTGCCGACATTGTCCGCACGCGTGGACCGTACCCTGCACGACCGCGTATCCAACACGCGCCTGCAGCGCACCTGGATCGTGCCCGGCCTGCTGGATGACGCCGCGGCCGACCTCGATATCGCCGCCACCGTACTCGGCGGCCTCAACAGCTCGCGGCTGGACAGCGCCCTGGTGCGCGGCGACGAAAGCGCGGTGTCGGTATCGGCCTATTACCAGCCCTTCCACCGCATCGGCATGTTCGAAGTCAGCGTCGACGTGAAGCCGGGCCAGGACGTGGCTGCGGTGTCCGCAGCATTGGACAAATTGATCGCCGACTACATTGCGCAAGGCCCGAGCGAAGACGAAGTGGCACGCGTCACCGCCACCCGCATGGCCGGGCAGATCCGCGCGCTGGAACCCACCGGCGGCTTCACCGGCAAGGCGGTGGTGCTGGCCGAAGGCGCGCTGTATGCCGACGACCCCGGCCACTACCGCACCGAACTGGCCGCTTACGGCAAAGCGACGCCAGACTCGGTGCGCGCGGCGATGGGTCGCTGGCTGACGCGGCCGGTGCTGGCCATCACCGTGGCACCCGGCGAGCGTGAGCCGTATGCCGAAGCCGCCACCACCCTGCCGGCACCGACGCCGGCCAAGCCACTGGCCGTCACGCCACGCGACCCGATGCCAGGCGTCGGCACCATGAAGCCCCTGGATTTCCCCGAGGTTGAACGCGCGCGCCTGCAGAACGGAATTGAAATCGTCTACGCGCGTTCGGGCACGGTGCCGATCACCCAGGTCGCGGTCGAGTTCGACGCGGGCATCGCCGCCGATCCTGCCGATGCACTGGGCACGCAGCGACTGATGCTGTCCCTGCTGGATCAGGGCACGACCACGCGCGATGCCTTGCGCATCGCCGAAGACAACGAACGCCTCGGCGCCACCCTCACCACCCAGGCCGGACTGGATCGCACTGCCGTGTTCCTGGGCGTGGTCAGCCCCAACCTGGCACCGGGCCTGGACCTGCTGGCCGATGTGGTGCGCAACCCGGCCTTCAAGCCCGAAGACCTGGAGCGCGTGCGCAACCAGCAACTGGCGGCCATCGCCCAGCAGCAGACTTCGCCCGAAGGCATCGGTGGACGCGCCCTGCCCGGCCTGCTCTACGGCGCGGCGCATCCTTACGGCCGGCCGTTCTCGGGCCTGGGCAACGCCGAGGCAGTGAAGGCGCTGTCGCGCGATGACCTCAGCGCTTTCCAGCAGGCCTGGATCCGCCCGGACAACGCGCGCATCTTCGTGGTGTCCGACCAGCCACTGGCCGACGTGCAGGCGCTGCTGGAGGAACGCTTTGGCAACTGGACCACGCCGTCGACCGCCAAGGGCAAGAAGGATTTCAACGCACCGGTCGCCACGCCTACGCCGCGCATCGTGCTGATCGACCGCCCGCAATCGCCGCAGTCGCTGATCCTGGGCGCGGTGGTGCTGCCGGTGAGCGGCCGCGACGACCTGGTGGCCTTCAACGCCGCCAACGAAGTGATCGGCAATGGCTTCCTGTCGCGCATCAACCAGGACATCCGCGAAACCCGTGGCTGGTCGTATGGCTTGAACGGACGCGTGACGCTGGCCGAGCAGCGCTCGCCGTACATCATCAGTGCACCGGTGCAGGCGAATCGCACCGGTGAATCGATCAAGGTATTGATCGACCAGTACCGCGACTTCCTCGGCGACAAGGGCGTCACCGCCGCGGAACGCACGCGTACCATCAATGGCAATGTGCGCGCATTGCCGGGCGGATTCGAGACATCGGCAAGCGTGTTGAACGCGCTGCGCACGAACGCCCTGTTCGGCCGCGCCGATGACTACTGGGAAACGCTGGGCCCGCGCTACGAAGCCTTGTCGGCGGCGGACATGGATGCCGCCGCGCGGCGCATCGTCGACGATGGCGACCTGGTCTGGGTGGTGGTGGGCGATGCGGCGACGGTGAAGCCGCAGTTGGAATCGCTGGGCCTGCCGGTGGAATTGCGAGCGGTGAACTAGCCCGCGCGCGTGCCATTCCCTTTGTCGACCACTCCGCAAGCCTTCGCCTACGGGCGCTTCCTTGGCGACTATCGCGCGCAACGCGAAGTCGGTGCGTTGGCGCTGGCCGAACTTCGGCCCACGGTGCCCGAACACGACGTGCACGTGCACACCCACGACGATGCGCATTTCCTGTTGCTGCTGCAGGGCAATTACCTCAGCAGCGCGCGCGGCATGCCCGAGGTCTGCAGCAAGCGCGCACTGGTGCTGAATCCACCCGGCACCACCCATCGCGATTGTTTCCGCGGCCTGGAGGGCTTGTTCTTCACCGTGTCGGTGCCTGCATCGACCTGGCAACACGCGCAGAGCCGGCGTCCATTGCCGACATCGGCAGTGAAGCTGCCCGGCTCCACGCTAGTGCGCGCGGCGTGCCTGTGGCGGGAACTGCGCGCGTGGGACAGCGCGTCACCGCTGGCGGTGGAAGGCGGCTTCGAGGAATTGCTGGATGCCGCCGCAGACCTGGTGCAGGGCGAAACCGAGGAAGGCCCGGCGTGGCTGGAACGCGCGCGCGAAATCCTCTCCGACGAGTGGCGGCGTACGCCGGCGTTGGCGGAACTGGCACGCCAGGTCGACGTGCATCCGGTCTACCTGGCGCGCGCGTTCCGCCGCCGCTACGGCTGTTCGCCGGGCGCCTACCTGCGCCGTTGCCGCATGGAACGCGCCATCGGCCTGCTCGACGACAATCGCCTGAGCATCGCCGAGGTCGCGGCCACCTGCGGCTTCGTCGACCAGGCCCATTTCAGCCACGCGTTCCGCCGCGCGCACCGGGTGACGCCTTCGCAGTACCGCGCCCTGGGCTGAATCGTCCACGCCTTGATGCGGACGATGGTTCGCTGCATACAAGCGCGTCGCCCGCCCACTTGCTACGGTGCGCGCCTTGATCCTTGGAGTTCCCCATGCGCGTTCCGCTGACCCTTGCC
>Ga0075158_10000781_pt1 | contig 25644 bp, 25 predicted proteins | sample JI91814BDNA_FD_70968 | JGI IMG/M metagenome (GOLD analysis project Ga0075158, IMG submission 70968) | Wastewater effluent complex algal communities from Wisconsin, to seasonally profile nutrient transformation and Carbon sequestration -... | ecosystem: Engineered > WWTP > Effluent > Algae... | reverse complement strand
CCGCGCCCGGAGGTGACCTCCGCATTGTCGAGCAGGAACCGGGCACCGGCATTGGCACCGTGTTGCACGATGAGCAAGGCGGTGCCAGGGCGCAGGGCATCGATCAGCCCCAGATCCTCGCGGGACAGCCCGGGGTCGGGATCGGACCACTCCGGCCCGCCACCGGTGGCCGGGAGGCGCTGGGTGGACGTGCCGAATCGGAAGACATCCTCGGGCGGTGGTCCGTCCGGGTTCGACGTCGCGTCGCTCATGATGGGCCTCCTCGGGCCGGGACTGGCGGTGGTTCAGGCGAGATTGTCGCGGTAGCCGGCCGCGTCCATCAGCGCTTCGAGTTGAGCGGCGTCGCCGGCGGTCATCTCGTAGACCCAACCCTCGCCGTACGGATCGGTGTTGAGCAACTCCGGTGCACCGTCGAGGGCCTCGTTGACCGCGGTGACCGTGCCGCTCAGCGGTGAGTACAAGTCGCTGACCGATTTGGTCGACTCGATCTCGCCACAGGCATCGCCTGCGGTGAGGTCGGCTCCAACGGTCGGCAAGGTGACATAGACGACGTCGCCGAGCGCATCCTGGGCGTATGCCGTGATGCCCACCCGAACGGTGTCGGCCGCACCCAGACGCACCCACTCGTGCTCAGGGGTGTAACGCAGATCTTCGGGGTAGTCGAACTCCGTCATGGCAGCGGCTCCTTCGTCGTCGGTCTGTGTCAACCCTAATGTGCCCAAGACGCAGCTTCCGCCGCTAGCCCGAGGTCGGTGACGGTGAGGGTACCGGCTCGGCGAATCGCGGTGTGCTCGGGGTGACCACGGCCGTGATCTGCACCGACTCGACAGGCACGATGGTGACCTCACCGCCGGCATTACGCACCGACTCCTGCACCCCGCCGGGGATGCCCATCGCCGAGGAGAGCGTCTGGGCATCGCCGATGACCAGGAAGGTGTAGGGGGCGCTCACGCTGGTGCCGGACACGCTGACGGCGCCGTCGCTCTCGGTGAAGAAGGTCTGGGCGACCACGCGGACGTCGCCGATTTGGATGACCTCCGCCCCCGCGTCCCGCAGCTCCTGCAGGGTGTCGAGCAGGAGGGTTGCACCGACCTTGCCCTGCGGATCGGTGATCGTCATCTTGATGCCCGGTCCCTGCGCCGGGACGGTGCCCGCGAGGATCGCCAGCGAATCCGCACGGGACTTCGTCAGAGCCAAGGCGGCGGCCTCGCTGTCGGCGCCGCTGGCGAGCCGGTCCTGAGTGCGCTCCAACTCCCGCAACTGGACGCCGAGGCGGACCCCCTCCTGGGTGACGGTGTCGAGGATCCCGACGAGATCCTGCTCGCGCAGCGTCTCAAGGCCCTGGCTGCGCGTCTGACGCACCTGCGTGGCGATGGCGAATCCGAGCAGCAACGCCAAGCACAGCGCCAGCAGATTGGCTCGGGTCGGGCGCGGACCGCCCATCCGGATCAGGCGACGCCAGGCACCTCGGTCGTCGCCGGTCGGCGGGGTGGGCGGCGCACTCGCGGAGTCGTCGATCGGCATACGGGATCAGGCGTGGAAGAGGTGGCGGCGGATGGCGGCCACGTTGGAGAAGATGCGCACGCCGAGGACGACGACGACCCCGGTGGACAGCTGTGAGCCGACCCCGAGTTGATCGCCGAGGAAGACGATCACTGCGGCGACCACGACATTCGACAGGAACGAGACGACAAAGACTTTGTCGTTGAAGTTGCCGTCCAGCACAGCGCGAATGCCGCCGAAGACCGCGTCGAGGGCCGCGATGACGGCGATGGGCAGGTAGGGCTGCAGCCAGAGCGGCACGTCCGGCTTGACGACGAGGCCGATGAGGATGCCGGCCACCAGGCCGAGGGCGGGGATCACGAGCTGCCTTCTGTCGGTCGGTGGGCGCGTTCGGTGGCCGGCACGGGCGCGCCCGGGAGGGTCACATCGCCTTGGGTGGAGATGTCGGAGCGGATTCCGTAGTTGTTGGTCAAGGATTTCACGTATGCCGCGCCCAGGCCCGCCCCGAAACGCGCCAGCAGCGTGTCGGGGTCACCGATCGCCACGATCCGGTAGGGCGGCACGAGCGGGCGGTAGTTGACGAGGATCGCGCTCCCGGCAAAACGGATGGGCGATCTGGCGGTCAGCCGCTGCCCGTTGATCGCGATGGCCTCGGCGCCGGCTTCCCACAGGGCGTTGGTGACGATGAAGACGTCCCGCGAGAGCACCGTGCCGGTGGTTCCGTCGGACCCGCTCGCCGCCGTCGCGGCGTCATCGAGGGTGACGGTGATGCCGGGACCGCGCACGGCCTCGATCCCGGTGGTCAGGCGGAGCTTGTCGATCTCGCCGGACAGGCCGCTCAGTTGCGCCCGCGACAGAGCGGCTCGTTCCAGCGTGGCGATGTCGCGGGCGCGCTCCTGGATCGCCCCCGAACGCTCATCGACGAGAGTGCGACGGGCGTCGATTTGGGCGATCAGATCGGCGCGGACTTTGGCGCCCGCGACCTGATCCGTGCGCAAAGTGGTCGAAGCCAGGGCGAGAAGCAGGCCGATGAGCATCGCGGTAACGACAACGACCGGGGTGCCGACCGGGGTGGCCCCGGGCAATCCGGCGCGTTCGCGGCGCGCGGCGGCCGCGGCATACGCCGGGTCTTGGGGACGCTCGAGCATCGCGGTGATCAGCGTCATGGACTCATCGACGCGCCGCGTCGTGGGGGCGGTCATACGGGAGAGCTGCGGGCGGCGCGCAGGTAACGGCGCAGTTGCGCGGCATACATCAGACCGGCGACCCAATAGAGCACCACACCCCACCAGGCGAAGCCCCAGCCGATCGGGCGGGCCCAGGTGGCGGGAGTGCCCGTGCCGTCGGCGAGCAGCAGCAGGGGGAACGCATAGAGCAGATTGAAGGTCGCGGCCTTGCCGACGAAATGCACAGGCAACTCACGCAGGCCGCGGGTGCGGGCGATGAGGAGCAATACCGTGAGGAAGACCTCGCGGCCGATCAGGACCACGACCAGCCACCACGGGATGATCTCGCGCCAGGCCAGCCCGAGCAGCGTGGTCAGAATGTAGAGCCGGTCGGCGACGGGATCGAGGACCGCACCCAGATTCGAGACCAGTCCGAAGGAGCGGGCGATCTTCCCGTCGAGGTAATCGCTGATCCCCGAGCCCATGAGCACGAGCAGCGCGAGCCCGTCGCGATGGGTCAGGATCGCCCAGAGAAAAACCGGGAGGCCGAGCAGGCGAAGCATGGACAAGACGTTGGGGATGGTCCAGACCCGATCCGCCGTTCCTGTTGCCACTGCCTCACGAGCCACACCGGAAGCCTAAACGGTGGGCCGAGCAGCGGCGTTACATTCCCTTCGACATCCCACCGACGACGAGAGACTTCCGTATGAGTGAGCGCATCCTCGATCTCGACCTGGCCGCCTTGCGCGAGCGCACGAGCGCCAAGTGGACGGCCTATCCCCCCGACGTCATCCCGGCCTGGGTAGCCGAGATGGACGTGCGCCTGGCCCCCGAGGTGCGCTCGGCCCTGGGCGCTGCCCTCGACTTGGGCGACACGGGGTATCCGACCGCGCCGACCTACACCTCTGCCTTCGTCGACTTCGCCCACCGGCACTGGGACTGGGCGGTCGCGCCGGAACTGACTCGCCTGGCGCCGGACGTGATGATGGGCATCCTGCTGCTGCTGTTGAAGGTGACCGACGAGGGCGACAGCGTGGTGATCAACGATCCGGTCTATCCGCCGTTCGATCACTTCCCCCGGCTCGCCGGGCGTCAGGTGCTCCGTGCCGAGTTGACGGTCGATGAACGACTCGATCTCCAGACCCTCGAGAGCACCTTCGCCGCGGCTACGCGGACCGGCCGGCGAGCGGCATACCTGCTGTGCAGCCCCCACAACCCGACGGGCACTGTCCACGCTGTGGAGGAGCTGTCCGCCCTGGCGCGGTTGGCGCACCGCTACGGCGTCACGGTGATCTCGGATGAGATCCACGCACCGATCGTCTATGCGCCATCGACTTTCGTGCCCTATTTGACCGTGCCAATGACAGAGGGTGCTTTTGCCGTGCATTCCGCGGCAAAGACATTCTCGTTGGCGGGCCTCAAGGCCGGCATGCTCGTCGGCGGCAGCGACGGCGCGGCGGTTCTCCAGCAGTTGGCCCACGGCCCGAACGCGAGCCTGTCCGGGGTCATCGCGCAGTCCACCGCCTGGGTCCACGGGGACGCTTGGCTGGCGCGATTGCTCGCCGAACTGGACGAGAACCGGCGTCTCGTCGTTGAACAGCTTGCACGGGACCTGCCCGAGATTACTGTCAGAATGCCGGCGGCCACGTACTTGATGTGGCTGGATTGCCGGGCGCTGGAGCTTGCCGAGGATCCGGCCGCCTTCTTCCTCGACCGGGCTCGAGTAGCCCTGAATTCCGGGCCGACCTTCGGCCCGCGCGGGTCGGGCCATGTCCGTTTGAACATCGCCACCTCCCCCGCGATCCTGGGCGAGATAGTTGACCGTTTGACAGCTTCTGTGCGGGAGCGTTCGCGTCATAGATAACTTGTGACATTCGAAGTCCCCCCTATTGAGCGGCCCCGGAGAGACTCTCCGGGGCCGTTTCGTTATATACGCGCAAAAGCGTTTCCGCGAGTAGCTAAAAGATCATTCATGGATTCCCTGAACCCCTGAGCTGCGGTTCCAACCGTGGGTATCGTCAAAATTCGGATATTGCCAAGGGTAAACATGACGTTGTTACCTTGCCACATCGCGAGACACGGCTTTCCCTCTTTGTTATTTGGCTGACCGAGGAGTAGCTTCGTCATTGTTCCACGTGGCGAAAGCCATGATCGATGAAATGATTCCCATGTCGAACGCGTATCGCGCCCGGCACACCGCGCCCAAGACCCGCTCCGGTCGCGGCACCGCGGTCGTTGCCGCGACCGGTCTACTGACCACGCCGACCCTCGCTTCAATCCCCGTATTCACCGCCGTCGGCGCGCTCGCGATGGCCACGTCCGCCTCCGCCCCGACCGAGATCGCCGTCACCAACTTCGCCGCGACACTGGACACGCCGGCATCGGGTTCAAAGATCAACACCACGGACACGATGAAGCTCAGCTGGAGCTTCGATGTCCCGAGCGGGGCGACCGAAGGCGACACCCCGACCTTCACCCTGCCGAACCATGTCCAGGGCGCGCCCGTCTCCGGCATGCAGGTCCCGGACGCAGACGGCAACATCGTGGGCACGCTCTCGGGGAGCGGTCAGACCTACAGGTTGATCTACAGCAGCTATGTCAACACCCACGAGAATGTGTCGGTCCACATCACCCGCACGCTCTCCCCCATCGCCGCTCAGTAGACCAACAACACGAGCAAGGACATCTCGGTCACCAACGCCGGCAACACGGCCATCCGTGGACAGCTGACGCTCTCGTACTCGGAGAACCTCGGCTTCAGCGAGTCGACGACGCTGGCCCAGAGCACGCAGAGCGCCCAGCCCGGGTTCGCTCACCTCTATCCACCCCGTACTTCAAGCCTGCCGACGTCGGCGTCCAGATGACGCAGACCTTCAACATCGACCCGGGCTCACAGCCGAACGCGACGTTCAACTGTGACGCCATCACCGGGGCGAACGGCGTCCGCTACTTCTATGGGCCGGACAAGGGCAACGTGACCGGCTACTTCGCCTCCTCGGCCAGCGATCCGCTCAACAGGCAGGTCGTCTCGTGCACCGACACCCAGGTTACCGTCACCTATACCCAGACCGAGGCCTACAAGGCCTTCACCTTGACGCTTGTCGGGGCGCGCGTCGGCACGACTGGTGACGTGGTCCTGCTGACCGAGGACGCCATCGTTAACAGTGTCACCGGTCCGTACCACGTCACGACGATCCGCACCTCGGGTGCCACCGGCGTCACCACTGTCAGCTCGTCATCCTTCAACTTCGGCGGCGCCGGCGGTGGCGGGATCCAGACGCCCAAGGCATCCATCGTCGCCTACATCGCCGACAAGACTCCGAACAGACCCTCCGGCCTGACCGCAGACGGCCAGAACTCGGACGCCAACACCGCGCCCAGTGTCTCGATTCTTCCCGGAACGACCAAGGTGTCCCTCGTCGTCAAGAACACCGGGTATGTCGACCAGACCGGTGGCGTCGTCAAGGACTCGAGCGGACATGTGGTCGCCAACGTTCCGGCCTCGCCCCCGGGGCAACCACCGTCGTCGTCATCGACGCGACGGTCGCGAAGAACGCCCAGTTCACCGAGACCTACTCCGTCGTGATGTCCGGCCCGAACTCCGACTCCTCTCCGGTTTCGGACCCGGTGAACGCCAAGGGCATCGATGTCACCCCGAGGCGAGCGCCGACACCGCGACGACCGACTACGCCACGCCGGTCACCATCGACGTCCTGGGCAAGGACGCGCCGGCGACTTCGACCTACCCGCTCGACCCCTCCACCCTGACCCTCATCGACGCCAGCGGCAACGCGGTCTCGACCCTGACGGTCTCGGGCGGCACCTACAAGGTCGTCAACGGCAAGATCGTCTTCACCCCCGCCGCGAAGTTCACGGGCACCGACGGCACGGTCATGTACCAGGTCGCCGACACCCTCGGCAACACCGCGAGCTCGACCGTCACGGTCACCGTCAAGACCGTCAAGCCAACGGCGGCGAACGACACCGCAACGACCGAGGCCCGCACTCCGGTCACGGTCGACGTCCTGGCCAATGACGCTGGTGGCGCCACCGACCTGCCGCTCGACCCGACCACCCTGAAGCTGATCGACGGCAGCGGCAACGCCGTCAACTCGGTGAACGTGGCCGGTGGCACCTACTCCGTGGTCAGCGGCAAGGTCGTCTTCACCCCGGACGCCAACTTCACTGGGACCGCGCCGTCGGTGCGCTACGAGGTCTCCGACGAACTCGGCAACACCGTCGGTGCGACCGTGACCGTTGCGGTGAGTCCGTTGCGCCGAAGGCTGACGCCGACAGTGCGACGACCCCGGTCCGCACCCCGGTGACCATCGACGTGCTGGCAAACGACTCCGCGGGTTCCGCGGCTGTGCCGTTGGTCGCGTCCTCGCTGGTGCTGATCGACGGCAATGGCAACGCGGTCACCACGCTGAGCGTCTCGGGTGGCACCTACTCGGTCGTCGGCGGCAAGGTCGTCTTCACCCCGAATGCCGACTTCGCCGGTACCGCTCCGGCGGCGACTTACAGGGTCTCGTACGACATGGGCAATACCGGCAGCTCGACGGTGTCGGTCGATGTCACCACGGTGACCCCGATCGCCCGCCCGGACACGGCGACCACCTACCGCAACACCTCGGTCACGGTCGATGTCCTCGCCAATGACTGCGCGGGCGCACCCAATGCCGCTCGTGCTGTCCACCCTGACGCTGCTAGACATCAATGGCAACGCGGTCAGCTCGGTCCGGGTCAACGGCGGCACCTACAAGGTCGTCAACGGCAAGGTCGTCTTCACGCCGGACTGCTGGTTCCTCGGTCGTGTGGACGCGGTGAAGTGTCAGGTCCAGACGCAGTCCGGGATCAAGCTCACCGCCTACGTTCAGGGCTCGGTCGGCTGGTGCTGACCGGTCGCTGACCGTCCAAGCTGAAACGGTCCGCCCCCGCTCCCGGGGGCGGGCCGTTTCGTCATCACCGGATGATTACCGGCAGTGGAGGCGGCAACGAGTGCGCGATACCGCCCACTTTGACTCCGATACGGGTCAGTAATGCTGGCTCCCCGTATGCGCGCGCCAGGTAAGCATGCCGGGCGCGGCCAGCGCACGTCGTCGACGCACATGGCTATTCGGTGGCCGGTCCGACGCAGGCCCCGTCGACCAGCGTCCGGGAGCCCAAAGGCCGAGCAAGGTGCACGTCGAGCGGCACTTGGTCGTTGCCCAAGCAGGTGCCAGATCGTGCGGTGGATGGTGCGACAAACGCCGTGATGACGATGCTGTCCGCCCGTTCGGCGGCGCGCGGCGCCTTCACCTGCCCGGTCTCGCCGCTATTGCACTCGAACCGCGAGACCAGGATGGTCAGCGAGGTCGTCGCCGGGTCGGGGTCCGATGTCGCCGGGAGATCCCAAGGGCCCCGGAGCTGACGACGCGCCAGGGCCCATATCCCTTGTCGCACAACGGCACTCGGTCGGGCTGACAGGATTTGAACCTGCGACCCCTTGACCCCCAGGCGTCCAAACGGATCCGCTTTCATCCGATTCCGCGTGATTCCGGGGATCAGATTATGCAGAGCACGTCACGAGATGCATGGTTTGCATGATTCTGGTCCCCTTCTGGTCCCCCTCGTCACCGCGGCTTGAAGGGCTGACTGACACGTTGTTTCTCGGTCGAAGCGTCTCTTGCGCCAGCCAGATGCTTGACCGGGTCAAGGGCGTCCGAGTGGTCACACGTCTTGCCTGCATCATCAGTCCTCGACGGTATGCGTACGATCCTTTGGCAGCCGCCAACCTGCCGGAACTCGATCGTCAGCGATGCTCGGGTTGGGCACTGGTAGTTGCCGCTCCTCTATGCGGACCGTGTAGCGGTGCCAGCCGGATGTTGCCTGAAACCTTGCCAGCCGGAGTTGCGTTACACCGAGCGGATCGGACACGTCACGGCTCGCGCGACCACGGAACCAAACGTCGGAGATGCCATGCGGAAGGACAAGATCGTCCACGTCCTCCCCAGTCCCGCCTTCGTAGGAGTCGGAAAGACGATAGAAGTAGGAGCCATCCCTATATTGCCGAGCGAACAAGAACAGATGTCGCTCATCCGCCGATTGAGCTAGAAGCTTCTCGAAGTTCTGGCATGCCCACTGCGTCGCCAGCGTCTCGGCGCAAACTTGCGCTAACTGATTCAGACGCGTGGGGATCGATCCACTCTCGGTCTGTGGCCGACCCTCCCTCTTCGCTCGCGCCCACTCAGCCAACAAGCGCTTGGCTGGCGGCGACGTGACCTCGACGATGCCCTTGCGTCCTCTGCTATCGGGGTAGGTCCAAGAACCGTCTGGCATCTTGTCGCCCGCGCCCGCGTCCGCCAACGAGATATTGACCCCGAGCACTTGTTCCATCGCCAGGAACGCAATCTCCTCTTCGCGACGAGCCTTCGCCCCGACCGCATTGCCCATAGGTTCAGCTTCCTCTGGCTTCGGAGTTGCCCGGTGTCATGTGGACCACAAGCAGGTGCTTGGTCGACTTCCTACGTCTGCTCTTCATCTGCTTGGGGCAAATCGTCAACATATGCATGGATCGTAGTCAGCACATTCTCGGGCTTGATGTTGAGTTCCACTCGGTCTTCACGAGCCATGAAGTATCCAGGCGCCATACGGCTCAATGCCAAGCACTCTTCACGCAGTTCAGCATCCGTGATTGTTAGCTTCTTAGAGAGGCGGAGCGCGGTTCTGAGTGCCGCGTACTCGACGGTGTGGTCTCGATCATCCTGCTGGAGCTCCCACACTGTCTCCAAGATCTGTTGATGTGGGCTGGATTCAGGCTGAGACAGAGCAATGGCATCGACCCACTTTTCTGCGTCTGCTGGACTCTGGCAAGTGGCGAGCAGTTCGCGCATCTTTGCCAGATTTACTCGCTTGATCGGCGCGAGCCTCACCAGCCTCGCCAAGTCCTTCGCGCGCATGAGGGTGATACCTTTGGTCGGGTTTGCCACCCGATCGGCCTGGATTTCGCGCATGACCGCACCGAGGTCATCTGCACCAGTCTCGAAGTCGGGTCCGACAACGATCGCAAAATCGCAGTCCGCTTCATCGCGGTGGCGCGCAATAGTGGATACCTCGACACCGCTCTTCTTGACTTTTCCACCGGGCTTCTCTTTGCTCTTGGCCTCTAGGGAGACTCGATACTGAGTCTTTCCGTTCTCGCCCGCGGGCAGGAAAGCCTCAGCGAGTCCGTCCTGCTCGTCCATTGCCGCCTTCGGGACAGCCTCGAACCCGAGTTGCTGGAAAACCTCCACCAGCGCAAGTTCGAGGCCTTTCGCGCTAGTTAGCGATGCCATCAAGCCCTGCGCGACGGTGATTGAGTTACGCGCACCCGACGATCGGGCGAGGTTGCGAAGTAGTTCGTCGCGAGAGTCCAGGACAGTCGTGACGGCGGAGTCATCGAGGTTCGCGTCATGAAGCCCTGCTTCAAGGAGAATCTCGGCCATCGCGAAAAGTTCCAGAGGTAGGTTCTTCTTGCGATCGTTGAACTCGTCGGCAAAGTGTGCCACGAAGGGATGCTCAAGGTTGATCGAGAGTTGCCCGGTTGCGCTGTCCAGCATCGCCATCGGGAGCAGCGTGCCGAGGTCTTCGTACACGACATCGCCGATGAGGCCGCCGCCATCAGTGATCCGGCTCTCGAGAAAGGCGATCAGCTCCGCGACAGTCGGGAACTTCTTCTTGTCGATCGGTACGAGATGGCGGGAGCGAATCTTCTCCTCGTAGGAGTCCACGACCATTCGCAGGATCGGTCGCTCCGTGAGGCTCGCAGGGCTATCAGCGAAGCGCTGTGAGGCCCGCCTTTCGCGAGCGGTCTCGGTTTCGTGTGCGTCCAGTTTCGTTCGTGCGAGGTTGAAGAGACCACGAAGGAGTTCCCGGGAGCGCTCGACCACGGGGCTCGCGAGCAGAGTCTCGCGGCTGGACCGGAGCTCGGCGTCGAGACGATCGATGTTGATAACCAGGCGGAACCGCGAGAACGTGCCGTGCCGAAGGCTGTTTCGATCGATTCCGAACCCCGAGTCGTCGGGGTTGATAAGTCGGCCATTAACGTAGACGAAGAAGCCGTTGCTTCTCCCGACAGCTTCAGATTTTCCCGCGTCGATGGGGTCTTCGTAGAGCTCAAGGTACCCACTGACAGGACCCAAGCTCTTGTCGACCAGTAGAAAGTGCTGATACTCAGCTTCAGGAACCTTCTCGTCCGTATCCGTGTCTAGCTCTTCTGGAGCAGGACTCGGGATGGTGAGAATATCTTTGCCGAGAATCCATGTTCCGACTTGCTTCGCGGATGCCTTGGAGGCGACGACTTCGTTGCCGTTCAGATACAGGGAGAAGTCATCGCGTAGTGGCATTGCGGTCGATAGCACCCACCGAAGCCTGCCTGCGGAGAGTTCGACCGCCATCGGCTTGAGTTCGGTGATGACCGCCACGGTCCAGGAATCCTCGGCCTCGTCTCCAAAGAGAGTCAGGTTCTCGCGGCCAGTGTCGTCAGATAGCCAGGGGCGAACGGCTCTGTGCGCCTCATCCTCGGTGAGTTCGCGAAGCGGAAGCTGGACGGGTGGTGTCGCTGTGCCCTCAGACTCCTCAGTGCGTTCGCTCGCCGGTGGAGGCGTCGGAATCGCCTTGAAATCCATCGTCGTGGAGAAGAATTTCCCGTCCGACTTGGTGATGTGTGTCAGGCGTGTGCCGAGGACGTATGCCGCGAGCTTTCCGATGCCGAACTTCCCGATAGTACGGCGACCACGTGCGGTTGTGCGGTTGCCGGCCTTGACGGAGTCCCCGACGATCCAGTGGACCTTGAGCCCGGTCGCATCCATCCCCGTCCCATTGTCAAGGATGGCGATAGATGCGTCGCTCGCCGCTCGGTCAGGTGACATCACGGTATGAACGCACGTCGCATCGGCGTCAAAAGCATTCGAGACCAGTTCTTCAATCGCCTTGTTTGGGCTGCTATACAGGCCTTCGGAGAATAGACCGATAATCTGGAAACTGATTTCGACGTTGATGTGGTCTGTGACTGTGCCCGACTCGAAAAATGTGGTCATGGCTTCTTCACAGTCAGTACGACCTCGGTCCGCATACGCTTTGCCATCGACGACTCGCGGTTCGCAGTCCGAACCGGGAGGTACCGCCTATTCTCCGGCAACTCGCGCTCAGTGCGAGCCGCGACAAAGAAACCAGAATGCTCATACGCCTTTCGGACGAGCACGTCGTTCTGGATGTAGTTTCCTCGCAGCGTAGAGTTACCGATTACCGTGACAACCTCAGAGCCGGTCTTGCAGACACGGTTAAGTTCGCGCGAGAAGAGCGCGAGATCGTGTGCATAGCGCGTGATCGTAGCCACGGGAAGTTGACCGGGCGCGTCCACTGAGTCTCTTATGTACTGCACCATATCTTCGACTTGCTTGAGAGCCTCGCCGTCGAGCGCGCGTTCTGCCCCGATGCTGTTCGAGCGAATCTTCCGCAGGTCGGGGATCGTATGGCCGAACCAAATAAGCGACATCTTGTGCCCGCGGAGGTAGTCGATCGCGTTGAGGTATGGCGGTGAAGTAATAATCAGATCAACCGATGAGTCGGGCAGATCGAGCGCCCGCGCATCTCCTCTACGAACCTCTACCTGCCCAGCAACGGATCGCTCATCGAGCAACTTCTTGAGGGCGGCGACAGACCCTTCAAACCCGCGGTACACGTCGTATCTGGATTCGGTCACCACCCGGTGGGGCCTGCTGTGTGATGTGTCGGCCGCCAGCGAGGCCTTGGGGGCCTTCGTGATGATGATCCGACTCAGGGCCACTTGGAGGGCCTGCCGAACGGCATCATCGCTGATCCCGTCCAGCTCCCGTGAGAGGCGGTTAAGTTGACTGCGCTGCGTCGGTGCGAACCAGTACTCAGCGAACTTTTGCGTCTCTGAGTCGTCCCATCGGGGGTCGTCCACGCTCGATACTCGCGCCAGCGCACAAATGCGCTCGGCTTCGGCGACCACTTCCTCAGTGTCGACGGCCTGGGTCGCAACCGAGCTCATGAGGACCGCTAGAGGATCGACGTCAAATCCGCGTGCGACGTGGCCTCTGTCGGCCGCCGCGGCGAGGACAGTGCCCGACCCGCACATCGGGTCGAGTACCACTAGCTCCGACTCGTCTGTAGTGGAGTCCAGGTGATCGATGGCGATGTCCGGCGCCATCCTGGCGGGGAACGGGTGGATCGTCCTTGCACCCATCAGCACTCCTTCGACTCGTACGTTCCGGCACGAGCAGGCGTGCTCCTAGAGGCCGTTCACTCTCCCATCATCCCAGGGGCGCGGGAGTCAGGTCAAAGAAGCCTGCCGGCGTGTCCGAGCGTATCGGCGGCCTCCGACACGCTCCTGGCGCCTGCTCCGCACGAGGTGGACGATGCTGACGGGTCCGATCCAGAGGAACTTGAAGGCGTTCCAGACGAACAGCAGGACCACCAGGTAGAGCCAGCCGGGACCTCCGTCGTTGATAATCGTGGTGCAGATCGCTGCGGCGTAGAAGTAAGCCACGCCCAGGAGCATGGCGGGGATGCCCCACTTCAAGCCGCGCCGTGTGCGGATGGCGTTGAGCAGCAGGTTCGTGGGTGCGTAGCGGAGCAGGCCGTAGCCTCGTTCGCTCAGGTTCATGGACGTGCGGAGCATTGCGGGCCTCTCTCGTCGTCATAGCGCGACGGTGTTCCGTCGTGGAGGCGGCTATGAACCGAGTGCCCGCGAGGGGCCGTCCCGAAGGACCCGCGTAGTTTGCTGAACCTGCCTCGCTCCCGAGTTTACGACTGGCTCGTGACAGAGGGAACCCCAGCGGCAGATGGGCGTGTACCTCGTCGGTGACCTTGGAGCGGAAGGGACACCGATCATGGCGACGTTGGCGGAGCAGGTGCAGGGTGAGCGGATGGCGCGGATCGCGTTGTCGATGATCGCCGAGCCGAATGACCCGACCACCGGGTACGTCCTCGCGCGTCATGGCGGGGTCGAGACGCTGCGGCTGATCGAGTCCGACGACGAGGTGTCCGGCCTGGTCCGCGCCGACATGCTGATGTGGCGCGAACGACTGACGGCGCGGATCACGCCCGGCCTGCTGGATCAGACGGCTCAGACAGAGCGGCACGGGCTCGGCACGCTCATCCCTGCCGACAAGGAATGGCCCGCCAGCCTGAACGACCTGGGCGAGCGTGCCCCCTACCTGCTGTGGACGCACGGCGCGGCCTCGTTCCTCACAACCGCGCTGAGCGATCGAGCCACGATCACGGGCGCTCGCGCCGCGACCTCCTATGGCGAGCAGGTCACGGGCGAGCTGGCGACGGGTCTGGCCGATGAGGAACGGGTCGTCGTCTCCGGTGGCGCCTACGGGATCGAAGGCGCCGCGCACAAGGGCGTGCTCGCCGCGAGCCGACATACGATCGCTGTTCTCGCCAGCGGGTTCGACCGCCCCTACCCGGCCGGGCATAGCGAGCTGCTGAATCGCATAGGGGATGTCGGGCTGCTGGTGAGCGAGCTGCCGCCGGGCGCCGCGCCGACCAGGCATAGGTTCCTGGCTCGCAACCGCCTGCTGGCGGCGCTCTCGGGTGCGACCGTGATCCCCGAGGCCGGTCCCCGGTCCGGGTCGATGACCACCGTCATCGCCGCACGCGAACTCGGCCGGGGCGTCGGCGCGGTGCCCGGCCCGGTGACCAGCGTCACGAGCGCCGGACCGAACGAACTCATCAAGCAAGGCTTCGCCTCCACCGTCACCCAGTCCAGTGACGTGATCGAGCTGCTCGACGCCGACCCGAACTCAGGGCGGGCCGTGACACGGCCCGCCGGACGCGAGTTCGGGCACCGACACCCGTCACAGGGCACGCCCGGGCGCTCTCTCTGACTGCCAATCTCGCGGCGGCCGTCGTTCACAAGCTCGGCGCGGAGCGAGCCGCGGCGCTCTGCCGCGCGGGCTCGATCCTCGTGCCCTCGATGGTGGCGGCTTGGGCGCGGTTCAGGGCGGCGCGGGCGCGGATGGCGTCGATCTTCTGGCTGGTGCTCTCCGGCGTCGGGCCGAGCGGGGCCCGGTCGTCGGTGATGCCGTAGCGGTCGCGGTAGGCGGCGACGATGCGGGCGGCACGCCACCATGCCGCCTGCTGCTTCTCGCCCCTCGGTGCCGTGCCGAGGTCGGCCGTCCACGGTTCCTCATCGGTGAGCGCGCCACGGAGGACGGCGTCGGCGCGGGCCTCGATCAGCTCGTGGCGCTCGTCCAGTGCTTGCCGCATGTCCTCGGCCATCTGCCCGCCGGCGTGCGGGATGAGTCCGACGATCAACCGCGGGGGCTTGCGGGTGCGCCCCGACCCGGCGGGCCGGACGGTGGCGCGCGCAACGCGGGCGTGGAGGACGGAAGCGATGTCGTCAGCATCGTCCAGGCTCCGCGCGGCGACCAGACGCGGGAGCAGCGCGTCGAGGTCATGGTGGTTGGCCTCAGCGTGACGCAGCTCGGCCGACAGCGCGCCGTAGGCGTCGGAGCCGAGCACGTCTTCGATCTGCTCGGCGATGAGCCCGGAGGCTTGCAGGAGGGTGGCCCAGCGGTCGTGCTGCGCGGCTTGCGCGATGGTGTCGTGCTCGGCCGCGAGCTGCGCGATCGAGCCCCAGCGCTCCTGCTCGGCGGCGATCGTCTCGTGCGCGGACAGCTCGGCGCCGATGTGCTGCAACACGCCGCAGAGGACCGAGCGGGCGGTGACGTTCGGGTTGTCGCCAGGATGCGGCACCGCGTGTTCGGCGTCTTCCCGGTCGACGGCGACGTAGGCATGGTTGCTGTGGGCGCCGCGGGTCATGGAGACGTAGAAGTTCTCCCGCGTTGTGGTGGCGGTGACGACCGCGTGCGCGGTGTCGGTGGTCACGCCTTGGGCGCGGTGCGCGGTGATCGCGTAGCCGAGGTCCAGGTGCTCGGCCACGTAGTCGGCCGGCAGGACGATCCCGCCGCCGAACCGGCGTCCGGCCGGGCGGATGCTGACCGACCCGTCGTCCCGAACCCCGGTGACGATCCAGCGGGAGCCGTTGCGGACCCACGTCTTGCCGTTGCGGAGCCGCCGATCGTTCTCGCGGGTGATGACCAGATCACCCACCGAGACCGCGGTCCCGTCGCGCAGGCCGAGTTCCCGGGTGGGATTCACGGTGCCGTCGATGATCCGATCCGCCCGCGCCCTGGCGTTCAGCTCGGTGACGGTTGCCTGGGTCTCGGTGACCAGGATCGACGCGCGCCCGGCGGCAAGATCGGCCCGCCACGCACGATAGGCGGCGTCGATCATGGCTTCCTCGTCGCCCCCGGTGATCCGGCCGTGCTCGATCAGGGTGTCGATCGCCTCGGCGCGGCCGTGGCGGAGCTGGAGCGAGGTGGCCTTCTCCCACTCGTTCGTGAAGCGGTGCAGATCGGTCAGCTCGGGAGCATCGTCGCGATCGTGCACGAGCATGGCGAAACTGCCGCCGGCCCCCGGTGATTGGAGCTGGCCCCAATCGCCGACCAGGAGGACTTTCGCGCCGGCCTTCTCGGCCTCGCGGGTGAGCCGATCCAACGACATCGTGCCGGCCAGCGAGGCTTCGTCGATGATGACGAGCTGCCCGGCCGCGAACGTGGCCCCGTACATGATGTGGTTCTGCCACCACTTCGCCGTGTTCTCCGTCGCGATGCCGAGGTCATCGGCAAGGACCTGCGCGGCAACCGCAGAGGGGGCCAGCCCGGTCACCGACCCGGTGCCGTGCTCCTTCTCCCACGCCCGCCGAAGCCCGTTTATCGCCGTCGTCTTCCCGGCCCCGGCCGGACCGACCAGAACATCCACGACCCGACCGGAGACCGCGATCGCAGCAAGCGCGGCGGCCTGATCCTCGCCGAGCACTCGGCCGCGTGCGTCGGGCTTGCGGGCGATCCTCTCGACCGTCTCCAACGGCACGGTCGGCCCTGTCGTTGCGGCGGCGCGGGCCAGGAGGCGGTCTTCTGCGGCCAGCAGGACTTCGGATGAGAACAGGGTCGAGGCGTGCGGCCGGAACCGGGAGGTGCCGTCCACGCGGCGGAACTGCAACGGGCTCGACGCCAGCTCCGGCGGCGTCAGCCGCAGCGAAGCGTGCTCGGCGGCATCGACCACAAGCCCGGTGATCGCCTCCCGGTCCTGGATGCTGGCGAACCGCCACCCCATCAACTGCCGGGATGCTTCGGCGTGCAGGTTCCACCGAGTCCAGGTCGAACGCTTCTCACCCACCGTCTCCATTACGGTCTGCCCGACCTCGCGCACGACATCCAGCGGCACGTCATCGGCGCGCAGCACACGCCGCGGCGCCTGCGCCGTGGATGCGGTGAGGGTGCGCGCCCAGCCGTTCGCGTCGCGTCGCAGGACCCGGCTGGCGCGCTGGCGCCACTCGCGGGTGAGGTCGGCCAGCGACCGGACCTGCTTCTCCGGCCTCGTGGCGAGCGTCGCCTGTGCGCGGAGTTTCAGCACCGTTCGCGCGGAGGGCTGCCTGCCGTGCTTGGCGACGTACTCCGCGATGAGGCGGTCTTTCTCGGCCTCGATGTGCCGGGATCGGGTGGAGAACTCGGTCACCAGCTCGTCGGGCACGCCTTCGATTTCCCAGGCCGGGTTCCGATCCTTGCCTCGCTCGCGTGCTTCCCACTCCACGCCGAGGACGCGGGTGAGCTGGTCGGCCAGGGCGGCGTTGTAGAGCTCGGAGACGGCGACGACCACAGCGTGCACGGGCCGGCCGGCGAGGGTCCGCCAGCGGTCGTCTTGCACGGTCAGGACCTTGTTGCTGATGATGACGTGCGTGTGCAACTGAGGGTCGCCGGCGCGGCTGTCGTTGTGATCGAACGCCGCAGCGACGACGCCGGCGACATCGACGTGTGCAACCGCGCCGTCCGGGCCGGTTGCACCGACCCGGGTTGTTGCAACCTCGCGTTCGAGGAACGCAACCAACTCTGCAACCGCCGCGTGATGCGCGTTGGCGATCAGAGCTTGGGTGCCGGCGTCCGCAACCGCCCAGATCGTGGAGACCGACTTCGGCACGCTGAACGTGAAGTCATAGCCCGCTACCGCGCGGCGGGTGCCGCGCTCGGCTTCCTCCGCCTCGATCGCGGCCACTTCCTGCGCTCGAGCGGACGGCCCCAGCTCGGGGTCGAGGGCGTCCACGCGCTGCTTGATCCGTTCCGTGATAGATGCGAACTGCTGGTAGGCGCGGCCCAGCGGATCGCCCGTGATCGGGTCATGGCCCATCCCGATCAACAGCGCGAGCTGGGCTTCTGAGACCTGCGCCCCCTCGACCAGCTCGCCGTGCCCGAGCCGGCCCAGCCCCGAGCCCATCCAGAAGCCCGGCGGTGTTCCCGCCTCGGCGTAGTAGCGGGTCAGCGGCGTGCTCAGACTCCGGTCACCGTCGCCGGCGGCGACGGACTTCAACAGGTACTTGTACCCATCGCCTGCGCTCATCACGCGCATCGAAACCGTCACCTGGTCCGCTCCTTCCGCCGCTGTACGGAGGGCAGGTGAGCCCGCGAGCCCGGTCGCATCTGATGCGACTCGGGACCACTCGCGCCTCTTCTGAAAGACGTGTGGTGGCTCTGGCTGCCGGCGGGACGGCTCTGGCGGGACGGCTCTGGCGGGCTGGCCGCTCGGCGTGACATGACGGTGCGTCTCGACGTGATGCGTGGAACAGCGGACCGAAGCATCTGCAACGGATCGGGCATTCGAGCACCTGGTTGCTGAGCCAGCCCGGCAGCGACTTCTTGTGCGGAGTCCGACCGGGGATCACTCGTCAGTCGGAGTCCTCATGCTCGATCCCAACGATCACGAACGTCCGCTCAGAGTCGGCTCGTTATTCAGTGGGTATGGCGGGCTGGACCTTGCTGTCGAGTACGCCTTGGGAGCTGAGACGGTCTGATTCTCCGAGAACAACGAGCACGTCTCGCGCATCTTCGCTCACCACTGGCCCGACGCCCCGAACCTGGGCGACATCACCGCGATCAACTGGAACGAGACCCCTCCCGTTGATGTGCTCTGCGGAGGATTCCCCTGTCAGGACGTTTCTACGGTCGGTAAGCGGGCCGGCCTCGCGCCGGGCACCCGTTCCGGGCTCTGGTCGCACATGGCCGAAGCGATCGACGCGCTGCAACCGCAGCTCGTGGTGATCGAGAACGTGCGTGGCCTGCTGTCGTCACCCGCCGTGCGTGCACCCTTGGAAGGAGACGATGATGCACAACGCAACCTCGGCGCCGCAACCCCCGGCGATGCAACCTTACGCCGCCTGGAACCCGACCCGTGGGGTCTGGGAGACCTCGCAGTTCGACCTCTCCGGGCAGCCGGCGCCGTACTCGGCGATCTGGCCGACCTCGGGATGGATGCGCAATGGATCGGCTTACCAGCGTCCCTTGTCGGCGCTCCTCACCCGAGGCTCCGCATCTTCATCGTCGCGCACCGCCAGGGTGCTGTTTCGGACGCCGCTCGCCACGGACTCGACTCGGGGCGGCGAATCTCTGGATCAAGTGCGAGCGCGGCGCGGGACGATCACGCTGTCCCATCAGATCATCGACCTCGCGCTCAACGGACCCGCTGGCTCGCTGAGCAAGAGTGGCGAACCGGAGATGCTGTGGTCCCTGATCGAGGACGCCTTCGACGCTGGGGACGATACGCCCACGCCATTTCCCAGTGGGAACACATCACCGGACGACCAGCGCCAGCACCCGCCCTCTTGAACGAGGATGTTGGCCCGCGCCCATGTCGACGGACACGAGAAACTGCCCGGAGACGGCCATGAAGCTGCCCGCCGGCGGTCATGAGTTCTGCCCGCTGACGGTCATGGGATCTGCCCGACACGACGTCGTCTGCCTCACCGTCCTGCGCGGTTGAGGCCCCCTTCCTCGGGTGCGATGAGCGGTGCTTGAAGTCGCTACTGCTCGCGAGGAAGAGGTTGAGTTGAAGTCTGCCGAGGAGATCATGGAAATCTTGAATGCCTACGACCTGACCGGGTCGTTGCGTGATGCCGGGGAGCTGGCCGGTTGCTCCCATCACACGGTCAAGCACTACGTCGAGCGGCGTGCTGCCGGCGGGGTGCTGGAGCAGGCGGCCGCCCGGCCGCAACTGGTCGATGAGTACCTGCCCAAGGTCGAGGAGTGGGTCGAGCGGTCCAAGGGCAAGGTCCGCGCCGACGTGGCCCACAAGAAGCTGCTCGCGCTGGGCTACACCGGCTCGGAGCGCACCACCCGTCGGGCGGTCGCGTCCGTGAAGCAGGCGTACCGGGCGGGTCGGGTCCGGGTCCACCGGCCCTGGGTCACCGAGCCGGGGATGTGGCTGCAGTACGACTACGGCGACGGGCCCGTCATCGACGGCGCCCGGACGGTGCTGTTCGTGGCGTGGCTGGCCTGGTCCAGGTTCCGGGTGGTGCTGCCGTTGCGGGACAAGACGATGCCGAGCGTGTTCGCCGCACTCGACGTGGCCTTCCGGCGGCTGGGTGGGGTGCCGACCTACGTGCTGACCGACAACGAGAAGACCGTCACGGTTGAGCACATCGCCGGGATCGCGGTCCGCAACCGGCAGCTGGTGGCGTTCGCCGAGCACTACTCGGTCACCGTCCACACCTGCGTCCCGGCGGACCCGGCGTCCAAGGGTGGCAGCGAGTCGAGCGTGAAGATCAGCAAGGCCGATCTGGTGCCGAAGGAAACCAACCTGCTCAAGGCGTACGGCTCGTTCGCCGAGCTCGAGGCAGCGTGTGAGGCGTTCTGCGAGAAGGTCAACACCCGGGCGCACCGGGCCACGAAACGGGCGCCGGTCGAGATGCTGGCCGAGGAACGTACCCGGTTGCACCCGGTCGCGGCCAGCCCCCACACGGTCGCGTTCGGGGTCACCCGGCAGGTGCCGGTCAACACACCGATGATCACCTTCGAGTCCGGCCAGTACTCCGTGCCGCACCGGCTGCTCGGTGCGACGGTGTGGGTGCGAACCCACGGCGTCGGGGAAGGTGAGCAGGTTGTGATCGTCCACGTCGGCCAGGACGGGCCCGTCGAGGTCGCCCGCCACGCTCGGGCCACACCCGGGACGCCGAGGATCACCGACGCCCACTTCCCGCCCCAGCCCGAAGGGCCGCTGGAGCGCAAGCCTCGTGCGAAGAACCCGGCCGAAGCGGAGTTCCTCGACCTGGGCGAAGGCGCCAGGTTGTGGCTGATCGAGGCCGCCGCGGCAGGCACCCCGCGGATGCGGGTCAAGATGACCCAGGCCCTGGCCCTGGCTAGGCTGTTCGACCCCGTGCAGGTCGACTGGGCACTCGGGCATGCCGCCGTGCACGGCCGGTTCGCCGAAGCCGACCTGTCCTCGATCCTCGACCACCACGCCCGCCAGCCCGGCACCGGTGAACACCGGGCCAGCGAAGACCGGTCACTGACCCAGGGCACCAGCGCCTGGGCACGACTCGGCCAGGCGGCCACGTCGAGCGACAGCGGCGAGGCGATCGCGTGAAAACCGAGTCAGCGCCGCCGCTGCCCGCGGACCTGGAGGACCTGCTACGTCGGCTGCGGCTACCGCACATCCGCCGCCACGCCCCCGAGATCGTGGCGACCGCGAAGGCCCAACGGTGGGAACCAGCCGAGGTCCTCAAGGCCCTGTTCGCCGAGGAGGTCACCGGCCGGGAACGTTCCGCGCTGGCCACCAGGAGGGCGGCGGCAGGGTTCCCGACCGGGAAGACGTTCGATGCGTGGCAGCCCGAGGCGTCCTCGATCCCGGCACCGACCCAGCAGGCACTACGCACCTTGGAATGGGTCCACCGGCGAGAGAACCTGGTCGTGTGCGGACCATCGGGGACCGGCAAAACGTTCCTGCTCGAAGCCCTCGGGCAGCAGGCCGTCGAGCACGGGCTCAAGGTCGCCTGGTTCACCCTAGAAGACCTCGGCGTGCTGCTGCGCAGGCACCGTGCCGACGACACCGTCACCAAGGCCATCGCCCGGGTTCTACGAGCCGACCTCGTCGTCGTCGACGACATCGGACTCCTCCCGGTCGCCGCCGACGCCGCCGAAGGCCTCTACCGGCTCATCGACGCCGCCTACGAGAAACGCTCGGTCGCGATCAGCTCGAACCTGCACCCCTCCGGGTTCGACGAACTCATGCCCAAGACCCTGGCCACCGCCACCGTCGACCGGCTCCTGCACCACGCACACATCTGCCAGACCAGCGGCGACAGCGTACGACTCACCCAGGCACTAGCCGGCCAAGGGGTGAGCCCCTTGACCTAAGCACCCTGGTCGGTGGTGGCCCCAGCCCCCATGGGCAGATCCCATGGCCACCACCGGGCAGTTCTCATGACCGTCAGCGGGCAGGTCTCATGACCGCCACTGGGCAGTTCCTACTGGCCCTTGACACGCCCATCGCCCGCGTTCGTTGAATGGCTCATGGGACTGCCGGACGGCTGGGTCACCCATCCATCCTTCGGTCTCACGAGGAACCAGCAGACCACAGCCCTCGGCAATGGGGTGCTGCCGATGCAAGCAGTGTCTGCCATTCGTCTCGCTCGGCCCATCGTATGAGGGATGCCCGATGGCATCGAGGACCGAGCGTCGCCGTCACCGGTCGCGGAGGTGTTCTGCTTCTCGTGCGGCTCCGTCGCGGCTGGCGTCGATGAATCGGAGCACAGCGTCGAGGTCTTGATGGCTGAGGCTGCTGAGGTAGCTCTCGGTTCGTGCGGTCATGCCGGCGTAGTAGCGGGTGATGGTGGCCAGGCCGTCGGGGGTTGCTTCGATGAGGGTGCGCCGTCGGTCGCTGGGGTCGGGGATGCGACGGACGCAGTCGGCTGCTTCGAGGCGGTCGATGGCGCGGGAGACCGCTCCGGGGGTCAGGGTGACGCGCTGGGCGATCTGCCCGGCGGTGGTGGGTCCGTCGTGGACGACGGCGTGCAGGCACTGGAAGTCGGCCGGGACGACGTTCATCCGATCCGCGATCAGGCCGTTGAGGTGGATCATCGTGTTCACCCAATCGGGCATCGCGTTGATGATGCGCTGCGCGAGGGCGTCTGCCAGTGCTGTGCCTGTGGGATCGGTGCCCATCGGTCTTCCTGTCGTCGTGCTGTCCGGTTGCCTCGCAACGGTCATGTGCGAGTGAGTCCGTCGTCCGTTATTCTATGCGTCGCGCATCTATTGTGTGACGCACATACTGCGTTACGCACTCATCATACTGGAAAGGTCATCCATGACCGAAGCACCCACCCCTGCCGTGCCGATCCGTGGGAGGGGACGCACGCTGGCATTGGCGGCTCTGCTGCTGGCGACGTTCCTGGACCTGATGTACGTCACGCTGCTCAACGTCGTGCTGCCCTCGATCGAGCACGACCTGTCCGCGAGTCCGTCGCAGTTGCAGTGGATGCTGTCGGGCTATACCCTCGCGCTCGCGGTCGGGATCATCTCCGGCGCCCGGCTCGGTGACCTCTACGGACACAAGAAGGTCTTCCTGATCGGGCTGCTCGGGTTCGTCGCGGCCTCGGCGTGGTGCGCGCTGTCGCCGACGGCGGACTGCCTCGTCATCGCGCGGGTGGTGCAGGGAGTGTTCGCGGCGGCGATGCTGCCGCAGGTGCTGACGCAGATTCAGGTCATGTACGAGCCGGGCGAGCGGGGTGGGCCGATCGCGGCGTTCTCCTCGCTGTCCGGTGTCGCGGCTACCGTGGGGCCGATCCTCGGGCCGGCGCTGATGACTTGGGACCTGGGTGGGCTGGGCTGGCGGCTGGTGTTCTGGCTGAACGTGCCGGTCGGTCTGGCGTGCATGTGGGCGGCTGCCCGATACCTGCCGGCCAGCCGCGTTCCGGATGCGCCGCGCCTCGACCCGATCGGTGTCGTGCTGTCCGCGCTCGGCCTGTTCGCAATCCTGTACCCGCTGATCGCGGTCTCGGACGGCTCGGGCTGGCCTGGCTGGGTGTGGGGTTCGCTGGCGGCAGGCGTCGTCGTGCTCGCCCTGTTCGTGTGGCATCAGGGCCGACGCTCCCGGGCGGGGAGGACGCCGATCCTGGACGTGTCGCTGTTCCGGTTCCGATCCGTCAGCGCCGGACTCGGCGTGCAACTGCTGTTCTTCGTCCCGGTCATGGGGTTCTTCCTGGTGTTCATGCTGTTCCTCCAGAACGGCGTCGGGCTGGCCCCGCTGGGCGCGGGCCTGGTCATGCTGCCCTGGTCGGTCCTGGTCGCGGTGTTCGCCGCCGTCTCCGCTGTCGTGCTGGTCCCGAGGATCGGACGCGGGGCCGTTCAGATCGGTCTCGTCCTCCTGGCCGCTGCCCTCGTCCTGGTCGCGCTGACCGGCAGCACGTTCACCGGGGCAGTGAACTGGTGGCTGCTGATGACCGGCGTCGTCATCGGCGGCGCGGGCATGGGCATGGTCGTCGCACCGCTGGCACAGCTCACCCTCCACGACGTGCCCGTGTCCAAAGCAGGCTCGGCCTCGGCCCTGTTCAACTCCGTCACCCAGGTCGCCGCCTCGCTCGGCGTGGCCGTCATCGGCGTGGTGTTCTTCACCCAACTCGCCTCCGCCGGCATGGGTACGGCGCTGGCCGACTCTATGTGGCTGGGCGCGGGCCTGCTGGTCGTCGCCTTCGCCGCCAGCGCCCGAGCCCGGTGGACGGACCCGACCACCAAGCGCCGGGTGATCCGTTCGGAGATCGTGCGGGACGAAGCGGCGGCGCACGCGTTCTTCGACCAGCTCCGCAACTCCTCGATCAAGGGCATGGATGTGTCCATGACGCTGCTGGAGTTCGTCACCTCCATCGGCGACCGATGGGCGCGGGGCCTGGACCCGACCTCCACCGGCGAGACCTACGGCTACGGGCTGAAGCTGCGGGTGCTGCCCGCGCTCGGGCACCTGCCGGTCACCCAGACCACCGCGGGCATCATCGACCGGACCATCGATGAGTGGGAGCAGCGCCACGGCGCCTCGACCATCAAGAACACCATCGCCCCGCTCGTGAGGGTGCTCGATGAGGCGGTGCGGGACGGGCTGATCCAGATCAACCCCGCGAAGAACCGCGCCAAGCGGAGCCTGAACCGCAACGCCTTCCGCGGGCAGTCCGCCGAGCAGGCTTCCCCGCGGGCGCACGCGATCCCGGACATGAAGACCCTCAACCGGCTCGCCAGGGCGTGCGGGAAGGTGCATCAGTCCTACAGCGACTTCGTGATGCTCGCCGCGCTGCTCGCGGCCCGGTCCTCGGAGGTGTCCGGATTGCAGGTCGGGGACGTGGACTTCGGCAAGAACCTCGTCGTGATTCGCCGGCAGGTCTTCCCCGGCAAGGGCGGCCTGGTCACCAAGCCGACCAAGAGCCGCAAAGAGCGCCGTGTGCCGATCCTGGAATCTCTCCGGCCCGTGCTGGAACGCCTGACCGACGGCAAGCAGCCGGAGGACTCGTTGCTGGTCGGCCCGAAGGGCGGCTACCTCACCACCGCGACCGTCCGTGATGCGACGAATTGGGACGGCATCGTGGCGAAGCTCGGGCTGCCCGACCTCACCCGGCACGGCCTGCGCCACACCGGGGCCACCTGGATGGCCGACGCCGACATCCCGCTGCACGTGCTCCAAGACATCCTCGGACACGCCTCAATGGAGACCACCCGCGGCTACCTACACCCCGACGACCGCCACCTCGCCTCCGCCGCTGAACAGGCCAACGCCTTCCTCTCCGCCGCCGGACAGCGCAAGCAGGCCCGGCGCAGCGGCCCGGCGACCAGGAGCCTCTGATGCGCTCCGAGGCCGCGGGAATGCTGCCGGAGGCGTTCTGGTCCCCTTTTGGTCCCCTTATCCACAGGAAGCGGATTCGAGGCGGTCCAGCCGTCCACAGGCGATCGCCCGCGAGAGCGCCGGGGGGACCAGAGGGGGACCACGGAAAACGACCCCCGGACATGATGAAGCCCAGGCGAGAAACCTACTCTCACCTGGGCTTTTACGTCGGGCTGACAGGATTTGAACCTGCGACCCCCTGACCCCCAGTCAGGTGCGCTACCAAGCTGCG
>Ga0075158_10000780_pt1 | contig 25677 bp, 24 predicted proteins | sample JI91814BDNA_FD_70968 | JGI IMG/M metagenome (GOLD analysis project Ga0075158, IMG submission 70968) | Wastewater effluent complex algal communities from Wisconsin, to seasonally profile nutrient transformation and Carbon sequestration -... | ecosystem: Engineered > WWTP > Effluent > Algae... | reverse complement strand
CATAGCCAGGGCTTCAATTCGTTCAGCATGTCCTTGGTGCGGGAGAGCGCACAAAGATGCACACCGTCCTCCATTCCCGGTGCGGACCCCCAGTGAAAGATCAACGACCGGTACCATACCTCTTCACCGCTTGTTCCCACCACTGGCTGTCGCTCCCCCACCGTTCCACTAGATCCTTAGTCATACAACTAAGTTCTTAGTTATACTTGCACCATGGAAGTGTTGACCAAGGCGGAGGAACAGGTGATGCACCTGTTATGGAACCTGGGCCCCTCGTATGTGAAGGACCTGGTCGCCGCCATGCCCGCACCGCGTCCGGCCTACACCACGGTGAGCACCATCGTGCGCATTCTGGAGGAGAAGGGATTCGTGAAGCACGAGGCCCATGGCCGCACCCACCGGTACCAGGCCAGGGTGAGCAAGGAGGCCTACGGGTCGCGCTCCATGAAACGCTTGGTACGCGACTATTTCGAGGGCTCACCCAAGGAACTGCTCTCCTTCTTCCTGGACCGCGAGAAGTTGGACGCGCAGGAGGTCGATGCCCTCCTGAAGCTCATCCGTTCCAAACGCCCTTCGTGAACCATGGACCCCCTCACCCTTCTCCTTCAGACCCATTCGTGTCTGGCCATCGCGTTCGCCGGCTATTGGTGGACGATGCGCCAGGAGACCTGGTTCACCGCACGCCGGGCCTGGCTCATCGGTGCCATCGCACTCTCCATGGTGCTCCCTTGGGCATCCCTGTGGGCACCGCCGCAGGCCGTACTGGCCATCACCTTGCCCACCTTCACTACAGGCAACGAGGCCCAGACCGCGACCGGGATCCCGTGGACCTCGCTCCTTGTAGGTGTCCATATCACCGTCAGTGGGCTTCTCCTCCTGCGGCTGTTGATCCGTGCATGGCTTGCCTTGCGACTGGTACGTGGCCCGGTGCAACAGGCTTGTTCTTTCCTGGGCACCGTGGCCATACCCACCCAAGTGGACGCGGACGATGCCCGTGCGATGCGCATCCACGAGGAGACCCACGCACGGCACCGCCACAGTCTGGACATCCTGCTCTTGGAGAGCTGCGCAGCCGTGTGGTGGTCCAACCCGCTTTGGCCCTTGATAAGACGGGAGTTGAAGCTCGTGCACGAGTTGGCCGCCGATGCCGAAGCGTGTAAGGTCCATGACCGATACGATGAGCTCCTCCTCGCACACGCGTTGAACACATCACGGGCCACATTGGCCCATCATTTCGGAACCTCTCACGTAAGAACCCGCATCACCATGTTGTACAACACCCGTCCCCGATCAAGCACCCGTCGCAAGTTGTGGTTCGCACTGCCCACCGTGATCCTGGCACTGGCCATGGTCAGTTGGGATGTGGTGCCCGTTCCTTCGCGGATCGGTCCGCTTGCGCAACACATCGACCAGCAACCCGAGTTCCCTGGTGGTCAGGAAGCCTTGATGAAGTACCTCGGATCGAACATCGCGTATCCCTCATCGGCACAAGAAGCCAAGGTGGAAGGCACGGTGATCATCGGCTTCCTGGTGAAGGCCGATGGTGCCGTGACCCAAGTGACCGTGAAGCGTGGCGTACACCAGGAGATCGATGCCGAAGCGGTCCGGGTGGTGGCGGCCATGCCCCGTTGGAACCCGGCAAAGGCCCATGGCAAACCCGTGGATGCGGAGATGACCCTACCCATCGCGTTCCGGTTGACGGACAAGTGACGCACCTCCACCGAACGCAGAACGCCGCGCCCGGGCATGACCCTGGAGCGGCGTTCTGCGTTGCGTACGTGATCAGAAGTTCACGCGCTCCAAGCGATACGTGATGCGCTTGAGCTTGCGGCGGTACTCTGAAACAAGAATGTATCCGGGCTTGGCAGGGAACACGCGGAAATAGGTGGCCCCCTTGGCCTTCACGTCGTACTTGTCCAACGTCACCTTGTTCACTCCATCACCCACGATCGTTCCGGCATAGGTGCCGATCTTGTCACCATCCTCGTTCTTGCTGCGGTCATAGTCCGTGTACGTGCAGAAATACCGTCCCCCGTTATTGTCCACCGTGGTGAACTCATAATCAAAGTAGCCCATCAGTTTCACCAGCTGTGCCAGTACCGATCCTGAAAGCTGTGCGTACTCCGTAGGGAAGGCCACGCGGCTCTTCGTCTTTGGAACCACCTCACAGCGCTTCAGCTTGAGTTCCGCATCCAGCTCGAAGATGAACATGTCACGCATGGTAAGCTGGATGCCTCCTGTGGGGCTTACCGCCTTGTTGTACTCTTCGCCGATCAGGTGGACCGTACCGTTTGGCAGGCGCACCACCTTGTGCACGAAGATGCGCCGCATATCCTGCTTGCCCTTCTCATCCGTTGGCACGAAAGGAAGCACGTCCTTCTCCCAATTGTAGAGCTCGGTCTGCAGCGGAACCCCGTCAAGCCCCAACCGCATGCTGTACATGCCTTGGCTCTTGCCCTTGATGATGTTGGCCTTGGGTTCGAAGTACTCGCCCAGGAGCAGGATCTCGTCCTTCCCCTCCACTTGGAACGCGTTCAACACGGTCATCGGCTTGCCCTGGTGGCTGATCTCCTTCTCCCAGAGCCTCTTGCCGGTCTTCACATCGAACATCGCCAGCAACGTGTTGTCCGGCATGTCGAACAGGTTCTTCTGCTTCAACACCGAGCCGATGATGTACTTGTCCGTGACCTCGATCACGTCCAGGTTCTCGATCTCACCGGCAAGGGAAGCCGTGGTCACCCACACTTCCTTGAGTTGATTGTCATACGCCACGAGCTGGTATCCGCGCTTGTCGCCCTTTACGAGGGTCTGTTTGATGAACCCCTCATCACCCATGGGGAAGATACTTTGGTTCACCTCGGCATTGGTACCCATCTGCAAGGCCTGGGTCATCCGCATCCGCTCCCATTTGGAAGCATCCTCATAGGTGGCCGAGCCCAGTTTGGCGCCCTTCGCATCGTAGGTCTCCATCTCGATCTCCTTACCGTTCAGGTAGAGGAACATGAAGGCCTTGCCATTGAACACGTTCTCCATCAGGTAGCTGGCCTTGGGGCGCGTGATCTTGATCTCTCCAGCGGAGGCCAGGTTGTTGTCGAACATGGCCATGCGGAAGGAGTTGTTCTTGCTGTCCTCGCGATCCACTTGGTAGAAGTTCCAGTAGCCCGCCAGCTCGTTGTTCTTCATGATGGTGCCACTGCCGCGCGACCTGGAGCGGAGCACATTTTCAATGGTGGCCTCCTGGGCATGGCTCGCAACGCTGACGAGGATGGCGAGGGCAAGGATCGATCTGCGTGTTCGGTTCATCGGGTATGGAAGAATGATGCGCTACAATGGAGCGGCCGGCCGAAGATAAATCGCAGGACGATTCACCGCTTCGGTTTCACAGGTGGTGCGACCAGTTCCTCAACAAGCTCCCTGTAACGTGTGTCAGGGTAGGCGGCGAACAACGCATCATGCGCCACGCCACGTTCATTCGTCACACCTTTCGCATGGGCTTGCCAGAACGTGGCGAAGAGGGTGGCTTCACAGGCAGGACCGGAAGACCGTGCGCGTTGGAGATAGTGCTCGCTCAACGCGGCGTATTCGCTCATGCGCAAGCCGTGGACCACTTCCAGAAAGGTCGCATAAACGGGGTCAAGGGTCTTCTTGGGCGTAGCGAGCACAAAGGCCAGGTCATGTTCCTTGGAGGCCTTGTGGAGCATGGCGAAGCCCCTTGCCACCGCAGCGTTCCAGAAGGGGTCCTCGGGTTCGTCCCGTAGCCGCTGAAGCGCCAGGAACACCGCCCTACCGGCATCCTCGTAATAGAACTCCGACTCCACCAACCACCGCATCGCTTTTCGCGCGATCCCGGCATATGCGGCCCGCGCTTCGTTGGTAGGCCCTCCTTCGCCCATGCCTTCCATCCCGGACCAAATACGCAGGTCCTCCGCACGATGCACACAATCGGGGTGGGTCTTCAGATCCTCCTCCCGCGAACGATCGAACGCATCCACGCCTGCGAGCGAACTGATCGGCGTCTGCGACCTCGCCATCAGTCCCGAGAAGTCCACCCCGGGATGATCGAACGCCGCACGGAGGTCGATCGGACGCTGATCCAACTCCTTGTCGGTCTTGTCCAGCACCTCCATGGTACCGATGGCTCCGAGGGGGTCGAAACGGGTGCGCATCAGCCAGATCAGCCCCAAGGAATCCGACTCGGACTCGTAGGCCCGACCATGCTTACGGACATCGACCACCACGTCCATCAACAGGGCTTCCAACCGGGCCCTTCGCCCATAGGTCTGACGCATCGCTTCCTTCACCTGTTCCTTCAGTTCACCCGACGCCAAGCGCTCGTGTTTGGCACGGATGTCCCGATCGGTATGTCCTTGGTGATGGTGTGCCAGTTCGTGGGCCAGCACGAATGCCAGTTCGTCCTTCGAGCGGAGATGGGGAAGCAGGCCAATGAAGACCGTGATGGTGCCCTCGCCCCACGAGACCGCGTTCGGAATGGTCAACCAGGTGAGGTTCACGCGTGGTCGGGTCAAGGAGGGATCGGTGGCCACGATCACGTCCATCATGCTATCCAGCAGCGCATTGATGGGGGTGCCATGGATGAACATCCGATCCTCCAAGCGATCCACCATGGCGCGCCGCAACTGCTGGCGATCGTTCCGCACCGCCTTGAGCATCTTCTTGTCCGGGAGCTGAAAGCCCACGCTATCCTGCTCGTATTGGCGCTTCATGGCCTCCACCAATTCCTTTGGAGGCGCTTCCCTGGGAGGGATGCGATCACAGGATTCCTGTGCTACGATCGACCCGCTTACCACGCTCATGGCGATGAGCGCCAGAACGGTCGTTACACAGGAGGCACTGCAAGAGTGCCCAGGCCAGCGTTGGAGGAGCATGTGTGGCGTGCTTCTTGGACCGCAAAGATCGCACTCGGATGCGTGGGGGCGATGGCTGTCAATGATCCACTTCCGCCCCGCATCCCGACCATGATCCAATCACCGACCCTCACGACCGACCCGGACGGGACCAACAAAGTGTTCCCCCTAGGCCCATGACCCCGTGCGTTTGCCAAAGTAGCCCGTGGTCCCTAATCTTGCTCCCGCTCTTCCGACCCCCCAAGGCCGGCATCCGCTCCCGGTATGCTGTTCCCCTCCATCGACTTCGCAGTATTCCTGCCGGTTGTCTTCCTGCTCTACTGGTTCGTGTTCCAACGGAGCTTGAAGCTGCAGAACGCGTTCATCCTGTTCGCCAGCATGGTGTTCTACGGGTGGTGGGACTGGCGCTACCTGGGGCTGGTGTTCATCAGTGCGGCCACGGATTATCTCGCGGCCATCGCCATGGACCGCACGGATCACGCCAAGCGCCGAAAAGCATTGCTGATCCTGAGCCTTCTGGTGAACCTGGGGATGCTCGGGTTCTTCAAGTACTACAACTTCTTCATCGAGAGCTTCAATGCGGCCTTCACATTCATGGGCCAGGACATCAGCTTGAGCACGCTCCGGATCGTACTACCCGTTGGGATCAGTTTCTACACGTTCCAGACGTTGAGCTACACGATCGACGTTTACCGAAAGGAGATGAAGGCCTCCCACGACCCGGTGGCCTTCGGCGCTTTCATCCTGTTCTTCCCCCAGTTGGTGGCCGGCCCGATCGAACGGGCGAGCAACCTCCTTCCCCAGTTCATGGGGCCGCGCACCTTCGATGAGGCCAAGGCACGCGATGGCATGCGCCAGATGCTCTGGGGACTGTTCAAGAAGGTGGTCATCGCCGACAACTGCGCCATCTATGCGGACATGGTATGGACGGACCCGGCCTTCCATTACGGCAGTGCGTTCTGGGTGGCGCTCCTGTGCTTCTCCTTCCAGATCTACGCCGACTTCAGTGGCTATTCGGACATCGCGATCGGCAGCTCGCGGCTCTTCGGATTCGACCTCAAACGCAACTTCAACTTCCCCTTCTTCTCACGTGATGTGGGTGAATTCTGGCGGCGTTGGCACATCAGCCTCAATACCTGGTTCCGCGACTACTTGTACCTGCCACTGGGTGGAAGCAAAGGCGGGAAGTGGATCGTAGCGCGCAACGTGGCGGCCATCTTCCTGGTGAGCGGACTTTGGCACGGGGCCAATTGGACCTTCGTAGCGTGGGGTGCCGCCAACCTGCTCCTCTTCCTTCCTGCCATCCTCTTCGCGCGCCATCGCAAGTTCACCGGTCCACTCGCACCGGGCCGGATCCTGCCCACCTTCTCCGATGTGGGTCACATGCTCACCACCTTCGTGCTCATCGCGCTCACCCGCATCTTCTTCCGGTCTCCCACCATCGACGTGGCATTCACCGCGTTCCGCGAGATGTTCTCGCGAAGCGCGTTCCGTGCCGTACCCGCCACGCTGCCCAGCCATTGGGCCACCATGCTGGGCGGTGCGGGGCTGCTCATCGCCGTGGAATGGGTGCAGCGTGAACAGCAGCACGGCCTGGCGCTGGAACGCATACCGCAACGTGCGATCCGATGGTGCATCTACGGGGTGCTCGTGACGGCGATGGTCCTCTTGGCGCCGAACAATGGCGACTCGTTCATCTACTTCCAGTTCTGAGCCATGCGTAGGTTCCTGCTCCACGCCCTGCTCTTCGGAACGATCGCCTTGCTCGGTATCGCGGCCTATTTCCAGCTGAACCGGCACTTCGTACCCGCGCCACGCATCACCCCCAATGCGGTGCTGAACATGAAGCTGAGCCACCTCAGACACCGCGGCACCCATACTGCCCATGTGTTGGCCGTGGGTTCCAGCATGACCATGAACAACCTGGGCAGTGCGGCGGTGGTCGATCACTTCCAGGATACGAGCTTCGTGAACATGGGGGCCTGGGGCATGGACATGGAACAATGCACCGGACTGGCCGAGGTGTTGGTGCCCTACCTAAGGCCCACGACCGTACTCGTGGTGAGCAACCTGAACGATCTGGTGAACGACGGCAAGCATTACCGGATCGACACCTCCCGGGTGGCGAACTACCTCATGCACTGGAGCAGCACCGCGAGCTACATGCGCAGCCTCAAACCGGCCTACTACCTGCGCGAGATGGAGCGGAACAAGATCCGCATGTTCGACCATGGCAACTATGAGTTCATGGGCGTGGACGAACATGGTTGGGCGCCCTTGGATGTTCCCGCCGAACGCATCAGCAGGGAACGGTGGGACCGTCGTCCGCCTCCCACATCCTGGTTGGCCAACGACCAGTATGCCGCTGTGGAACGCCTGGGGCACTATCTGAAGGAGCGTAACATCCGGTTGGTGTTCATCCAATCCCCTTACCGGAACGGAGTGCGTGATGCAGCGGTGGACCAGGTCGTGGAGCAGCACCTGGAGCGTCTTCACCGCATCCTGGATCCGCTTGGCCACCGTGTGATCGATACCACCGACCGTCACTGGCCGGACGAGCTCTTCGTGGACTACTCGCACCTGAGCAGGACCGGTGCCGAACAGTTCACCGCCTACGCCATGGAGCAACTGCGACGATCGATGTCGGCCGCGGACCAGGCCGAACGTTAAAGTCTGTGTATACGAACGGATGGTGCGCAGGACCGGCGGAACTTGTGGTCAACGAACCAGACCGCCATGCGTCCAGTGCTACAGTCCACCCTACTCCTGCTCACCACGTTGGCCGGAGCGGGCTGCTCAACCAGTATCGTCACGGAAGGAGAGGAACACGGGAAGGTCACCTACCAAGTGGCTCTACCTGCCGTAACCACCTCTGATGTACTTGCCTTCGATGCGGTGCAACGCACGTGCGCGCTCTACACGGCTGTGCGTTCCCATGCATGGAACGGTCCCATCTCCTTCGGGCAGGACCTGGATGATGGCATGGTGCATTGGAACCTGTGCCCCGGTGGCGAGAAGGTGGCGTGTGTTTCCGTATCGGATGTGATGGATGGTGCCGTTGGTGAGGGGATCCCTTGGTACCCGAAGGACACCCGCAATTGAACGGTCCTGTAAGCTGACGAACGACGAACGGTCGTTCAGAACCACACACCTTAGCGCAGCAAGGTGACCGATCCCGCTACCTTCTTGTTCTCCTGATAGGGCAACCGGTAGGACACCCGGTAGGCATAGACCCCTGCACCGAGCTGTCTTCCTTTGGAATTGCCGTCCCAACGTTGAAGCGGATCGGTGGCCGAGAACACGAGTTCGCCCCACCGATCGAAGACCTGGATCACATAGTCCTTCGCCGCGCATTCGGTAACGCCACCCCACAGGTCATTGATACCGTCATTGTTCGGGCTGAAGGAGGCAGGGACCCATACACTGCATGAATCCGTGCAATCCTGTGCTCGAATGGTCCGCTCCACCACCACCACACCACAGGTCAACGTGGCTTCCAGCGTCACCTTCACCTCCCCTTCGGCGGTGAACCGTACCAGGGGATCGACCTCCATGGATGCATGCGCCGCACCGTGGAAGGACCAATTTGCGGAGACCACCGTGGAGTCCGCCACCAAGGTGAACTGGACCGGCTCCTGCAGGCAGCGTGCATCTTCCACGAAGTCTGCCTCACACAAGCAATCCATGTTCATCACCAGGGCGATCGCCTCATCCACACACCCGTTCGCATCGGTCACGGATATGACATAGGTACCTGCTTCGTGGATCGCGGTGGGATCGCTCACGGGTGCGCCGTTCCAGGTGTAGGTCACCGTCACGTCCGCTACCGGGAACACCGTGCTCAGGTCCACCGTCTGCCAAGGGCACAGTGTGAACGTCTGATCGGGGCCCAGTTCGGGTGCAGGAGTTATCGTCAGCTCCAGCAAGGCCAAGTCGGTGCATCCATTGGCGAACGTGGCCACCAATTGATAGATACCGCTGCTCGTCACGTCCTCCGGACCATCCACAGGCACGCCGTTCAGGCTCCATTCCAAGCTGCCGTTCACCTGCGGGAAAGCGGAATTCAGATCCACGGGAACACCGGAACACACGCCCAACGCCACATCGGGCCCCAGGTACGGCGTAGGCAGCAACTGCACGTCCGCAAGCAGCGTGTCCGAACAACCGTAGCCATTGGTGAGCACCAATTGGTAGGTGCCCGCCTCATCCACCGCCGTGGGATCGGGAACAGCCGTGCCATTCAGGGTCCAGTTGGCGGTACTGGTGCCGCTCACGACCAGTTCGCTCAGGTCCACCGTCGCACCGGCACACACGCTCAACTCCACATCGGCACCGAGCACCGGCGCGGCTTGCAGGATGACATTCACGAAGGCCGTATCACGGCAGTTGTCCACTGTGCTCACCACCAGGCGATAGGTGCCGCCCTCGTCCACCACGCCGGGATCAGCCACCGGTGCACCACCCATTGTCCACGTCGCATTCAAGCCCTGCGTGTCGAACAGTTCGGTCAGATCGACCACCTCGCCCGCGCACATCGTCATCGATTGGTCCGGCCCAAGCATCGGGGAATCGAAGATGGTCACTGTAACGGTCGCCGTATCACTACAGTCCGATCCGTTCGTGAGCACCAACTGATACGTCCCTTCTTGGTTCACCGCTTCGGGCATCCATACAGGTGTACCGGTCAGGGTCCATGTCGCACTGCCGGCGCTCAGATCGTACAATGTGGTCAGATCGACGGTTCCGTTGGAACACAAGTCCACGATGCCGTTCGGTCCCAGATCCGGTGCGGGTGCCAGTTGCAGGTCGACGACTGCACTGGCCGGACACCCGGAACCGTCATCGACCTCCAAGGTGTACAAACCCGGATCCGTTGCCGCACCCGGACTTCCGAAAGGCTGTCCGCCGAAGGACCATGAACTGCTCAGGCCCGCCGTGTTGTACAGGGTGGTCAGGTCAGCGCTCGCCCCTGGACAGATGCTGACCACCTGATCGGGACCGAGCGAAATGCTGCCCTCGCTCAAGGTTACCAGCGCGGTGTCGTTGCAACCCGCCATGTTGCTACCGATCAGTTGGTACGATCCGGGTTCCGTGGCCCCTTGGGCATTGCCGTTGGAAATGGGGATCCCTTCGAACGACCAACTGGAGTATTGCCAAGGATGCGCGAACAAGGCGGTCAGGTCCACGGCTTGCGATGGATCACAGACCGTGATGCTCTGATCGGGACCAAGGTCCACCTGGCTTTGGACAATGAGTTCCACAGAACCGTAGAAATAACAATTGTTCAACCAGTCGTAATAGTCGGCATAGTACGATCCTGGTTCGGTGACATTCGTGGGGTCGGCCACCGCGCTACCAAGAGGCCCGTAATAGACCAAGGGCACGCCCCAGCCTTGGTCCAGCATGGACGTCAGGTCGATCGCGCCCCCTGAGCAGATGTATTCGTTGTAGAAGCCCAGGTCGACCGTGCACGGTGGTGGAGGGCTGGAGTTCCCGAATCCGAAGCCGCCGGAACCGGAACCGCCATTGAACCAACCCGGGGTCCAAGTGCCACCAGGCCCCTGCCCGCCGTTCGCACAGGCCGTATCGATCACCGTGATCGTCCATACACCGTTCGGGTCCTCACCTGTGAAGGTGTTGAAGCTCCCTCCTTGTGGCATCCACCATCCTGTGAAGGGTGCTGCAGCGCCAGCGATGCTATTCGAACTGTAGAAGCCGAAGTGCGTATCCGTATAGTTCTCACCACCCGCGCCATTGAAGGCCGACAGCACCAAGGTGGTCCCCATCGGCGAGGTCAGGCTGATCTGCAAGGTCTGTGGATGATCGGTCGTGATATTCATCCAGAGGTTGTCCAGATAGACACCCCCCATGCCCCAGCTAGGGTCCACCAATGGCCCAAGACCATTCACCGTGGCAGTGAATTCACTGGTATCACAGAGCGGGATGGCACCACTGGTGAAGGAATAATCCTGCGCCATCAAGACCGTAGCCCCATGCCCAAGGCCTGTGGCCATGAGGAGCATCGCTGAAAGGCGGGCAAGGGGGCGCAGGGTATCCATCGTGTTCCGTGTCACACCTATGACGCCAAAGGGCCCGGTAGGTTGCTCAGGACCACGAAGATACTTCGCACCCTGAGGCATCGTCCGTGCGCATCGGATACCGCCAAGGCGCACCAAGGCACAGTGGACGGGCCTCGGGTGGAGGCGTGCCTAGCTTTGGCACTCCCTATGGACCACGCCACCACCTACCTCCTCAGCGCACGCCATCAGTTCACCTATTACAAGGCACTTGGCGAACGCACCTTCGCCCAAGTGGACGACGCGCAACTGTTCTGGCGCGCCGACCCTGAAGCCAATTCCATCGCCATCATCGTACAGCACCTACATGGCAACATGCTGTCCCGGTGGACCGACCTGCTCACGAGCGATGGGGAGAAGGAATGGCGCCAACGCGACCTGGAGTTCGAGGAGGTGATCACGGACAGGGCCACGCTCCTGGCGCGCTGGGAGGAAGGCTGGCAATGCCTGTTCCATGCCCTGGACACGCTGAACACCGCGAACTTCGACAGTACCGTGTACATCCGTGCGCAGGCCCACACCATCACCGACGCGGTGAACCGCCAGCTGTGCCACTACGCGTACCACGTGGGGCAGATCGTGCTGCTGGGGCGTATGCTGAAGGGCGTGCCGTGGAGCAGCCTGTCCATCCCACGCGGCAACTCCGGCGCATTCAACCAGGAGAAGTTCGCGCGCGGTGCACATGGCGGGCATTTCACTGACGAATTGAAGTAGTTCGGGATCAAGTGCCATCATCCTCGAAAGTGCGCGATGATGACGAGCATGAAGCACGTGCCAAAGACCACACCGACGCGGCAGGACCGACGCGCGCAACAGCTAGGGCAGGATCGGGTATCTTGTCCAGCAAATGCCGATCGTACGCGATGAAGGACCTCCGCAGTGAACAATGGGACGCGAGCTACGCAAGGAAGGAGAACCACATCCAGTACCCCAAGGAAGAGGTCGTCAAGTTCCTCAGTCGCCATGTCCGGCGTAAGGTTGGACGGAATACGTTCGTGGATGTGCTCTCCACCACCGGACGGTTGCGCGGTCTGGACCTCGGTTGTGGTATCGGCAGGCAGACGGTCCTGCTCGAAGAGTTCGGCATCCATGCCCATGGTGTGGACATCTCCGCCAATGCCCTGGTCGAAGCGCGTGCTATGGCCCGTGAGCTGGGTTACGCCATGGACGACCGTTTCCTGCTATTGACGGATACGCAACTGCCCTTCGATGCGGGGGCGTTCGATATCGCCGTGGTGGATTCCGTGCTGGACAGCATGGAGTTCGCTTTCGCCCGGCAGTACATGCACGAGTTGGACCGCACCGTTGACCACCTCGTGTACATCAGCCTGATCGCCGTGGGTTCCCATGGTGCCGAAGCCGCACTGGATGCCGAGGTGACCGGTGTACACGAGCACAACACCATACAGGGCTACTACGATGCCGCACGGGTCGAAGCGTTGATCAGCGGCACGAACTTCACCATCCGTTCCATGTACCGCACCAGCGAAGAGGACATGGATGGCCGCGTAAGGAACGCGCGCTACCACATCATCCTGCACAAACAGCCGTAGTGATCATGCGTCGGCTCGGTGAACTTCAACTGCGCACGGAGGATAGGAGCCGCACCATCCTGCGCAAAGACCTCGTGGTCGGAGTGAACGATACGGGCGGACACTTCGTGCGCATCCGTGATGATGGGTCCATCGCCTATGTCATCGACAAGGTCTGCGACCATGCCGGTGGTCGCCTCATCCTCAAGGAGGGCAAGGCCGTATGCCCCATGCACGGCTGGCGGCTCGACCTGGACGATCTGCGCTACAACGATAGCCATGTGCGCAAGAGCACCACGGACCACACCCTGGACCAGGCGGGCAACATCGTGCTGTCGGAAGCGGTCGGTCACCTCTTCGACCCCTTCAAGGGCGAAAAGAAAGGGGCCGTACGCGTGCGCTGGTTGAACCATGCCACGGTGCATGTGGAGTGCAACGGGAAGACCCTCGTCACCGACCCCTGGCTCTTCGGACCGGCCTTCATGACCGGTTGGTGGCTCGCATCACCCAGCCCGGCCGACAGTGTGGAGCTCCTCAAACAAGCGGACCACATCTTCATCTCGCACAACCATCCGGACCACCTCCACGCCGAGACCCTTGCCGTGCTGCCACGCGATAAGCCCTTGCTGGTGGCCGACTTCAAGACCCGATCCTGCGAGAAGTACCTGCGCGCATTGGGATTCACCAACGTCACCGCCCTACCGTTCAAGGAGGTGCATCAACTGGGAGAGCACTTCCACATCAGCGTGCTCAAGTCCGGCGACTTCCGTGATGACTCGGGACTCTATATCTGCGCCAATGGACACTCCTTCCTGCTCACGGTGGACTGCAACTTCCTCAACCACCACATACTGCCCAGGGACCTTGACCTGCTGATGACCTCCTTCGCCGGTGGCGCCAGTGGTTTCCCGCTCTGCTTCGACAACTTGGGCCCCGAAGAGAAGCAGAACGTACTGGAACGGAACAAGGCCTCGCTCCGCTTCATGGTGACGCAGTACATCAAGACCACCCGGCCACGGTACTACATGCCCTATGCCGGCATGTTCACCGAACGCGCTCCTCGGGATGCTTATATCCTTGAACACAATGCCAAGAACAGTGCCTCCATGTTCAGCGAGTTGGCTCGCACCGCCGGGGCCGCGCTGGTCCGTCCCGCCCATGAGCACCAGCTGCACTTCGCCGATGGCGATCTGACGCTCGAGCCGGTGGACGTTGGACACCTGGTCCCTGAGGAACCCCTTGTCTACCTCGAAGCCTTGGCGCGCGAGTACCCCTATGATGCCGAACGCGTCATCGACTACCTCAAGAGCTCCGGTTATCGCGGTGATCGTATCCTGTATCTCATCCCCACCGATGACGCCTTCCAACCCACGCACTACCCGGTGATCCGGTCCGACTTCAAGCGGAACGTGCATGAACGGGTCACCCTGGCCGACATCGTGCCGGAGCAAGCGGACATGAGCGTGTTGCAACTCCGTATCCGTCGCGAGGTGCTCATGTGCGTGGTGGAGAACCAGTTGCCGTGGGAGGACTTCTCCATCGGGTTCCAAATGCGGGTGTTGCGCGCACCGAACACCTATGAGTCCGACCTGTGGTACCACTTCACCAACGTTTACATCGCCGGACACCACTTCCGGTACTCCTCCTTCTGTGGGGCATGCACCGTGGTGGAACAGAATCCCATCTGGGCCTCGCGGCGCGTATGACCTTTAAACAGGGTTGCGCCGACCTATGCAGTGTGTCGCGCTACTCGATGAACACCTGCCGCTCCAGGTCCACTTCCAACGTATCGCTTCCGCGTACCAGCCGCATGTGGATCCGGTCCTTGTCCCGCTCCACCTTGTTCAGCTGATAGCGACAGACATCCTCAGCACTGGGACCGACCAGGTCCGTGGTATCGATACGCAACACCTCATCCCCCACCTGCACGGGGATCGAGCGTCCTTCCACCACTTCCACCACCCGCGCACGGCCTTCCTCGAAACGGTACCACATACCGAAACCCTCCATCACCTGGGGAGCTGCGCTCGGACGTCGATCGAGGTACACCCGCCGGGTCGACCAATCGAGTACGAAGAGGTGGTCCTTCAGGAACCGATTGCCCAACAGATTGCTCTTGCCGCCTTCGATCAGCTGGTGCTCGAAGGTCCTGCCATCCAACGTCACCGCCTGTTTCATCGTGAACATCCGCTCATTGGCAGCTGCCCCATAGATCCCCAGAGCGCCCGACCCATAGGACGTGATGAAGCGCTCTCCATTCGTAGCCTCCATGTGGTGCGCGTAATCGTTGAACACCGACACGTGGCCTGAGGAGCCCGTGTCGAAGGTGAAGCTCAGCTTCCTGCCGTTCACCTCACCGTTCACTTTCGGGGTCTTCTTGTTGTCCTCGTGGAAGGCCAGCGCCAGATCGAAAGTGTCCACACCGAAGGCCGTGATGTCGCGCGAAGCGATGGCCTCCTTGTTCGCATAGTCGAACTGCCAGATCAGTTCGGACAACAGGTTCGCACCGATGAAGCCATCGATGCCGAAACACGCGGTGGACATCGCCTTGAGGTCGATGGCTACACAGGCGATGTTCCTGAACTCCATGTTGCCCAAGCGCAACGAGGGGATCACGGAGATGATCTGCTTCGCCTTGTTCTTCTGGGAGTCCACCACCTTCAAGGCCCGCTCCTCCTTCAGTCCGAGCGCCTCGTACAACTCCATGGAGATCACCGTCGGTGCACCTGTATCCAGGATGAACGTGTACGGCCGGCCTTCGATCGTCACCTGACAGAACAACAAGTCGTTCTTGATCTCCAACGCCACACGCTCCGTGCGGGCCTGCATCACCACCTCTCCACCGTTGACCAACTTCCGCCCGAACCCACAGCCCCCGTGGAGCACCATCAGCACACTGAACAACGCGATCGACTTCTTCATGGGACAAGGGATCTCCTACGGCAGGTGGGATGGTTCCGGGTAAATGTACCGATCGGATCCCTCCTACTTCACCACGTTCACGTAGCCACTAACTCCGGCCTGATAGCGCACGCTCGTACCATCCACGCTCAACGAGAACGACGCTGGACCTGAAATGGGATAGGTGGGCGCCGGTGTTGGCGCAGGACTTGGACTCGATGTGGGCTCATCCTCATCCTTGCTACACGCTGAAAGGGACAGCAGGCCAAGTAGTAGCATGGCCTGGAATTTCGCGGGCATCATCTCTTGTTGGTGTTGTTCGCGGGGAAATATTCATGTACTTCCCGATCCACGCACCGCGTCGCTAAAAGCCTGGGATAACGCGGATCAACCCGGGCTCCTGTCCTGTGTGGTCGCAGGTTACCCTCGGATAGCGACCAGGCTTGCACCCTTCAGAACCGGCAGTGGGCTAGTGCTGCACCACCAGCTTCAGGCGCCCGGTGGACGATCCTGCGTTCACCTCCACGAGGTACAGGCCTTCGCTCAGGTCCGCCACGTTCAATTGGTCCTGATCCACCGCCAGCGTGCTGGTCCGGACCAAGGCGCCACCGAAATCGAACACACGCACCGTACGCAATACGTTCCTCCCATCCCGTGCACGGATCATCACGCTGCTGGATGCCGGGTTCGGACCGATGTCGAATGCGCTTCCTTCCTGCACTGGATCGTGGATACCGACATCCGATCCCGAACGCGTGATGTTGCCAGCGTCACCAATAGTGATCCAACGACCGTTCTTCCACGCGATGTCGTTGATGTGCTGAGTGCTGAAGTAGAACGGGTTGTCCTCCGTGGTCCAGGTAAGACCCCCGTTCACCGTCTTCATCATGAACCCGCTCGTGCCAGCAACATACCCTTCCATTTCGTTGCGGAAGCACACGGCATCCAGCCACTCGGTGGTGCCGGTGTTCATCACTGACCAATTCGCCCCGCCGTTGGTGGTCTTCAGCATGGTGCCCTGCCCACCTACGATGAAGCCGATGTTCTCGTCCAAGAAGAAGATGTCATTCAAATACGTGGACGGTGCACCGGTAACGGACGACCAGGTGGTCCCTCCATTCGTGGTGCGGCGTATCGCACCATTCTCACCGATGGCAGTACCAAGGTTCGCGTTCACGAAATGGACCTGGCGGAATTGTGGGGACCCGCTGGCCGTTTGGGCTGTCCAAGTGGCGCCGCCATTGGTGGTCTTCCGAATGAAGCCGTTGAGGCTCACCACGTAGCCGGTGTTCACATCCGGGAAGCTCACGGAGCGGATGGGTAACGCCTGGTTGTTGACCGTCAGCGTCGTCCACGTGTTCCCACCGTTCGTCGTCTTCTTGATCACGTCATAGAACCCAGCCATGTAACCAACGGTGCTGCTGGGGAACGAAAAATCCCCATCCACATTCCCCTGATGGGTGGTGGCGGTCCAAGTATCCCCTCCATCGGTGGTCTTCAGCAGCACGGAATTGCTGTTCATATATCCCAGTTCATCCGTGAAGAACGCCATCGACCACAGGTTCGCAGCGATCGGCGAGGGCACCTCGACCCACTGACCGTGAGCGGAAAGGACGATAAAGGACGCAAGTAGGCACGTGTAACGTAGATCCATGGAATTGGTCTTTGGTCCCGGTATTGTAATGTGCGAACGAAGATAATCGCAATTGCATTCTTTCCGGTCCGATAGGACCCCTCCTACTTCACCACGTTCACATACCCCGTCCGTTCCTGCTCCACCGCATCACCGGTCGCGATGGCCGTGTACTTCACCTTCCACAAGTAGGTCCCACCGGCAAGGTCCTGCACCCCCAGCAAGCCACTGGGGAACGCCGCGATCGAATCCGTGGACCAGACCTCCACCGCCCAACGGTTGTACACCGTGGCCTTGAACGCCGTCACGCGGCAGGGGCAGGTGGTGGGCACTGCTTCCACGCTCGAGCCCACCACCGCAGGAACGACCAGGGCGCAGGGCGTGGGCTGCTGGGCCATGGCCCACGTGATCGACAGGGAGCCGATGAAGGCAGCGACGGAACGCCAGGTGGGGAGCATGGCCGCAAGGTAGCGCTGCGCGAGAACGCATCGGAACGAACGTCGACCCCCATCGCTGGTCCTTCTCGCGCGTCGGCGATCGAATAGAGCGCGATGCGCTGGGATCCTGTTGATCGGATCGTACTGGGTACCTTCAAAGACGCATGACCCACCTCCCGACCTTAGCGACACCCTCCTTTGCACACCCCATGCGCACCGCACGCCTCCCCGCATCCCGCGTCCTCCCACAACTCCTGAGCATCCTCCTGCTGGTGGCCACGAGTTGCACCAACACACCCGGTTCCCTGCCCCAGGAACAATTGAAGAACGATGCCGCCCGCGAACATGCCTTCCTCGCGGACCTGTACGCCGATGACTACTTCCCCAAGCACCTGGTGGACCAAGGCCGGGACATCCTGGTGGACCTCTGCCACACCCTCGAAGCCCGACCACCGAAGGACCTGGACGAACTATACGCCTACAGCCACCAAGCGACTGAACGCTTCAACGACCTGCAGTCCGCCTTCGAAGCAGCGGGGAGCGAACTGGAGACCGCCGCCCGCGAAAGCATCGGCATGGACTTCGCCTTCATCGCCGAAGCCTATGGGTTCGATGCCGATGTGGAGGAGCTGATCGCGCCGAGGGAGTGGTGAGGAACTCCGGTTCGCAGGACAGGCAGCGCTGATCAACACCACAGGTCTATTTACCACCCGACCGCTGCTCCTTCTCCAATGCAGCCTCCAAGGCCCGCATCCGCGCCAGCTCCTCTTTCCACACTGCGTCATGTGCTGTCGTAGTCGCCTGATAGCCCTCCATCAGTGCCAAGGTCCGCTCCACCTTGATCCGGGTGATCAGATCATTGATTCGCACCACGGAGGCTGCATAGGCTCCAGCCGAAGCCCGGGCACCCGCCATGCGGGCGGTGAAACGATCACGGCTCGATACCACGGTGGCGATCAGTGCAGCGCGCATGGTCGTATCACCAATGGCCCCGGCACGCGCCAAAGCAGCGGTGTAGTACGAGGCGTTCCGCTCCATGAAACGATCGTATTCCTCCATGGCGGTCCGATGATGCACATGCTGTGCCTCGATCCGTTCCAGCAAGCCCGCCAATGCCGTGTCCTTCTCCAGCACATCGGCGAACAGGCCATCCACCAGGTCCTTTCCGTAACCCGAACGGGGAAAGGAACCCAGCATCCCGTCCACCTTCTGTTCCACCGCCCCGGCATCCTGTAACGCCTGTGGCAGATCTTCCGCAGGGCTGTTCGTACGCCCACATGAAACAAGGAGGGTCATCGACACGATGAGCAAGCGGTACTTCATGGTCACAAGCAGTTTGGCTGTCAGTTGCTCGAAGCTAGCTAGACCCCCGGGCTCCCTTCCAGCGCTTTCGGATGAACGGCATCGCGCAGGTGCTGGCCGCGTTCCGCGGTGCTTGTGGCCGGCATATCCACGCATCGGCATACGCCGCCCATTCGCGGATCCGGTGCAACGTAGCCAGCTGGAGATCCGTCCTGTACAGGAATGAACAGCACGCACCTCCTTCGCCCAGCCCTGCTATGGCTCGCGCTCCAAACTTCGGTCGTTGCACAACACCCACTCCCCGATCGGGACAAGGTCCATGTGGATCCACCCGCCATCACGGTCATCGAACATGTGAACGTGGTGACCATGATCGACGGTGGCGCGCCCCTCATGGATGCGACCGTGGTGATCGCGAACGGACGGATCGTAGCCTTGCAGGGTCCGATCCCCGACGGTGCGTTGCGTATCGATGGCAGTGGCAAGTGGATGATCCCCGGCCTCACCGACATGCATGTGCACATCCCTTCCGATGGGTTCATGGGCCCGAAGAAGCATCCCACACAAGGACCCGACCTGCACCTGAACGTCCAGGACCTCATGACACCCTACCTCGCCAACGGTGTCACGCAGGTCTTCCACCTCGATGCCACGGCCGGATCCATCGCCCAACGCAACCTGATCGAACGCGGTGATGTGCAGGGACCGCATATGGCCCTGGCCGCCTTGATCGATGGGGGCGAGGGGCAGGGCCGACGGGTGAACAACCCCACCGAGGGAAGGCAATGTGTGCGCGATGCACAGGCCGAGGGCTACGAATTCATCAAGGTGTACTCGGAACTCGACACCGCCACCTACCGCGCCATCCTCGAGGAGGCCGCCCAGCGCCGCATGAAGACCGTGGGACACATCCCCGATGCCTTCCAGAAGGACCTGGCCGCCGCATTCCAGCCGAACTTCGGCATGGTGGCCCACGCCGAGGAGTTCTCCAAGCACTCCGCGGACTTCACCGAGGCCGACGCCCTGCGCTTCGCTCAACTCGCACGACAGAGCGGCACCTGGGTCACACCCACCTTGACCACCATCCGCTGGATCGCCAGCGAGATCCGCTCGCTCGATGAACTGCGCGCCTTGCCATCCTTGAAGTACATGCACCCCTTGATCCAACAGAAATGGGTGAAGGCCAACCACTACAACAAGGATTTCACGCCAGAGGACGCGGACCATTTCGATCGCATGGTCCTGTTCCAAGCCCGGCTGGTGAAGGCCTTCCAGGAGGCAGGCGTCCCCATCGTGGCGGGTACCGATGCGGGCACATCCGGTGTGGTGCCCGGCTTCTCGCTCCACGACGAACTGGAACTGCTCGTTGCTGCGGGACTGACGCCACGGGAAGCGCTTGCCGCTGCCACGCGTTTGCCGGCCGTGTGGCTCGGTGTGGACCAGGAGCGTGGGACCATTGAGGTCGGCAAGGCCGCGGACCTCGTCCTGCTGGATGCCGACCCGCTGGCGGACATCGCGAACACACGCAGGATCCACGGCGTGATGCTGAACGGGCGCTGGTTGGACCGGGCCACGCTGGATGCGATGCTCCTCGACCTCGCCGCATGGAACACCGCGAATAGGGATCGCTTCAGCTGGCCGCCCAAGCGATAAGGATGCCGCCCTGGCGCAGGTACTTGCGCATCAGCGTCACTAGCCCCACCCTGCGTTCCGCTTCGGAGACACATGCCAGCGTAGGCGCCGGTATAAAGAAATACACCCTGCCCGGCAGAGCAGTCGTCGGAACCCTGAACCTCCACGTAGGCATTTGACGAACGATGCAGCCCCGAGGTCGACCCGTTTGGCCCAATAGTCCGACGATGGGGACCATGCGGTGGTCCAACGTCCTTCTGAAATTGACCCGATCATCCAACGGAAATACGGACCACTCCCGAATTCTCGTGATGGTCCACCACCAGGGGGCGCGGTAGTTTTGGGATAGCCAACACTCGCTCTCCATGCACTGCGCACGTCCCGTACTTGCTCTGTTCACCCTACTGGCACTGGGCACCGCTCAGTCCCAGACCTTCATGCGCGCCTATGCCGTTCCGGCTGTGAGTTTCAGTCCACCACAAGGACAGCTTTTTTCCTTCGGTGCGGTGGTCCTGGATGAAGGGTATCTGTTCACCACGCTTGATGGGCTGGCCTGCTCCACCGATGGGAGCGGCGAACTGATGCAGTGTGTCCAACTCCAAACTTCGACCGGGAGCATTCCCAGCCAACTCCAACTCCGCTCGGTGGAACGCGCGGCGGATGGAGGGTTCTACTTCCAGGCCTTGCAGGGTGCTGACACGGCGCTGTTGCTCAAGACCAACGCCGCTACGGAGGTGCTCTGGCAAAAGGGCACAACGTTCTCCAACGTAGCGCTCAATGAGCAGGTCGTATCGCTGGCCGATGGCGGTTGCATCATGGCGCATGTACGGCAGCAAGGACCATCCACACGCCCGGTGTTGAGCAGCTACGGCACCAATGGCTCCGTCAATTGGCAACGCACCTACCGTGCAGGAGTCTCCACGCTTGGCAACATGAGCTTCCGCGATGTGGTCCAACTCCTTGATGGTGGTCTTGTTGCCGCGGGCCGCTACAACCCCACTACGCCGCCGCGTCCCATGGCAGCCCGCTTGAACGCCGATGGAACGGTGCTCTGGGCCAAGGAGATCGCCCCGTTCAACAATGGGAACGCCGATGCCCTCGCTGTGCGTGAACTGCCCAATGGACAGTTGCGTATCGCCTTGGGCGATGTGAGCCCCGAGATCAGGCTGGCCGTCGTGGACATCACCTCCTCAGGGGATCTGGTGAGCGCACGGGGTTACCTGGGGCTCAGCGGAACTCCGCACGACATCCGGTTCTTACCCGATGGTGCCCTTACCGGCGTCGTGGTCAACAGTGGCTTCGCATTCCGGATCGCAGCGGACGGCACACCCGTATTCGCCACTGAACATCTGGGGCCCACTGACACATACATGCTCGGTGAACAACTGCTTCCCACCCCTGATGGGGGACAGGTCTTCCACGGTCAATACACGGCGAGCTTCTTCGGAGATATGACACCCGTGCTCTACAAGACCGGACCGCTCGGTCAGCTGCCCGCACCGTTCGGAACCTCCTACACCGTATCGCTGACCGCATTCAGCCCCTCGATCACCAATGCTTCCGTGGTGGATTCGTTGGTGAACAGCTCGTTCGTCCCCTCCCTCCAATTCCTGCCCACGACGGCCTTGGCAGATACCCTGTTCGGTGTGGCCACCGGCGTTGCGGAGCTTCCGCTGAGCAGCATTCGTCCTGTTGTTCGCCCCAATCCAGCGAGCGACCGCATCACCCTGGAGCATGAGGATGCCATACAGGAGGTCTATTTCGTCGATGCCGCCGGGAAGCAGGTGCTTCGCTCCAACGGAGGAGCCTCACCCATGCAGGTCGATGTGTCGAGCTTCCCTCCAGGGGTGTACCACGCACTCGTCATAACGCGCGCTGGGCAGCGTGCATCCACCAGCTTCATCGTTGCCGGGGGATCACGCTGAGACGCACTTCCGGACCAGAGCACATCACGCGATCAGGTGCCCCCACTGCCCCCACTGCGCGTAGCCTGTGGCTACGCGCAACACCGTAGGCTCTCCGTAGCCTGTGGCTACCTTACCGCTCCAACCCAACGCACATGGCCTCCGGTTACCGCATCGGCGACCAGCACGCACTTCACTTCCTCACCTTCACCATCGTCGATTGGATCGACGTTTTCACACGGCGTGTCTATCGCGACATCGTGATCGACAGTTTGCGCCACTGCCAGATGCACAAGGGCCTGAAAGTCCATGCCTGGGTGATCATGTCCAACCACGTACACGCCATCCTCAGTACGCCAGAGACCGCGCTCTCAGACGTTGTCCGCGACTTCAAAGGGTTCACCAGCAAGGCGATCGTAAAAACCATCCACGACGAGAACGAAAGCCGCCGCGAGTGGATGCTGCAACGCTTCGTAGCCAACGCTACAACGACGGCGCGCAACGAGAACTACAAGGTGTGGACGCACGACAACCACCCGCTTCAGATGCAGCCTCATTTCATCATGCAGCGCGTCAACTACATCCACCAGAACCCGGTGCGCGCCGGTTGGGTGGACCAACCGCGCGACTACCTGTACAGTTCGGCACGCGACTATCAGGACGAACCGGGGTTACTGAAGGTGGAGCAGGTGTGGTAAACCACTGCGCGTTGCCTGCGGCTAAGCGCAACAACGTAGGCTCTCATTAGCCTGTGGCTACTTGGCTTACTTGTCTTTCTTGGCACTGACTTCTGAAAGGGTAGCCACAGGCTACCATGTTCCAGGGCTTGTCGAGCGTAGCCACAGGCTACGCTCAGATCTCGGCCAGGCTACGGACAGATGGAGGAAAGCGGAAGAGGCTCGCAAGGCGGTGGCGAAGGCGGCGAACAAGGTGTTGCGGGTGGTGGCGAGTAGGGATGCTATTGGGTGGGGGTTAGACAAGTAATTCGATATACCTGTTACGAAATACAAAAAATGTTACTCCGACTCCAATTTATAAAATATGCCTGGCACCCATTCATTAATCTTTCTTGCCAAATCTACCAGCTCTAACAGTATAGAAAGAAGAACGTTCAACGCAACCACACCCATAAACATTAAAGCACAACTAAATATCCCACGCATGATTGAGCCGAGGAAGATATGGAGGCTGCTCACATATTGGGCCCGGTTCCGCCACCGTGATTTGATCTTGTAGAAGAAACCTAGTGTAAAAGCAATAGGTCCTATGATTGTTAAGACACTAAACTGTTTGAAAAATATCTTATACAGTGCCCATTCTTCCATAATTCTGAGCCCCTAATTGGCAGGCGCAACAATTAGATTCGAAGCTGCAACGTTGTGTACGTTAATCTCCAACCGACTATGACCTGCGCTTTCCGGATAATCGCTTGGTACCGTTGATTGATGAACATCCCTATTCGACACCACCATAAACCCCGTGTAAGGAAAATTCTTATCGTCCTCAAGAGAATACTGACCCTTGACATAATACTGTTTCCCAATCTCCAACTTAGCCATCAAGGATTCGTCAACTAGTGCATCGACAAATACTGTGAGAGAGTATAGGACGTCCTTTCCAGCAACTGACCCACTGAACGTCGCTACCGGCTTCCCATTTTTAGCTTCATCCATACTCACCTTATTCCGAACATCTAGGCATGTAAGTGGGAGATCCTCCAACACCCCATTGGTCAATTCAACCTGCAGCTGTCTATGAAAATCTTGTGCATGCCTCTCTCTCAAGACATCATTCTTAAACAGTTCTGAGTTCGTTCCTACGAAGCTACTAACAAACGAATCTAGCTTAGTCCCTCTATTAATTTCTCTCGGAACTAATGCTTCGCGCATCCACTCTTTGGTCGACTGCTTATTCGTCTCCTCACTGGGAGAACTATTGCATGCGACGGTTAGTCCGCTTACCAGAATGATCGTCTTCCAAGATGTTGGACCCATGTTTCTTAATCCGTTTAGTGCAACGCGAACATATACAACTTCCGGTCATCTTGGCCCTGTCTGAAGGTGCGCGCCTAGGTACAACGCGTTCATTTCCAGCATGCGGCGCGGGAATAGCAGGTTGGCTGCTTAAAAGCACCAGCTACAACTTAGAAAGCAGGGTCAAGAGCAGCTAGACCGAATCACGGACTCGCGGCTACCGGGGCTGTGCGAATCAGAAACCTCTCTGGCAGTTTGTAATTGTCGATCAATGAGTCGTGCATTGTCGTCATTGGTCCCGTGACAAACCGAATTAAATTCTGGATCGATTCAATTGTGTCATCGCTTGTCGAGAACCCGTCCGTCATGTAAAAATGCAACTCGTTTCGCTGTTTGTTGACGCCGTCCAGATACTTCAACACACTAGCTGGCAAATCGATTTTCTCTTGATAGGCCTTGCCCAGCATCCAACTCATCTTCAGAGTTTGCTTCCTCACGCCAACTAGATAGTCCAAACCGTCAGGACTTTTGCTCCATCCACCAGACAGATGCACGGCTTCCTTGAGTGATACGGGACGCTCGCGTTGAGCCTTCGCCAAATCCTTAATTCCTGTCACGTCTTTATCGAGTTCGTGAACCAGGAAACCCTCAGCCAGAAGCTTTGCCTTCATATAGTTCTCGAAGCAGATACAGATACGCACGGCATCAATCACCCCTTCTAGGCCGAACTCCAAAACTTCTTTCTGATACTCCGGTTGATTGCCGTTGGTGTGTAGCGCCTTCAGCATATCCAGTTGTCCAATTTTCTTCGCTCTTCGGAATTGCCCATATCCGAAGTGGATGAGGTCCACGGCCGTGGAGGCGCAATTTTGGTCAGTCCAGTAACAGGAGAACTGCTGCGTCAACGGATGCTCGTGAAGATGTTCTGGAAGCAAAGTATTCTCAAGTGGATTCATGGTATTCTTTTTAACGAAAGAGCGGCTCTTTCGAGCCGCTCTTCCTTGTTTCATTCATTTCGGGTTAGCTCCTACCCCGAGCACATCTCACATCCCTCCGGATCATCCAGCGAGCAGCTGATCTCGGCCTGGGCCTGTGCTTGTTTGCTGAGCACGGCCATGCGCTCGGCGTTCTGCAGTTCCACGGCGCTCATGGGCAGGTCGACCTCGGCGCGTACGGCGCTCACGGCTTCCACGGTGCGCGTCACCATCGGCGCTGTCATCACCACCTCGGCGGGTGCGGCCACCTGGGCCTCGGCTGGCTGGGCCAGCTTGCTCTTGTCCACGGTGAACTTGATGGCGTCCGTGGCGGCCTTGGTGCGCAGGTAGTACATGCCGGTCTTCAGGCCCGCCTTCCAGCTGTAGAAGTGCATGCTGGTGAGCTTGCCGAAGTTGGCGTTCTCCATGAAGATGTTGAGGCTCTGG
>Ga0075158_10000776_pt1 | contig 25791 bp, 19 predicted proteins | sample JI91814BDNA_FD_70968 | JGI IMG/M metagenome (GOLD analysis project Ga0075158, IMG submission 70968) | Wastewater effluent complex algal communities from Wisconsin, to seasonally profile nutrient transformation and Carbon sequestration -... | ecosystem: Engineered > WWTP > Effluent > Algae... | reverse complement strand
TTTTACTACGACGTGGATTTCGGGGAACACAACATCACCGAAGCCGATTTCAAAAAAGTAGAAGACCGCGTTCTCGAAATAGCGCGCGAAAAACACGAATTCAAGATGCGCTCGTCGTCTAAGGCCGATGCGCTTGCTTTTTATAAAAAAGAAAACAACCCTTATAAGGTAGAGTTGATTGAAAACCTCGAAGATGGCACCATCACGTTCTGCGACCACTCGACCTTTACCGATTTGTGCCGTGGCGGACACATCCCAAATACAGGGCTCATCAAAGCCATGAAAATCATGAGCGTGGCCGGAGCCTACTGGCGCGGAGACGAGAAAAACAAACAGCTTACGCGCGTTTACGGCGTATCGTTCCCCAAGCAGAAAGATTTGACCGACTACCTCGAATTGCTCGAAGAAGCAAAACGCCGTGACCACAGAAAACTAGGAAAAGAACTCGAACTGTTTGCGTTCTCCCAAAGAGTTGGGCAAGGTTTGCCGTTGTGGCTCCCAAAAGGCGCTGCGTTGCGCGACCGTTTAGAGCAATTCCTCAAAAAAGCACAAAAGAAAGCCGGTTACGAACAAGTGGTGACGCCACATATTGGGCAAAAGGAATTGTATGTGACTTCTGGCCATTACGCCAAATATGGTGCAGATTCATTCCAACCAATCCACACACCTGCCGAAGGCGAAGAGTTCTTGCTCAAACCCATGAACTGCCCGCACCACTGCGAGATTTACAACAACAAACCGTGGTCGTATAAGGATTTACCAAAACGTTATGCCGAATTTGGCACCGTTTATCGTTACGAGCAATCGGGCGAATTGCACGGGCTTACACGCGTTCGCGGATTTACCCAGGATGACGCGCACATTTTCTGTACGCCAGACCAGCTCGATTCTGAGTTCAAAAAAGTAATTGATTTGGTGTTGTACGTTTTTGGAAGTTTGGGCTTTGAGAATTTTACCGCCCAGGTTTCTGTTCGTGACCTGGACAACCCCGACAAATACATCGGGAGCGTTGAGAATTGGGAGAAAGCCGAACAAGCCATTATTTCAGCGGCACGTGACAAAGGCTTAAACTACGTGATAGAATCGGGCGAAGCGGCATTTTACGGACCAAAACTCGACTTCATGGTCAAAGATGCGCTCGGTCGACAATGGCAACTCGGGACAATCCAGGTGGATTACAACCTTCCCGAGCGTTTTGAATTGACTTACAAAGGTTCGGATAATGAACTCCACAGACCAATCATGATTCACCGCGCGCCATTCGGTTCGATGGAGCGTTTCATCGCTATCTTGCTGGAACACACCGCCGGAAACTTCCCGCTTTGGCTCATGCCAGAACAGGCTATAATCCTGTCATTGAGTGAGAAATATGAAAATTATGCCAAAAAAGTTTTGGAATTGCTGGAAAATCACGAAATTCGCGCCCTAATTGACAACCGCAACGAGACGATTGGCAGGAAAATCAGGGATGCAGAGACGCAGAAATACCCATTCATGTTGATTGTTGGTGAGGAAGAAGAGAACAACGGTACAATCTCTATCCGTCGCCATGGCCAGGAAGGCAAAGGCAATGTGACCGTTACCATCGACGATTTCGCCAAAATGGTGCAGGAAGAAATAGACAAAACATTAAAGACGTTTAACGTCGAATAGCAATAAGCAGGACTAAAACAGTTCTATCGTTTAACTTAAAAATTTAAAGTCATAGCAATCAGAAACAACAGGGGATACCAACCCAGAGTAGAGAAAAAAGACGCACACAGGATCAATCAACACATCCGCAACACGCCCGAAGTAAGGCTTGTAGGAGAAAATGTAGAGCCAAGTGTAGTTAAAATCGCCGACGCCTTAAGAATGGCCGATGAGCAGGAATTGGATTTGGTAGAGATTTCACCAAATGCTGACCCGCCGGTTTGCAAAATCATCGACTATAAGAAATTTGTTTACGAGCAGAAAAAACGCGAAAAAGCCTTAAAGGCAAAATCTACACAGGTTGTTGTAAAAGAAATCCGTTTCGGGCCGCAAACCGACGAGCATGATTACGAATTTAAAAGAAAGAACGCAGAGAAATTTCTCAAGGAAGGTTCTAAACTAAAAGCGTTCGTTTTTTTCAAAGGACGCTCGATTATTTACAAAGACCAAGGCCAAATCTTGTTGCTTCGTTTGGCGCAAGACCTTGAAGAGCATGGAAAAGTAGAATCGATGCCAGTACTTGAAGGAAAACGGATGATTATGTTCATCGCTCCGAAGAAGAAGAAATAGACAAGACAGTTAAAAGTCGAAAGTCAAAAGTCTAACGGTAAGTTCAAACAAAAGCCGTTCGCCTTTCAGACTTTCGACTTTCGACTCAAAAATAGTAAGTAGTAATAAATCAAAAATCTAGGAAACAATGCCTAAAATGAAAACCAAATCCAGCGCCAAGAAACGCTTTAAAGTGACCGGCTCTGGAAAAATCAAAAGGAAACACGCTTTCAAAAGCCACATCCTGACTAAAAAGTCAAAAAAACGCAAATTAGCGTTGACGCACTCAGCGTTGGTTCACCAAACCGATATGAAGAGCGTTAAAGAACAATTGAGGATCATCTAAAAAGGTATAAGGTGAAAAGGTACAAGGTACAGGGAAAACCCTTTAACCTTGGGCCCTGAACCCTGAACCTTCCTCTAGGTTAAAAATCATTTAATAACCTTGGAGTACGGCCCACAAAGTTCCCTTGATTCAATTCGGGACGCCTGCTACAAAAAAACAAGAAAATTATGCCAAGATCAGTAAATTCAGTTGCCAAAAGGGCAAGAAGAAAAAAGATTATGAAGCAAGCCAAAGGTTTCTTTGGCCGTAGAAAAAACGTTTGGACTGTTGCTAAGAACGCGGTAGAGAAAGCCATGAGCTACGCTTACCGCGACAGAAAGCAAAAAAAGAGAAACTTCCGCGCTTTGTGGATTCAGCGTATCAACGCCGGAGCCCGTCTAGAAGGAATGTCTTATTCTCAGTTCATGGGTAAAGTAAAATCGAACGGAATCGAATTGAACCGTAAAGTTCTTGCCGACCTCGCGATGAACCACCCAGAAGCTTTCAAAGCGATTCTTAACAAAGTAAAATAACGTTTTATCAACCTGATTTTTATTACTTACTATAGAGAAACCCAGTCGCAAGATTGGGTTTTTTGTTTTTAGAGAGGCGCTAAGGTTAGAGGTGCTAAGGCACTAAGGTTTTTTTGGGCGTGCCGGCGCTAGGTACACACCTTTCCAAAACCAGTCTGTGGCGCCGTCGGGCTGTCCGCTTTATCTTTTCCGCTCGTACCTCACGAAAAGGATGCCGCTGCCATCCTTCACGCAAATCCCGTTACCGCAATCAACCCTAGTTTCTACGAGGTGATAGCCACCGCGCCTCCTGTCTCATTCGCTAACCCGAGGACAACGTCCGAACTGAGCGAAGCTAAACAGTCCACTGGACTGTCTTTTAACGCTCGACCCTCTCACGCATCCGTTACTCCAATCAACCCTGTTTTTTCCGCGTCTAAACTACCCACTACACATTTTACTCGATTTTTTTGATTTAAAAAAACCAAGTTCGCATCACTTTCGTAAATGATAGCAATACTAACATTTCAAACACTGTATCATGAAAAAATCCATCCAACTTCTAAGCTGTCTCTTGACAGCAATCGTAGCAGTCAACTTCACCGCTTGCAGCAGCGACGATGACAACAATCCAAACATTCCAATGATTCCGGTCGTGGTCAAACCCAACCTCGAATTTGTAGGCCTCACCGCCTCCAACGCCTTGGTAAAATACAACGCCAACAATTCGGCCTCGGTCATCAGCACCCAATCGGTAACCGGTTTGCAGGCCGGCGAAAACCTGCTCGCTATCGATTTTCGTCCAGGAACTGGCCAACTCTACGCATTGGGCAGCTCTTCCAGATTGTACATCATCAACCAAAACACAGGGGCAGCAACCGCTTTGGGCGCCGGACCGTTCTCCCCAGCCGTTTCCGGTTCCCTTACCGGTTTTGATTTCAATCCCACCGTCGATCGCATCCGCGTGGTCACCTCAAGTGGGCAAAATCTCAGGTTGCACCCAGAAACCGGCGCGGTCGCAGCCACAGATGGGAATCTCAACCCGGGAACTCCCAATGTAGGTTCTGCCGCTTACACCAACAACACCTCGGGTGCCACCACCACAGAACTCTTCACCATCGATTTTACAACCGGCACCTTATACAAACAAGACCCACCCAACGCCGGAACCTTAGTGAGCATCGGCAATCTCGGTCTTGGTTCGGCGGCAAGCGGTGACGGCGGATTCGACATTTCGGCAGTAGGTGGCATTGCACTTGCCAGCCTCACCACCGGCAGCAACAACAACCTCTACCAAATTGATCTGGCAACCGGAAAAGCGAAAAACCTGGGCAAATTGTCTAGCCCAATCATCGGGCTGGCCATTCCTACAGCGCCTGTTGCTTACGCCGTAGACGGATCCAACAACCTGCACAGTTTCAATTTCATGAACGTAGGCACGCCAGTCACCAAAGCCATCACCAACCTGCAACCGTCCGAAACCATCCTGGGAATTGACATGCGTCCTGCAACAGGACAACTGTACGCCCTGGGAAGCACCGGCCGTCTTTATGTGCTCAACACCGCCACAGGTGCTGCTGCCATGGTTGGCCTCGCCCCAGTAGCGCTACTGGACGGCACCGACTTTGGTTTCGACTTCAACCCAACTGTAGACCGCATCCGCATTGTGAGCAACACAGGCCAAAACCTACGCGTCAACCCTAACGATGGCTTGCTTGCCGCAACCGACGGCGCGCTCAATCCCGGAACGCCCAATGTCACCGCAGCCGCCTACACCAATAGTTTCCCCGGCGCAACCAGCACAGCGCTCTATGACATCGATACCACCACCGACATGCTCTACAAACAAGATCCGCCAAATGCAGGAACCCTCGTGAGCATCGGCGCAATCGGCATCAACGCCACCGCAACCAACGGTTTCGACATCGGCGGCACTTCAAATATGGGGTACGCCATCCTGACCGTAGGATCGGGTAACGCCATCTATTCTATCAACACCACGAGCGGAGCCGCAACCCAATTGGGTACGTTCCCCGCAGCGGTCAAAGGCTTTGCAGTAGGCCTCGGCTTTTAAATTCCAAAACACCACTACTAAAAACCCGGGAGCGATTCCGGGTTTTCTATTTTATGATGCTAAACTTTTGGGCGTGCCGGCGCTAGGAAGTCTGGTTTGAAAAATGATTTAGAGGCGCCGTCAGGCTGTACGTTCCAATCTTTCGCTCATGCTTCGCAAAAGGATTTCCACTGCCATCCTTCACGCAACCCCGTTGTGTTAACCAACAGTAGTTTTTGTTGCAACAGCGTCCTACCCGCGCAAAGCCAAAAGTCTTCCCTATATTTTTCATACGCTCATCGCTCCCAGGCCGATTGGGAAATGTGAGGAACACTATAGCAATCTTCAGGTGAAAATAGCGTAAAAATATTGGCCGGATACGTCCTTTAATTGACTAAATTTATCAAAGGTAATCGTCTAAATTTGTCTTGTCCAATCTAATTTTTTTAAAGCCCGATGCCAACGACCAACCTCATCTTCCTCGTATTGCCCAAAGTGCATCTGCTTGATTTGGCTGGCGCCGACCAGGTTTTTTATGAAGCCCTCGATTATGGCCTCGACATCACAGTTTCTTACTGTTCGTATGGTGCAGCGCTCCAAACCTCCACCAACATTGGCCTGAGCCCAATGCAGCACTTTAGCGAAGTTCAAGTCAAAGCAGCCGATTACCTCATCATTCCCGGTTCTGAGACCAGTTTCCTAAGCGGCCCCGAAATCGCGCAACAGCAAGACCTTTTCGATTGGATTGTAAATTGCCATGCCAAAAAAGTAAACCTTTGCTCGGTTTGTACCGGCGCGTTCTTTTTGGCCATGACCGGTTTGCTCGATGGCCGAAAATGCACCACACATTGGCGCCTAACCGACCGCTTGCGCCAAATGTTTCCTAAGATCAACGTCATCGACAACATCCTGTTTACAGAAGATGACCGCATCTTTACGAGCGCCGGCGTGACTTCGGGCATCGACCTCGCGCTGCACATCATCGCCAAAATCAAGGACGATCAGGTTTCGTATAAAATTGCGCGGGAACTGGTGGTGTACAATCGTCGTTCGGGCCATGACGCGCAGCACAGCATCCACCTCAAATACCGCAACCACATCCACAGTGGCGTGCACAAAATCCAGGATTGGCTCCAGGAAAAAATAGATAAAAAAATGGTGCTCGACGACCTCGCCGAACTCGCCTGCATGAGCACACGAAACATGACGCGCGTATTCAAGAAAGAAACGGGTATCACCATCAACGATTACATTTTCCTGCTCAGAAAGGAAAAAATCAGGGAACTGCTCAAAAACCCCAACCTTTCCCGTCGCGACATCGCCGAGCAATGCGGACTTAAAAGTGAACGCCAGGTAGGCCGCATCCTGAGGAATTAAGCTGTATTTACTGGTCTTCAACAACCGTTGCTTACGCATCGGCAGACAGACTATTGCCGCAAATTAGGCCATTAGATTATCTGTGAACCCGTCAAAAAATTATACATGAATAAAAAAAACACCGCCATTTTGATATTCGACGATGCCGAAGTACTGGACTTTGCCGGTCCGTTCGAAGTGTTCTCGGTAGCGTCTAATCTACACAACGACCAACTCTTTAACGTATTTACCATCGCCCCGAAAAAGCAACCCATCGCAGCGGTCAACGGGCTTTCTATCAACCCGGATTACGCCATCAGCGAACATCCCAAAATCGATATCCTGATCATTTCGGGCGGCGTGGGGACGCGCAAACTGCTCGACGACCGTGTATTACTCGACTGGGTTGCCGCTGTACATGAACAGACCCAAATCACGGTAAGTATTTGTTCGGGATCACGCATTCTGGGTCAACTCGGCCTGTTAAACCGCAAGCCCTATTGCACGCACCATGAGGTCTACGGTCATATGGATCTTATAGCGCCCGAGGCCGTCCCCATGAAACACAAACGCTTTGCAAAAGCTGGAAAAATTTACACCTCGGGTGGTATTTCGGCAGGTATTGATTTGTCGTTCCATCTGGTAGCAATGCTTGCCGGAAAAGACGCCGCCGTTGCGACTGCTGCCTATATGGAATACAACCTTCAACTGCAATAGCGATGAAAACCAAGTTTTACCAATCGCGCCCGATTCGCTTTCTCGAAATCTATGCATGCGCAGGTTGGCGTGTCAAGATTTACAGCATATCACTCAAGGCCGAAACGGTGACCGCCCAAGCGATAATCGAAGCGAAAAAACAACTTCCCGCTTGGCTTGAAAACAGCAAGATTACTGCGCTCGAAAATTACCAAATCGCCACACTCATCCTCCATGAAGGCAACGAAGGTTGTTTCGCCGTATTGATCTGGTGGGCCGATGAAAACATGCTGCAACTATTCGCTTATCTAAGGTTGTACGGTGAATCCCACTTTCACCTGATTTCAAACAAAGGCACCGTAAGTTGCGTCTGGGAAATGGCCTTCCTTTGGTTTGAACGCAACGCTTGGATAACACACGTACTCAAGCGCGGCGAAAATCCCGATTTTGAAAACTACCTCCAACAACAACTCCAAACCGACATTTGATATGAGACCCTCACTTTTCTTACTGCTTTTATGGGTTGCGGTGATTTGTTGCTCCTCGGTTTCGGCCCAGAACAGCATCAAAGAATTACCTGGCGCCTACAAAAATCCCGACTATAAAATTGACGTAAAACACCTTACACTCGATTTGCGTTTCGACTGGAAGAAAAAACAAGCCATCGGGATCGCCACGATTACTTTCTCGGTGCTGGAACCCATCGATAAAATCACACTCGACGCAGCCCAGCTGAGTATCGAATCGGTGACACTAATTCGCGGCCAGCCGCTGGACTTCGACTACGATGGTGGCGACCGGCCAGGCGGCTTTTCGATTACGCTAGATAAACCTTATCCGGCAGGTGAATCGCTCGCCATCGCCATCGCCTACCATACCAATTATGTCAACGAATCAGACCCGAATAACCTCTGGGGCAGCTTTGGCAAAGGCTTGCGCTTTTTGGCACCTAGCACTTCGGCACCGCTCAAACGCAAGCAGGTTTGGTCCAGCGGTGAACCCGATGCCAACCGTTATTGGTTCCCGTGTATCGAATCGATTGGGGATTTGCGCACCACCGAACACCGCATAACCGTTGAAAAACCTTTGACTGCGATTGCCAACGGCGACCTCGTTTCAACCCAGGACAATCCAGACGGCACGCGTACATTCTATTACAAAACCAACCAACCCTACCCCAATTACCTTACGGTTTTGGCAGTTGGAGACTATGTCGACGTACAGCAACGCGCTAAAAAAACCACACTGCACACCTTTGGTTATCCCGATGAAAAAGACGCTATTGCAGCCACCACAGAACGTTTGCCAGAAATGTTGGCCTTCTTTTCAGAAATGACCGGCGTGAATTATCCGTACCCGCAGTTCACGCAAGCTGTTGTCCAGGATTACCCTTTCCCAGGATTGAATGGGCAACACAACACGGTGCTGCAATCCGACAATATGATCGATGATTTTAAGACCCACGCTGATTTCCTGTATCTCTGGGACGGAATCGAATCGCAAGGACTTGCCTCGCAATGGTTCGGCAATTTAGTCATGTCCAAAAGTTGGGAGCACATCTGGCTCAACCAGGCGTTCACGCGCTACGCCGATGGCGAATTCACCAACCACAAAAACGGCCATGACGAATTTCTGTTGTACTATCACAATTTTGACTTGGCAACGGTTTTGGGCGATTGGCAATCGGGTTACCGGCATCCGATCGTTACACCGCATTTCGACAACCTTTCGGCATTCACTTCCGACAATTACGGCAAGGTTCGCGGTGCTTTGGTACTCAGGATGCTGCGCAATGAGCTCGGTGACAATAACTGGAAAAAAGTACTGCGCCATTATGTAAAGGTCAATTTCGGGAAACAGGTCACTACGCAAGATATGCAACAATCGGTAAAAGTGGTCACCGGCGACTCGATGCAGTGGTTCTTTGACCAATGGGTCTACCAAATGGGGCATCCTTTTTTCGAAGTGACAAAAACGTACGATCCGGCAAACAAAACACTCCGGCTACTGGTGAAACAAACCCAGCAGTTGGATGCCCGGGATCCTTATCCGAAGACCGATTTCTTTAGGGGAAAAGTCAATATAGAAATAGACAATCGAATAGCCGCCGTGACCATCGAAGCAAAGCCCGAAAACGTGTTTGACTTCCGCTGCGACGGCGCGCCCAAGCTCATCAACTTCGACTTCGAAAAAACCTGGATCAAGGAATTGAAATTTGAGAAAACTTTCGAGGAATGGTGCTACCAATCCCAACATAGCCAAGACTTGCTCGCCCGTGTGACGGCCATAGACGAACTCGTCAAAATCGCCAAAAATGAACAAACATCCACTGCAACCAAAAAGCAAATCGCCGATACACTCAGGGATATCGCGTCGGGCAAGACCTATTGGCGCTTTCGCGTTTATGCTTTGGCACAACTTCGCGCAATCGAACCCACGCCAAGCCAGGCAACTATTTCGCGGCTGCTCCAACTCACCAAAGACGAAAAACCATGGATGCGTACCTCGGCGTTGTTCACGCTGGGCAACTCCAAAGACCCGAAATTTGAAGATGTCTATCTCGAAGCATTGAATGACCACAGCGAACGTGTGGTCAACGCCGCCGCCAATGCACTAGGCAAAAGCAAAAGTCCAAAAGCATTCGACGCGCTCGTCAAACTCAAAGACAAACCGTCCTGGAAAAGCCAAAGCCTGATTGCTGCGCTCAACGGGCTCAAGGAACTCGGCGATTCGCGTGGGGTTGCCGTTGCGTACGAGGCATTGGCAAATGTACAGTTACCACGCTGGTATCTCGCCACACCCATCTGGGATTATCCGGTCGCCGCCGCCGAGACACTGGTGGCTTTGGGTAAAGGCGATACCGCTTATGCGATGCTGTACGGGCGTTTCAAAAAATCGATGGCAGAAAATGACGTGAACGACATCTTTGCCAATACTTACCTGCTCACCATTATTGCCGATGCGCGCGGACAGGAAGTTTACGATTTGCTCGGCGAAAAATTCAAGGATGACGCCAACGCCATGCTGGCCGTAACCAACTATGAAACCCAATACCAAACCGCATTAAAAAATAAAACCAATACCAAACAACCATGATGTACAAACACGACATTGACCCGATGCCCGAATATTTTGACCGTTACATTGCGCTGGCCGACGATGTACCTTACCTTGACGCTTTGCAAATCAGCCTCGGGGAACTAGAGCGTCTCCCCAAATCCGATTGGGAAACGCTTGGCGAGCGCGTTTATGCGCCGGGAAAGTGGACCCTTAAGGATTTGCTGCAACACCTCATTGACACCGAACGTATTTTCACGTATCGCGTGCTGGCTTTTTCCCGTAACGAAACCCAAAAGATGCTGTCTTATGACGAAGATGCGTACGCCAAAAACGCCGACGCCAACCGCCGAACGATCACCGAGCTACTTGATGAACTTAAATTGTTGCGCCAATCCACGATAGCGCTCTACCAATCGTTTAGTAAGGAAATGTTGCTCAAAAGCGGCAGGAGTTTCAAAGGACACTATTCGGTACTGTCTATTGCCTTTATGCTCGCCGGGCACCAACGCTGGCATTTTCGGGTGGTTGAAGAAAAATATTTACCTTTATTGTCTACCAGCAATCCTAAAAATTAATGACCATAAAGACCCTCGAAACGGTTCCGATTACTCTTTTGGCAGCGGTTTTCAATGAGGCGTTTTCCGATTACGTGATCCCGTTTTCGCTGTCGGAAACAGACTTGAAAGCCAAAATCGCCGCCGAAAACATCCGACTGGATTGCTCGCTCGGCGTATTTCTAAAGAACAAACCCATCGGCTTTATTTTGGTGGGAGTCGACACCATCGACAGAAAACCCACCGCATACAATGCAGGAACCGGTGTAATTCCCAAATGCCGAGGGCAACGCCAAACCCAAGCGATGTACGACTACCTGTTGCCGCTCCTACAATTGAAAGGCATCTCACACCACCTGCTCGAAGTCATCACCCACAACGAAAAAGCGATCCATATTTACAAAAGGATTGGTTTTGAAACCCTACGTACACTCAATTGCTACAAAGGAAACATTGCCCCAAGCCGCTCCAGTTTTGACTTCAAGCCGCTGGATGTTCTCGATTGGGAGCTAATGGTCTCTTTTTGGGATTTCAAACCCTCGTACCAAAATAGCATCGCAACAATCAATCGGATGAAAAATGACCTGGAATTCGCGGGCGCTTTCGCCGACGGCAATTTGGTGGGCTACATTGTCTTCGGGGCAGCGCGCATCAAGCAATTCGCCGTGCATCCTCAATTCCGCAAAAAGGGAATCGGGAGACAATTGTTTTATGAAGTCCAGAAAAAAGCAGGAAATACCATCGTTTCGCTAACCAATATTGACGCAGCCAATAAAGGCACAAACGTATTCCTACTAGAAATCGGGCTCGTACAAATCGTCCAACAGTTAGAAATGGGAATGAAAATTAATTAAAAACTTTGAAGTTTTCCCCGTCAAAAGCCGCAAACACCATACTTGGGTGCGAATCCTGATGAAAGATATTGCCGTCTTTGTCAATGGCAATAGCACCGGCAAAACCGTCGTAAGGCAATAATTCGGCAAACGTTTTGGCAAAAGCTTCTTGAAGTGAAAAGCCGTCGGTGACCCGTGTCACAATCTTGGCCGCTGTGGCGTTGCTCACAATGTCCTCTCCCACGCCGGTCAGGCTTACGCCGCAAAAACCGTTGGCATAGTTGCCCGCCACGGTCGCCGAATCAGAGATGCGTCCCGGGATTTCAAAACCTTTCCCGCCGGTCGAAGTCGCAGCAGCCAAACGCCCATGGGCATCCAAAGCTACACAACCAACGGTACCGATTCGGGTCGCCGCCAATTTGGCCTCGTATTCGTTTCTTCTTTGTGGGATTTCTGTAGAAAAAGAATCAAATCCGTGTTGGCGCGCAAAATTCGTCGCGCCGCTTCCGCCCAAAACACGGTCATCATAGTTCATTAATACCTGTGCAACCTGAATTGGGTTTTTGACTTCTTCGATATTGATTACGCCGCTCATTTTCTGCGTCACGCCGTCCATGAGTGAGGCGCTCATCCTGATTTTGCCATCGCTTTGTATCTGCGAACCAATGCCCGCGTTGAACAAGGCGTCGTCCTCTAAAAGTGACACCGCATAAACGACAGTTTCAACCGCCGAATGGGTTAGCAGATATTGGTATGCATCGCGCACGATACGTTCAAGCGCATTTTGCTTGGCTACTTTGGTTTCGAGATTGGTGGCCGATTCTGAGAAAAAACCACCGTGGATGATGAGTTTCATTTTTTAGATACGCCCTACGGGCTTTAGACACGTTGCACTTTGGTCACGCTTTGCTTTAAACACGTTGCACTATAGACGCGCTGCGCTTGGGACACGCCCTGCGGGCTACAGAGACGCCGCGCTACAGAACGATGTATTAAACTACCCTGCCTTTTGCAATGTCGGCCTGGGTAAAGGTTTCGGCATATTGCGAGGAATGGATGTTCATCTTAAAGGTATCGAGGTTAAAGGTATCGTGCTTGCTCATTACGTGCGTTACCAAATGGTTGATCGATATGGGCTGGCCCAGTTCGACCTGCGTGAGGTTGGTATCCTTGATTTCGCGTCCGTCTACTAGGATCACAAGACCGGATCCGATGGCTTCCATCTGTTTGCCGTCTTTAATCAACAAGCCGGTATCTTCCCCAAGCCCAATGCCGAGCACCTTTGGATTGCCCACCACTGCCTGGAACAAACGTCCAATCCGGCCGCGTTGCACAAAATGCGTATCGATGATCACGCCGTCTATCAAACCCAAACCACTCGTGATTTTCACTTCGCCCTTGAGCAAAGCCTCACTACTGCTGCCTTGGTAAATCATATTGTTGGACGCCGCCGCTGCACCTGCCGATGTTCCGGCATAAATAAAATCCTCGTTGGTATATTTCTCTAAAAGGATGTCATGAAAAGCCGTACCGCCCAATATAGAAGTGAGTCGCAATTGATCACCACCGGTAAACATAAGTACATCGGCTGCTTTAAGCCGCTCGAGGATTTCTGGCTCAATGGCTTGTTCGCGTTTTTCAATATGCATCACATCGGTGTTGTCGGCGCCCAGATAATGCAACGCCTTGACATACTCAGGGCCAATTTCGCGTGGGATTTTCGAAGCCGTAGTTACCACTTCAATGCGCGAATCCGCCTTATGCTTGGATTCTTCAATAATTCTCTTTAAAATTCCCGCCTCAAAAAAGTTAAGGTTTTTGGGAGCCGTCCTGTCAATATCGGTCTCGGTAAAACTACCTTTGTCTACCGCACCGCCTATAATGATTAATTTTCCGCGTATGTTCATGGCGGTAAAAATAACCAAAAATTAATGCAAACCAAACGTATTTTTAATTTTAGGAGCGGCAGTTTTCCCATTCTTTTCAACAGTTGTCCCGCTTTCCGCTCTATCTTTTACGGCCTTCGCTGCGCTGCACCCGCAAAAGGATGCCGCTGCAATCGGGGCTAGTCTGCGGGAGCCGGATTCTGTAGAAAAAATCCTAAAATTTTGACTATCAACCACACAACTCCAAAACCCGATGCAGTATTTTCAAAAGCGTGAAATAAATTTTGAGAAACCGCCTAAAAAATCTACTTTAGTCAACCAATACTTTTTACATTTAACAATTTCGTTGAAAAAATAAGAATAACCCGACGCTCTTTCCCTATGAAAATACTTAAAGTACAGGCGCTCCGCGGACCAAACATCTGGAGCGTCCAAAGAAAAAAGTTAATCCAGATGCGCCTCGACCTCGAGGAAATGGAGCAATTCCCTACCAATAAAATAGAAGGTTTCCGCGAACGCATCGAGGCGATGTTTCCCTCCATGATAGACCACCGTTGCTCAGAAGGCGTACGCGGTGGCTTTTTTATGCGCGTAGAACGCGGTACCTGGATGGGACACGTCATCGAGCATATCGCGCTCGAGATACAAACCCTCGCCGGAATGGAAACCGGTTTCGGCCGTACGCGCGAAACCAAAACACCCGGAATCTACAATGTCGTTTTTAGCTACACCGAGGAAAATGTCGGGATGTTTGCTGCCGAAAGTTCGGTAGCCATCGCGGAAGCCCTGATTGCCGGAACACCCTACGACCTCGACGCCGACATCCAGAAAATGCGTGAAATCCGCGAACGCGTGCGCCTTGGGCCATCAACCGGGAGCATCGTTGAAGAAGCCGTGGCGCGTGACATCCCCTGGATCCGACTCGGCACCAACTCGCTCGTGCAACTCGGCTATGGCGTGAACCAGATGCGTTTCCAGGCCACGATTACCCAAAAAACCAGTAGCATCGCTGTAGACATTGCCTGCAATAAGGAAGAAACCAAACGCATGCTCGACAACGCCTCGATTCCCGTGGCCAGTGGCAGTATTTGTGTAGATGAGGAAGATCTTGAAGCCTGTGTCAAGAAAATTGGCTACCCAATAGTCATCAAACCGTTAGACGGTAACCACGGAAAAGGTGCCTCTATCAACGTAACTACCTGGGAAGATGCCCAAGCAGGACTCGAATACGCCAAAAAATACAGCCGTCGGGTCATCGTAGAAAAATTCATTACCGGTTTTGATTTCAGGGTGCTAATTATTGACAATAAATTGGTCGCTGCGGCCAAACGCGTCCCAGCGCACGTCATCGGGAACGGTACCGATACCATCCAAAAACTGATAGAAACCACCAACCTAGACCCGAGGCGTGGCTATGGGCATGAAAACGTACTCACCCAGATTGATGTAGATCGCGACACTTTAGACCTGCTCGAAAAACTCAACTATACCGTAGACTCGATTCCCAAAAACGGCGAAACGGTTTACCTGAAATCGACCGCGAATCTCAGTACCGGAGGCACTTCGGTAGATGTCACCGATATGATGCACCCCGAAAATGTATTTTTGTGTGAACGCATCTCGCGCGTCATCGGGCTCGACATTTGCGGTGTAGACATCATGGCCGAAAACCTCACGCAACCCCTTAAAGAAAACGGCGGCTGCATCCTTGAGGTCAATGCGGCTCCCGGTTTCAGGATGCACCTCGCACCTTCAGAAGGTTTGCCAAGAAACGTGGCTTCTCCGGTAATCGATATGTTGTATCCTCCGGGAAAACCAAGCAGAATTCCAATCATCGCCGTCACCGGCACCAATGGGAAAACTACCACGACGCGACTACTCGCGCACATTGTCAAAAACAATGGGTTTAAGGTTGGATTTACAACCTCCGACGGGATTTACATCCAAAACCACATGCTAGAAAAAGGCGACACTACGGGACCCATTTCGGCAGAATATATTTTGAAAGATCCAACGGTAGAATTCGCTGTACTTGAAACCGCGCGCGGCGGAATTTTACGCTCCGGGCTTGGTTTCAGTCGCTGCGATATCGCTGTGATTACCAACATCCAGGAAGACCACCTCGGTTTGAGTGATATTCATACCTTGGAGGACCTGGCACGCGTGAAAAGCACAGTGGTACGAAGTGTCAAAAAAGACGGTTGGGCCATCCTCAATGCCGAAGACGAGCAATGCGTGAAGATTGGCGAGGAACTCAGTTGCAACGTGGCGTATTTTAGCATGGACGAGGAAAATCCGCTTATCAAGCGACTGTGTAAGGAAGGAAAAATTGTCTGTGTCTATGAAAATGGGTTCATTACCGTCAAGAAAGGCGAATGGAAAATCCGTATTGAACGCGCGACACACGTACCATTGACCTTGGGCGGAAAAGCCAAATTCATGATTGCCAACGCGCTCGCCGCAACACTAGCGGGCTATTTGTGGGGCTTCAAGACCGAGGACATCAGCCTGTCGCTACAGACTTTTATCCCGAGCGCCGCACAAACACCGGGAAGGATGAATATTTTTGAGTTCAAGAGATTCAAGGTGATGATCGATTTTGCGCACAATCCGTCGGGGTATCGCGGGGTCGAGGATTTCCTGTCGACCGTAGAAGCCACCAAGAAAATCGGAATTATCGCCGGTGTTGGTGACCGTCGCGACGAAGACATCAAGGAATGTGCGAAAATCGCCGGCAGGATGTTCGACCACATCATCATCAGACAGGAAAAACACCTGCGCGGCCGAAGCGAGGAGGAAATCATCAATCTCATACTCGAGGGGATTTCTGAAGCGGGCCGCAACGTCACCCATGAAATCATCACCAAAGAAGTCGAGGCAATCAAACACGCCATCAACAGCGCCGAAGAAGGTACGTTTATCACCGCACTCAGCGACGTGGTGACCAATGCGATAGAAATTGTCCAGGAATATCTGGATAAGGAAAGTGAACAGGGCTTGGTGTAAAATCAATCGATTTTGTAACAAAGGATACGGCAAACAGACAAATAAAATCTGTGACCGTATCCTTTTTTTATACATTTGTTTTTTCCAAATTAAAAACCCCGTTTATGAACAAAATTTCCCTGCTCGTCTTAAGTTGCTTTGTGGCGACTTTATCGCTGGCACAAACCAAAAAAATCACGCTTGAAGATGGCGTATTGCAGCAAAACAGGACTTTTCGTGCCGATAAATTACTCGGTTTTCAATGGATTCCTAACACCAATCAGTACATTTATTTTGGCGATTCGGGTAGGAAACTCATGACGGCTTCGACCGCAAATGCCATGGCAAGTGAACTCATGAGCCTCGCCGATCTCAACCAAGCGCTCGGCACCGACCTCAAATCCTTTTTTGGCATAGAATTCAAAAATGCCAACACCATGATTATTTCAAGTGGCAGCAAGCAGTACGAGTTCAACACGACAAGCAAAACCGGCAAATCGATTGTTGAATTTTCTGAAAGCGCAGAAAACCAAACCTTTGATCCCAATCACGAAAATGTAGCCTTTACCGAGAAAAACAATCTGTACTACCTCGATAAAAACCGCAAGAAAATTGCGATTACCAACGAAACCAACGAGGCAATCGTCTCTGGGCAGTTTTTCGCGAGGAACGAATTCGGGATCGAAAAAGGGATTTTCTGGTCGCCAAAAGCCGCAAACATCGCATTCTACCAAAAGGACCAGACTGAGGTGGCCGATTATCCGTTACTCGACATCAATGAAACACCCGGCAAACTAGAGAACATCAAATACCCGATGATTGGCCAGAAAAGTGAGAAACCGCGCGTGGGGATTTACAACCTGGCTTCGGGCAAGACGGTTTTTATCAAGCCGCGCGGCAACGCCGATGATTATTTGACTAACTTATCATGGACGCCAGACGAGAAATTCGTCCTCATCGCCGAACTCAACCGCGGTCAAAATGATATGAGCCTCAATGTTTATGATGCGCAAACCGGGGTTTACGTCCGTACCATTACCAATGAGAAAAATGCCCGGTGGGTAGAGCCCGAACATGCGCCGTTTTTTCCGAGTGCAAAATCGAACAACTTTGTTTGGTTTAGCGAGAAAGACGGTTTCCAGAACCTGTACTATTATTCTATTGATGGGAAACTCATCAAACAGTTGACGGCCAACAAATTCCCGGCGCGCGAAATTTTGGCGGCCAATCCGGCAGGGACCGAAATTTACTTTACGGCAACCGGTGAAAACCCTACCAACATGCTCGCCTACAAGGTAGACCTCAAAGGCAAACAGACGTTGATTACCAAAGATTCGGGAACACACACTGTCGCGGTAAGCACTGATGGCAATTGGATTTTCGACGAGTTTTCGAACCACACCACACCGTCAAAATCATTGATGTATGACAAAAACGGCAAAGCCACCACTTTACTCGTAAGCAAAAACAAATACGAGGGTTATGAAATGGGCACGGCCGAGATCAAGACCATCAAATCTGCCGATGGCACTACCGATTTGTGGACACGTTTAATCAAACCGAGCAACTTCGACCCCACCAAAAAATATCCTGTAATGGTGTACGTTTATGGTGGTCCGCATGCGCAAATGATTACCAATTCGTACCTAGACGGTGCCAATTTGTGGATGTATTGGATGGCCGAACAAGGTTACCTGGTGTTCACCCTAGACAACCGTGGGTCTGACAACCGCGGCTTTGCATTTGAAAGCGTGATACACGGACAGTTGGGCGTCAATGAAATCGCCGACCAGATGAAAGGCGTAGACTATCTTAAATCACTGCCTTATGTAGACGGCAATCGGTTGGCCATTCACGGTTGGAGTTACGGCGGGTTCATGACCACATCGATCATGTTGCGCCAACCCGATGCTTTTAAAGTAGGCGTTGCCGGAGGACCTGTGACCGACTGGAAATACTACGAAGTGATGTACGGCGAACGTTATATGGATACACCGGCCGAAAATCAAAAAGGTTTCGACCAGGCCAGCACGCTCAATTACGTAAAAGATCTCAAGGGGAAATTGCTCCTGATTCATGGAACCAGCGATGATGTGGTGGTAATGCAGCATAACTTCATGCTCATCAAGAAATTCATAGAGGCTGGGAAACAGGTTGACTTTTTCCCCTACCCGATGCACAAACACAATGTGATGGGCAAAGACCGGGTGCACCTGATGAAAAAGGTGCTGGATTACATTATAGACAACAACAAATAAAAACGAACCCGGAGGCCAATCACTTCCGGGTTTTTTATTTTTTGACGGTAGGCATTTATTATTGGGAGCATTTAAGGTTTTACATTTAACACAAAAGGCAGAATTCCTGCATCTGGGAATGAGTTCTTTTTTTTAGGGAAACACCAGCCCCTTCCCTGAAGGTAAAATACCATTTTTTTCGCACACCGTTGTACTGAAAAACTGCAACCATTGTTAAACTCTGCTTCTACTGTTGCAGACCAATTAGCAATACCGATTTTATATCAAACAAAAAACCGCCAACGAATTGGCGGTTCTTTTCTTTAAGCACAGAGTCTCGGCCGTGCCCAAAACTTAACTAATTTGACGTACAGCCGTCAGCAGTCACATAATCCCCTATACTCATGCGAACCGGCTGGCACCTTAAAAGCTATTGATCGTTTTATAGGAGTACATATTCTACGAAAAACATAGACAGCACGATCAAACAACCTGTAATGGCGATTATTTCTATAACTATTAAAGCGTTCAAATTCCCTGGAAGCAACTTTTTGGTCAGCATTTTTTTCATGATTTGATTGATAAACCATTAAGCTGATTTAAAGAACGTTATAGTTTTTGGGATTTGAAAAAATTTGTGATGAAGTGGTGACTTTTTGTGATGAAATGGTGTGGGGTTGTGATTAGCTTCTAAACAACATTTAATTTCCGAATCAAAACATCATAATATACCTTCGATATCGGAATCCTCACATCTACAATCGTCACAAAGGTGGGCTCGAGTTTCGTTAGGTAATCCAGATTCACGATATACGATTTGTGTGTTTTGAAAAACACATTACTGTTAAGGCGTTCAATGAAATTAGAAAGCGTCGCTCGGATAAGTTCTTCGCTATTTGTAGTCTTAATCTCGAGGTAATTCCCATCCGACTTGATCCACAAAATGTCATGGATGTTGAGTTTGGTGTAGCGGAATTTGTCCCTAATAAACAGCGCATCCTTGATAATCATCGCTTTCTCTGTGGGTGCTGTCTCTTTTTTAGGAATCTCCGACAAACGGTACAGCGCCATCTCAATGGCCGTGAACAACTGTTCTTGCTTAAAAGGCTTGACCAGGTAATTGGCCGGATTGGTATTTTTGGCGCGTTGCAAGGTAGGCGTATCCGAATACGAAGTAGTGTAAATAAAAGGGATTTTGTAGGCTTCATTGATGGTTTGAGCCAAATCAATGCCGTCTTTTTTACCATTTAGGTTTACATCGAGCAGAACCAGGTCGGGTGTGGTGTTCTCAAGAAGCGCAATCGCCTCGCTGTAATCCATGGCGTTGCCTACTACTTCGTAACCCATACGGCTTAGCATACCGCGCACGTCTTCGGCTATGATGAGTTCGTCCTCTACTATCAAAATCTTCATGGTCAAAACTTTAAAATTAATCCACCGAGGCATTATAGGCCTTGATATCTTTGAATAGCACCGTAAACACCGTTCGTTTGTCTGCGGTCGCTGCCGAAAAACCGCCCCTGAGCTGCTTGCTTAAAATAGACACGAGTCGCAATCCCAGTGTTTTGGGACTACCCACATCGAAACCGGCAGGCAGACCCTTTCCGTCATCTGTGACCTTGAGTTCATAGTCAATGTCATTGAGGGCACGAATACTGATGTGGATTGAGCCTTTGGATTTGGATTCGAACCCGTATTTAAAAGCATTAGACACAAGCTCATTGACGATCAATCCCAACGGAATAGCCGTGTCAAAATCAAAACGGAGGCGCACGGTTTCAATGTAAACTTCGATGTTTTTGGAATTGCCCTCAAACATTTTAGACAAATAATCCACAAGTTCCTTAAGGTAATTCTCCACGTCTACCTTATTGATTTCTTCAGATTGGTACAAATTCTGGTGGATCAGGCTCATGGCCTGTACGCGGCTTTGCCCTTCCTGTATCGAGGCCAGCACAGCCGGATCGTTAATCTCTTGGGTTTGCATATTGAGCAGACTGGTAATGATCTGCAGGTTGTTCTTCACCCGGTGATGGATTTCGCGCAGCAGGGTTTCCTTTTCAACAAGCGAGGCTTCGATGAGTTCCTTTTGTTTCTGGATGATTTGGCGTTGTTTCTGGTGGTTCTTCAAATTCCTGTAAATCCCTATCGTTAAAAGACTCAGCAGAAACATACTCGTGAGCACGATGTACTTGATTTTCTCTTGCTTCTTGTCGGCGATGTTGCGCAACGCGTCTTTGCGAGCCTGCTCCTTTTTGATGGCCGCCTCTTTTTTCTCGAACGCATTGGTGAGCTGTAATTGGATGAGCTTTTTGCCGGTTTCACTGTTTAGGATCGAGTCGCTGTACTTTTTATAAGCCACGTGGCTATCGTATGCCAGGTCGAATTTACCCGACTTTGCATACAGCTTGGCCAGGTTCTCGTATCCAAACTCGATTGATTCGAGCTCACCAATTTGCGTAGAAAGTGCGAGTCCCTTTTTGGTGAAGTCGATGGCCTTGGGCAGGTTATTGGTCTTGGCGTAAAACTGTCCGAGGTAACGAAGCGCGTCGCCCTGCCCGGATTTGTTGTTCATCCTATCAAAAAGATCCAATGCTTTGGTCAGCGCCTCGAATGCCTTCTGATTTTCGCCCAATTCGAGATAGTTCGTACCAATGGCCTGGTAATGCAACCCTGCCGAATTGAGCCGATTGAATTTGAGGTCGACAGGCAAACAACGCAATAGGATTTCGAGCGCCTGCCTGGGTTTGTGCTGTTCGGAGTAAACATGCGCCACATTGCCGTTGATGGTGTTGGCGAGCAGCGCTGACTCTTGATTTGCCGGCAAGGTTTTGAGGATGGCGAGCGCCTTGAAATAAATCCGGAGCACTTCGTCGTATTTGTCCTGTTTCATATATAGGATGCCCAGGTTGTTGAGCGCACGACAAATGTGTATCGTCTTACCGAGCTTTTCGTAACCCGACAACGCAGCCTGGATACTTTTTAAGGCTTCGGGAAAATTATTGAGATACAAATACGACTGCCCCAGCAACAATTGCGAATCGGCGAGCAGCAGCTGATGCGGTATTCTTTTACACAACGCAATCGACTGTTGAAAGTGTCCGATACCCAAGTTGAAATTGCCCTTGTTATTTTGTACGTTGCCCAGCAGGCAATGCGAAAACGCCTGGCCGTGCAGGTAATTGATTTTTTTGGCGAGTGCCAACGCCTTTGAGGCATGAAGCGTACATTGGTCGGGCTCAAAGTCGCGGTAAGCCCGTGCGAGCGCATTGAGCGTCTTAACCGCAACAGAATCTGATATCGTAAGTCTTCTTCCTTTTTGTTCCCGCTGTTGTTGGCCCACAGCTTGCTCAAGACTGTCAATAGTGGCCAAATCCTGAGAATGCACTTGTGACAGGAGCAACAGACAAAACACTATGATGGCCTTTTGCAACATACAATCTCTGGATCAAATCAGGTTTTTTGCTTTTTTTTGCGCGCCGCCGGAAAAAGTACATTGTTTAAAATGAGCCTAAAACCCGGTGAATTGGGATGCAAGTCCAAAACCGTAGGTTCATCACCAACACGGTGCTGGAAATCTTCGGGATCATGGCCTCCAAAAAAGGTGAAGAAGCCCTTGCCTTTCTGTCCGTGGATGTATCGCGCTTCCTCGTTGATTTCATTCTGTCCCAGAATGAGCACACTCGACTTGATCAGCGAACGGTCGAACGCCGTGCTTTGCCCCATGAAACCCTTAACAAGTTGGGTGTGGTTTTGGCAGAGCATGCTTGGGATAACGTCCCATTTGGCAGAGAATTCCATGAGTGAAAAATAATCTTTTTCAAACGGTATCCTACGTTTTTCTGTCATGTCGATATCCGAGAATTCGTAATGTTCTGGTTTGCGATCCAGCGTAAAATCCTTGAACGCAAAAGTCTTGGTGTAGTCTATTTTCGATTGGTAATTGGGATCGCTCGCGTCTCCGTCGAACATGGGTTCGCAGATATCCACACCTTCGGCCGAAAGTGCGATATCGAAACTATCTGTTGCCGAACACATTGCAAACATAAATCCGCCACCAATCACAAAATCGCGGATTTTTTTGGCCACCGCCAATTTCTCCTGCGAGACTTTGGCATACCCCAATTTGGCAGCCAACGCCTCAGCCTCTTTTTTTTGGTCGATATACCAGGGTGCATTGCGATACATCCCAAAGAACTTACCGTATTGGCCGGTAAAATCCTCGTGGTGCAAATGCAGCCAATCGTATAAAATGAGTTGGTCGCTCAGGACTTCCTCGTCATAGATCGGCGTAAATGGAATCTCCGCATAAGTGAGAACCATCGTCACTGCATCGTCCCATGGTTGTTTGCCTTTGGGTGTATAGACGGCAATTTTGGGTGCCTTTTCAAGCACGACGGTTTCCATGTTTTGCGAAGGGCTCGAAATTTCGTCAAGGATCTGGTTGGTTTCACCGTCAGACAACACTTCAAAACTCACCCCGCGAATCTGACACTCCTTACGGATTTCGGGCGCATCCGGCAGCAGAAAAGAACCGCCACGGTAGTTGAGCAGCCAGCTAGCCTTGTATTGTTTGTCTAAGCACCAATAAGTGATGCCGTAGGCTTTGAGGTGGTTTTTTTGGGTGGTTTCATCCATGGGCAAAAGGATGAAATTGGCGCGTGCCGCAAAGGCAAAAAGCAGCAGGAATACAACGCTAAATTTTTGGATAATCTTTTTCATTGTTCCAAAGATAGCAGAAAATTTGTGAACGAAAAGATAAAAGACACGCAGCGCTTCAGACACGCTGCACTTTGAAAATGCCTGCGGCTTTGGATGAATTTTGGCAATTACAATGCTTTGGGCAAAACCTGATTGAAACCGTACAAATCATCTTTATTCCTCGCCAAAGATTGATTTTTTTTAGCAAATCGTCTAGCGTGGTCGCCGGTATCGCCACTTCTTGAGGCTTAGGAGGGCTGGAGCGTCTGTTTAAATAGCCTTAAAAGGGATTGGAGTTTACATCGCGGTCTTTACTGATAGCAGTACCTTTTTACAGTTTTTCGTGTACCTTTACACCATTCCTCTTGACAATATAGGCCGGAACGCCAACTACGGTGCAGTCATTGGGTACGTTTTTTACCACCACAGCATTGGCTCCGGCATGCGAATTGTCACCCATATGCACCTTCCCGATTATCTTGGCTCCTGCATTAATCACTACGTTATCACCTAGCGTTGGGGCATCGGTTTCATTAGAGTATCCAATGGTAACTTGTTGATTGATCCAACAATCCTTGCCTATTGATTTTGCCGAGATGATCGTTGCAAAACCATGCTGGATAAACAAACCAGGCCCGATATTATTTGTGGTGATAAATAGGGTATTCATTGGCGGGCAAAGCCATCTCACAAAACTTGAAGAACGCCCCAACCTTTTGTAAAATACGTTTCTGAATTCTGGCAAATAAGTCATCAAACCCACAAATCCCAACTTATTATCTACGTTTGTCAAACTCAGCCATCGATTGACGTCATATTGAATAATCTCCTTATTGCTACTGGTTTTATAAAGAATGAGATGCGGAATAAGCCTTATCAGGTGGAATAAAAATTTTACTTTTTTCATGGTTGGGTTTACTATAAAACTTTATGTGGTTTGAATATTCTAGTTTGTAGGTTTGATTGGCGCTAACCAGACACGAAATTCTGAAAATTATATTTAACACGAAACTCCAAACACGAGTAAGCGATTGTCTTTAGTAAATTTGGTTAATGCGTCATGTGCAGCCAATTCAATAAAAGTATAGCTTTCTAAAGCGAAGCGTGTCCAAAGGCGAAGCCGTGTCCTATGCGCAGCGTGTCCTAAAACGGTACATCACTATCATCGTCCGAACTATTCAAATTGCTTCCAAAAGCCTCATTAGGCGATGGCAAATGCTTCGTCGTAAACGGATTGTCCTCATGGTTCATCTTACTCGGCAAATCGTCGAAACCACCGCCGTAATCGTCTAGGTTGTCAAATTTACCCAGGTTGCCGATGAACTTTAGTCGCACATTCTCTAAAGATCCGTTACGATGCTTGGCGATGATGAACTCGGCCTGGCCTTGTGTCGGGGTTTGTTCCTCGTCATCCCATTCATCGATTTTGTAGTACTCAGGACGGTAGATGAACGATACGATATCGGCATCCTGCTCAATGGCTCCAGATTCCCTAAGATCCGAAAGCAATGGGCGTTTGCTCGAGCCACGCGTCTCTACCGCACGCGACAACTGCGAAAGTGCAATCACCGGTACGTTGAGTTCCTTGGCAAGCGCCTTGAGGTTTCGCGAAATAGTCGAGATTTCCTGCTCCCGGTTACCGCCGCCTTTTCCGTTTCCGCCCGCGGTCATGAGCTGAAGATAATCGACAATGATGAGTTTAATACCGTGTTGCGATGACAAACGACGCGCCTTGGCCCGCAAATCGAAGATGGATAGCGATGGCGTGTCATCAATATACAAAGGGGCTTTTTCTAAGTTTTTGACTTTAATGGAAAGCTGTTCCCATTCGTGCTTTTCGAGTTTTCCGGTACGCAGTTTCTCTGACGACAGGCCGGTTTCGGATGAAATCAGACGTGTAATTAACTGCACCGATGACATCTCGAGCGAGAACAACGCCACCGGATGCCCAAAGTCGATAGAAATATTCCTGGCCATAGACAACACGAATGCCGTCTTACCCATACCCGGACGCGCCGCGATGATAATCAAATCCGACGGCTGCCAACCCGAGGTAATCTTGTCGAGGCTGTGAAATCCGGTAGCGACTCCAGAAAGTCCTTCCTTGCCTGCAATTTCCTCGATGCGCTTTTTAGCCTGTATTACAAGGCTTTGCGCGGTTTCTGAACTTCTTTTGATGTTGCCTTGCGTGACCTCGTATAATTTAGACTCGGCCTTGTCGAGCAAATCAAAGACATCGGTGGTTTCGTCGTAGGATTCCTCGATAATTTCGGAAGATATTTTAATCAGGCTTCGTTGGATGAATTTCTGCAGAATGATGCGCGAGTGGAATTCGATGTGCGCCGAAGACGA